>Ga0233396_1001497_pt1 | contig 10065 bp, 6 predicted proteins | sample 32DmetaG_FD_183169 | JGI IMG/M metagenome (GOLD analysis project Ga0233396, IMG submission 183169) | Seawater microbial communities from Monterey Bay, California, United States - 32D | ecosystem: Environmental > Aquatic > Marine > Coastal | place: USA: California | collected 2016-10-19 | reverse complement strand
CCTTTCAACATGCCCCGACTTTTTCTAATCATCACCCTCTTATTGCTCGCCGGATTGCCCGTAGCGGGAAAACCTCACGTCCTCTTCATCGCGATTGATGACTTGAATGACTACATTTCGCCGCTCAATAACCATCCGGGAATTCAAACTCCTAACTTTGAGCGTCTTGCAAAGCGATCGGTTACCTTCGCGAACGCCCATTGTGCTGCCCCTGTCTGTCATGCATCGAGAGTAGCAATCATGACTGGCGTTCACCCGACAAGATCCGGCATCTATCGCAATATGTTCGGCGCACGAGGACCCCGTTGGCGCCATGAATCTAAATTACTTGAAGATGCGGTAGTGCTCTCCCAACACTTCCGTGATAACGGCTACTACGCAGCAGGTGGTGGTAAAATCTTTCACACCCTCCAGTGGACTCCGCACGATTCTCAGAACGACCCAGAAGCCTGGAACGAATATCGTGGGGACCCGAATAATCCGATTGCTCCAGACTGGCCAAGACCAGATCTAATATCCGACAAACAGGCCGGCCTTACCAAAGGGCGCCCACTAGGTGGTAGCTCGCAGCTCTTCGGAGCCGCGCCCCTCGAGCAAACTGACGAACAAACCGGTGACCATATGGTTGTCGACTGGGCCATCGAACAAATGAAGCAAGAGCGTGAAAACCCTCTCTTCCTCGCCGTAGGGCTTTTCCGCCCCCATATCCCATGGGAAGTTCCCCGCAAGTGGTTTGACAAATACCCACTCAAGGAAATTAAACTGCCTCCTTACCGCGAAGATGATCTCAGCGACGCTCATAACCACGGTCGAACCCACTGGCACAAATGGGTGATCGAAAATCAGCAATGGAAAAAACTGATGCAAGGATACCTTGCCAGCATCTCCTACGTAGACCATCAGCTGGGGCGAATTCTAGACGCCCTCGATCGAACACCCGGCATGAAGAACAACACCATTATAGTTCTCTGGAGCGATCACGGGTTTCATATTGGTGAGAAAGCTAACTGGGAAAAGTTTGCTTTGTGGGATCAAACGTCTCGGGTCCCCCTCTTCATCCACGCTCCAGGTGTGAGCAAGGACGGAGAGAAAACAAGGCAACCCGTAACCCTCACTGATATTTACCCCACTCTTTGCGAACTGGCGGGCCTTCCCACCCCCAGCCAGTGTGATGGACTATCCCTAGTCTCACAACTCAAGAATCCGGGCGCTAAACGTGACCGCCTAGCCCTTTGCTCCTTCCAATTTGGGAATGAAAAAACTCCCTCACACGGGGTCGCCGATGAGCGCTACCGATTCATCCGCTATGGTAATGGTTTCGAGGAACTCTATGATCTTAAAAATGATCCGCATGAATTTGAAAATCTCATTAAAAACCCAAAGTTCGCGTCCGTTAAAACCCGTCTAACGAAGGGCATTCCAGCGAATCCCGCGACTCTTGCGATTCTACCTAAGGACTCGCCTCACCATCGGGCGAACCAGAAAAAACAGAGGGAGTAATCTGCTAGAAATTTCTCTAGAGTGGACCCTACTCGGATTTATTTCTCTAAGAATCAATAAGTTATAGGTCAAAGTAACTCTGGGGCTGTTTGAACGATACGGAAGTCTGATTCAACTTTGGATTTTCTGTATCTTTATTCCTGACAAGGGCATCTAGAGATGTAGATTTCACTCTCTATGAAAGTCTTTTATCTTCTGCTCTGCTTTGTTCTGATCCTAGAATCCAGGGGCGCGAAGCCCCCTAAAGATCGATTGGCTTTTGCTGAGATCATCGTGCCAATCATGGAAGAAAAGTGCCATTCCTGTCACTCTGAGGCGAAAGACAAAGGGAAGGGTGGTTTGTGGATGGACACCTTCGAAAACATGTTGATTGGGGGAGATAGCCAAGATGGTGAAGAGTTTCGCACCCTAGTTCCGGGGAATTCCAAGAACAGTTACATGATAGAGGTCATTGCCTTGCCTAAGGATGATGACATGCACATGCCTCCACCAAAGAAAACCCAAATGGAGTCTCATGAAATCAAGCTGATGACATGGTGGGTGGACAAACTTCCCGAAGGCGAAATTTTAAAGGACCAAACTTTAGCTCAAATGGGCGCTTCGGACGAAATCTTGGCGGCAGCCGCAATGTTAGCGAGCCCCGAGGAAAGAAAACAAATGGAAGCCGCTCAAAAAACGGCTCAACTCCAAAAGCTGGCAAAACGTGAGGCCCTCCAGTCCACGCTGGCAACTCTAAAGCAAGAGATGACTTTCAAAACATCTCTGAATTTTGTGTCACAAGATTCATCTGATCTAGAATTCACAGCCGTAAGCCTCAGAGAAAAGCTGACTGATGAAATGTTTTTGAAAATTGCGCCAGTGAGTGACGCCCTCTCCAGCTTGAAGCTTGGTGCCACCTCGGTTACTGATAATGCTCTGAAAACCGAACTTCCCAGAATGACTCAGCTAAAGAAACTCGATCTTAGCCAAACCCAAATTGGGGATAAGACGCTCGAGACAATCGGTGATCTAGGGGGATTGGAATGGTTAAACTTATGGGGAACTCAAGTCACCGATTCAGGTTTGATGAAGCTTAAGGATTTATCAAAACTCAGAAAAATCTATCTGTGGCAATCCCAAGTAACCAAAAAAGGAGCTGCTGCCTTAAAGAAAGAACTTCCTGATCTTGAGGTGATTTTTTAAGCCGCGAGAGAAAACTTCTTCTATTTCGTTTGATCGTCTTTCCGGTCGGATCATTTTGATGCGGTTAAACTTCCGGACCACCGTGTGCTGATCAATGATTTATTCCCTCACTCTAAAGAGGAAAAAGTAGGAAATTACAGATCATAGTTTCTCATTTGGATATCGCCTACCCAGTCGCTATGGGCAATGGGCATTTGACCTTCCCAAAAAGGGGGTGTGCTGATTAACATTATCGAGGTTTCGAACCCACCATTTATTTGCATATGAATACCTCCCACTCCCGCCGCCAATTTCTTACTACCACCAGTTTAGCAACTGCCACTGCTCTCACTGGATCACGTGCTACTGGTAAGAACACCGAAACCGCAACAGTTTCTCTCGAAGGCCGGATTTTTAAGGCGGTGAAAGGTGGGAAGAAAAGGAACGAATCTCCTCTCGAATTTTTCACTCGTCTCAAAAACCTCGGATTTGATGGAGTGGAAAGCGGGAACGCCAAACAGGCCGCCGACTATGCGAAAGCCTCCCAAGAGACCGGCGTAATGTTTCATGGAATGGTTTGCGGCTGGCACTGGGGCACCCGGCTAAGCAGCCCCAACCCGGATACTCGGGCCAAGGGTCTAGCCATGATGAAGCAGAACATTCAAGACACACACCGCCTCGGGGGGTCATCCGTCCTCCTCGTGCCCGGCAAGGTCAACGGAGCAAATGAAACCCACGATCATGTGTGGCATCGCTCTATCACAGAAGTGCGTAAAGTGCTACCCCTCGCGAGCCGTCTTGGGGTTCGCGTTTTAATCGAAACCGTCTGGAATGGATTCTGCGAAACACCCGACAAGTTTCGCGACTACCTCGATGCATTTGATAATCCGTGGGTGGGTGCCTACTTTGATATCGGTAACATGCAGAAGTTTGCTCCTGCTGAAGAATGGATTCGCACTCTCGGTCACCGCACTGTGAAACTCGACATTAAGGATTGGGGTAAAAAGAACGGATTCTGTCGCCTCGGCGAAGGGGATGTCGACTGGGATAAAGTTCGCGCCGCCCTCAAGGAAGTCGGTTTCTCAGGCTGGGCCACCCGAGAAGGCAGTGATAAAAGCATCGAAGATACCTCTTCCTTGATTGATCAACTAATGATTGGGAAGAAAGGATAAGTAGAATTCTCAAGCTCCCTCCACCCTTCCTACATTAGTTTATACTTTTAGAACGAAGCGAAGATGACTTCCATTTTGTCACGATCGTTAGCATTGCGCTGAATGGTATCGCCCCTCTCAACCTTGCAGCCACAAGAAATGCCGCAAAACTGCGGCACTGATACTGGTCAAGCTTGTTGACCTGATTTATCTACTTTGAGAGAAGTCATGCTCTACCGCCGACGGCGCAAAAGCAATCCCCCCCCGAGGAACCAGAGAGCCGTAGTTGAAGGCTCGGGCACATTCACGGCCACAAGGAACTGATTCGGAGTCAGAACACTGTCGGAATACCGACCCTCGTCAACATACATTTCGTATTCACTGTTACCACTTTTACCAAATCGAATCCCTGCATCTGGATGGACATACCCACTGCCGTCGTCGTCAACTAAAGTTCGAGACCCAGAAAGCTCGTAGTCTAAGTAAAAACTTACCTCTTGAGTATCTTGGTTAAAAGTCATCGCAAGGTGACGCCAAGAAAGGTTATCGTTGATCCCATCCCCCACGGTTGACCAATCGGCGGCATCACCATAGACGGGAGGACTTGCACCATCGTAGGCCTCTGCGCTATCGACCCAAATCCGCCGATCACTGGGAAGATTGGTCCAACCTGCCTGAGCGGTTACATAGTTCACATTGTCGCCATCTGGAGTGTCCATGCGGACGCGAGGCCGGCCAAAAGATCCCTTATTACCATGATCAAAGTCGATCTGCCACTTATCAGTGTTAGCTCCAATCCGGTTGGCAAAGTTATGGTAGGCTGCAGGTTCCCCCTTGATCTGAATAAACATTTCAAAGGTAAAGGAGGTATTTAGAGCGTCACTATTAGTTGTGTGAATTCTCGAATTTGGAGCTAACGAACTCATCGAAAGAGTATTTGCAACCGTGGAGGAAGTAATAGGATCGTAGATGAAGGCTCCAGGCACATTCGAGGAATAGGTTGGATTCCCACCTTTACCGTTTTGATTCAGCTCATTTCCAGAACTATCGAGAGCAGCAGTAATAGCATTTCCTGCGACTCCTTCCTCAAGGCGCCAGTAGGCAGTCGTTCCTGCTGGAAGTGAGACACTTAAGCCAAGCGTCAAAGCGAGATAAGTAAGCTGTTTCATGGGCTTTTGGTTTAAATTTTTTATTTGTATTCGCGGACGCGATAAAAGAGTCGTCCCTGACCCCCTTCAAGATCGGTATCGGTGTATGAAAAAGTAATATCGTCGGCAATCTCTTCTTCAAGGATTTCGAGCCAGTTGCTTAGATCTGTGGAATAATCAAGGCTATAGCGATAGCCAGGCTTAGAATTCCAGGTGACTGTCGCGCTAGGAGCTGAGGGCTCATATACGACGGAGGTAATAGCGAGTTCGGCAAATGGAACGACAGGAGAATCAACAACCTGTAGGAACTGAATTGGCGAGAGAACCTCACCAGTATAGCGAACCTCATCGAGGAAGAGACCGTAATCTGCATTGGTAAGTTTTCCAAAATCAATGGGGGCCGCCGGGTGGACATAACCACTTGCGTCGCTATCCGTCAGGATCCGGGACTGCGAGAGTTGGTAATCCAAGTAATAGCTGATCTCTTGGGTCTCTTCGTCAAAGGAAATAGCGACATGACGCCAGATTGGATTATCGTTAATCCCATCACCATCAAGAGACCAATCCACTGCATCATCGTAGCTCGCGGGCAAACCATCTCCGGAATCTGTATCGACCAATAATCTCCTATCGCCTGGCATGTTGGTCCAGCCTTGTTCACCTGCGACAAAGTTCGCATTGTCTCCGTCTGGAGTGTCCCAACGCGTCCGCCCCCTTCCATAGCTTCCCTTATTGCCATGATCAAAGTCGATTTGCCACCGCTGTTCAGCTCCTTCTTGACGGCGAGCAAACGCATGCCAGTTGCCTGGCTCACCCTCAAGCTTCATGAAAAACTCTAGGGTGAACGACGAATTAAACGAGGCATCATCGGTGACTCTCAGTCGAGAATTTGCGATACTCGCATCCATCGAAAAAGTGTTGGTCAACGACTGCCCAGAAATAGGGTCATAGATAATCGCACCTGGGACATCCGTGGAATACCTGGGCTGTCCATTTTGAAATGTAGCTCCATGGAGATCTGAAGTAGCATTCTCTGCTAAAAAGATATCCCCTCCATCAACCGCTTCTTCTTCTTCCATCCTCCAATAGCCGACTGAAGCTCCCACTTCAGGAAGGGGCACTCTAAGAAAATCAGACGGAGTTAAAATCGAGTTCGAAAGCCGAACCTCATCCATAAGGAGTCCATACTCGGCATTGGTCAGTTTACCAAAAAGAAGGTCCGCAACTGGATGAGTATATCCATCACCCTCGGAATCACTGAGAATTCTTGACTGGCTAAGGCTGTGGTCGAAGTAAAAGCTTACCTCACCAGTATCTTCATCAAAAGTTAAAGCAACGTGATGCCAATCTTCGTCATCGTTAACTCCATCCCCTTGAAGGGACACATCTAGCTCATTGGGGTTTAGGCTGGCCGTATCATAAATGTAGTCACTAACGTTACCCGTATTCTGTGGACCAACATCAGCCCCTAGCTCGTCTTTCGCTCCCGTATCTATAAAGACCTTGGGAGCATTTTGATTTCCCTGTGGCCCGACCACAAAATTAAAATTTTCATCTACATCGCGATCATCAACATCGTCTGGCTCCCCAGCAGGAGTATCCCAGCGACTCCGACTCCGACCAAAAACATACCCAGCCCCATGGTCAAAATCGATCTGCCAGCCGAGATCTCGGGTCTCTCGACGAGTCATGATGCTTTGGTAACTAGGAGGGGCTCCGATATACTTAACAAAAAACTCGACCGTGAAAGAGCTATCAAAAGAAGGATCTTGAATCACCGTGAACTGAGAACTAGCAGCCGTCGCATCGAAAGAAAAATTATTGGGTAAAGTCGTATTAGTAATCGGATCAAAGATTTCCAAAGCTGGAACATCATCGGAGTAGAGAGGATTACCTCCAGCTACGATTGCATCGAAGGTGCCTTCATTAGCCGCGTTGATTGGTGATAAAACACTTTCTCCCATCGCCGCATCTGACTCGTCAAATCTCCAATGCCCAAGCGTGTCCCCAAGCAAAGATAAAGGTAATCCGAGAGCGGCTCTTACGATTAAAAGTCTCATAGTACGCGATTGAAATCGTCCCAAAGAAATAGACAAGTTCCTTTTTGATTATCTGTCTTACAGATCCTCATAGACCGCATCGACAACCTTCATCAAATCAAACCCATTTGGATTCTAAGAGATTTACTATGAATCAGTTACTGAATATCGTGGGAGGAATTCACTGACAATACCCGCAAAATAAAGGTTGGAGAAAGCCAAAGGGCTACCATGAAAATCACCTTTATTCCAACTGCGAGCCAGATAACGACAAGAAGCACCTAGTGTTAGCGTATTTTCCCCTCTCCTCCCAGAATCCCTGATGAAACCACCATTCGTATTCGTATTCGTATTAGCTCTATGGGGCTCCTTCGCCCACGCACAAAAGAAACCCAATATCGTTTTGATTATGGTCGATGACATGGGCTGGTCCGACATCGGGCCCTATGGAGCCGAGATCATTCAAACCCCCAACCTCGATAAAATGGCCGCTAATGGCCTGCGTTTCCGACAGTTCTACAATAATGCGAAATGCACCACCACAAGGGCGACTTTGCTCACCGGCCTCTACCCGAGACAAGGTGGGCGAGGGATTGAGCTCCTCAATGATCAAATGGTCACGCTGGGCGAGGCCATGAAACTTGCTGGCTACCAAACTGGCATCAGCGGGAAATGGCACAATGGTAGCCGTAAACCACATCGCCCCTTTGACCGCGGCTTCGACAAGTCCTACGGGCTCTGGGATGGAGCTTGCAATTTCTTCGACCCTACAATCCAAGACCCAGAATTCAAAGGCGGCCGCAAGCGCGTCTTCGGTGAGAATGATGAGCTTATCACAAAATTCCCCGACGACTACTACCTAACCGATGCCTTCACCGATCACGCCATCCAGATGATCGATGAATTTTCTACGAATGAAGCACCATTCCTAGTCTACGTTCCCTATACCGCTCCCCACTACCCACTGCATGCAAAACCAAAAGATATTGTAAAATACAAAGGGAAATTCTCGAAAGGCTGGGACGAGCTGCAAAAAAAACGTCACCAAAAGACCCTTGAGCTCGGTCTCGTCAACCCCGATTGGAAGCTGCCTCCCCGTGAACCGGAAGCTCAACCTTGGAACAACGCCAAAAATAAAGAGTGGCAAAATCTGCGGATGGAAGTTTACGCCGCAATGATCGACAACGTGGACCAAAATGTCGGGCGCATCCTATCTGCCATTAAAAAATCAGGCGAGGCAAACAACACACTCATCCTCTTCCTATCCGACAACGGCAGTTGTGCGGAATCACCAGGCGGTGAAAATAATATCGCTCACGTCCCAGGTCCCAAGGAATACTACTCGCACGTTGGACCAAGCTGGGCCTATGCCCAAAACGCGCCCTTTCGCCGCTACAAATCTCGTATGCACGAAGGCGGAATCGCCACCCCTCTTATTGCCTATTGGCCTGGGATCATCCCAAAAAACTCCCTCACAAATCAAGTCGGACACATCATCGATTTCTTACCTACCTTTCTCGAAATAGGCTGCGGCAGCTACCCCACAAAATACAACGGTAATTCGATCCTTCCCGCCGAAGGCATCAGTCTGCTAAGCGTCCTAAAATCGCCATCCAAAACCATCACCCGAAAAGAACCACTTTATTGGTTCTTTTCAGGTAGTCGTGCCATAAGAGAGGGTGACTGGAAACTCGTCTGGGATAAGAACGTCAAGAAATGGGAGCTCTACAATCTGGCCGATGACCGTACTGAAATGCACGACCTCGCTGAAAAAAATCCTACCCAGGTTCAACAACTAAAAAGCCAATGGGAGAAATGGGCGAAAAAAACAGACGTGGAATACAAAAACTAATTCCAATCGATAATCTCATTAACAGCACTCAAAAACATACCATCCAACGAGGCACTAGGTAACCCCACAGGGTTTTAAAAAACTAGGGGTCAATTCCATCTCCCAAAGAACTTTCATTGTCTATTTTAGAGGTTGAATAACACTGATTTGTTTAGTATTTCTACGAAATGGCGTCCAAAAACCCAATCATCCGCAAGGTCATTCCTACACTTGCGTTCACGCTTTCGACTTTCACAGGGCAAGCGACAGTTATTATTGGCGGTGATATTCTCAACGGAAACTTGAACGCAGGAAGCGCGGATGGTGACACCACGGATGACAATTTCCAATCCACTCCAGATTGGGTGAATGTTGGTGGAGCCGCAACAATGCAAGCAACTCGAACCAACCTTCCTTCTCCGGACAGCAGCCGCAACGCAGTCTTGTCTCTTTCTGGTGACCGTGTCTTTGGTTCCGAACTGGGTTTAAATGGTTACATTATCTCAGCTGGAGATACCTTCGACGTTCAATATGAATGGCGAGATGCTTTCAACTGGAATGATAGTCTCGATAACGTTGCCATCACCCTTTTTACCACCGATGACGATACTATCACGGGAGCTGCGACTCCACTGGTCGTCGATCTTTCAGGTCTGAGCACAGCTAACAACACCTATGAGACCGTTAACCATGATGGGATCTATACTTCCACTACAAATGATGCTGGGAAGAAACTCTTTCTGTCATTCCAAGGCCAACCTGGCGAAGGGAGCGACACAAATGGCTTTGCTCGGTTTGACAACCTCACTTTAGAGGTAACTCAGGCAATCCCGGAGCCAAGTTCAGCCCTTCTGATTTGCCTAGCTGGGATAAGCTTGATGGGACGCCGGCGCTAGAGCCACCCTTGCCTTTTATTTCAAAGTAAATGCGAATCGGCCCTGAAGCCTGTTTAGCAAAGGTTTTCGCTGCCTAGCTGCGAGAAAAGCCTCTTGGGCTTATGTCCATCTAATTTTCTCAGCTGATACTCCCTTGCATTCATTTCCAGCTAAGAGGTCACTATAATAAAAAAGTCCTTGGTTGTCTAATTGAGAACTATTGATAGTTAATTCTTTTTAACTTTTTAATTGATCTTTAGAAAAAACATCACTTCAATACCTATTACGCAACTAACAAAGGTTGTATCTAACAAAACCAAAACTATGGCACTGAATAAAAAAACAACACTGATTGCTGCT
>Ga0233396_1001492_pt1 | contig 10081 bp, 8 predicted proteins | sample 32DmetaG_FD_183169 | JGI IMG/M metagenome (GOLD analysis project Ga0233396, IMG submission 183169) | Seawater microbial communities from Monterey Bay, California, United States - 32D | ecosystem: Environmental > Aquatic > Marine > Coastal | place: USA: California | collected 2016-10-19 | reverse complement strand
GAAAGTATTTTATTGTTATTGAATGCAAAGCACTTATTTTCTAAAGGACATGTCTTACATTTAGGGTTTACAGGTTTGCATTGAAGTGCCCCAAATTCCATGATAGATTGATTGTATGTATCTACATTTTTCTTTGGTAAATTTATGTAGGCTATATTTTCAAATATTTTATTCCCAGATGTAGTATCTATGGGTTCTTCAATTCCAAAATACCTGCTTAGAACCCTAAAGACATTTCCATCTAAAACTGCTTTTTTTTCATTGAAGGCAAATGATGCTACAGCAGACGCTGTGTATTTACCTACACCTTTAAGCTTTATTAATTCGTTATAATTTTTTGGAAATTGCCCATTTAAATCCTTAGAAATATATTTAGCCGAATAGTGCAAATTCCTAGCTCTACTGTAATAACCTAGACCTTGCCATAATTTTAAAACTACATTTTCATTTGCCTTTGCAAGCTCATGGACATTAGGGAATTTTTGTATAAACTTTAAATAATAAGGGAGCCCTTGATCTACTTTAGTTTGTTGAAGAATTATTTCGCTAATCCATATTTTATAGGGGTTTTTAGATTCTCTCCATGGTAAGTTTCGTTTATTTAACTTATACCATTTAATTAATTTTAGACTAAAATCATCACTAACCATGCATACAAAAATAAAAAACTCAGTGGTAGCTTTTTGGCTTTCATAAATAAAATTATATTTGCAATCCAATAAATGGTGAAATCATAATTTTAACTATGACAAAAGCAGACTTAATTTCAGAAATAACAGAAAAGACAGGTGTTGAAAAAATAGCTGTTCAGGCAACAGTGGAATCACTAATGACTTCAATTATTGATGCGATGGAAAGTGGTGAAAATGTTTATTTACGTGGATTTGGAAGTTTTGTGATTAAAAAAAGAGCAGAAAAAACTGGTAGAGATATTTCAAAAAATACAACAATCATAATACCAGAGCATTTTGTTCCTACTTTTAAGCCAGCTAAAACTTTTGTTGAAGGAGTTAAAAATAAGATTAAGAAATAATAAAGTATTTAATAATAATTTAAAAGATTAGTATGCCTAGCGGTAAAAAAAGAAAAAGACATAAGATGTCTACACATAAGAGGAAAAAGCGTCTGAGAAAAAACAGACATAAGAATAAGTAATCTTTTTCCACTTACAATATTATTTTATTGTGTAACCGCTCTGCTATAATCAGATAGGAGGTTAAGTGTCGTATGAATTAGTTATAAATTCATCATCAGACGAAGTAGTAACTGCATTACTTTATGAAAATAAATTAGTTGAAATTCATAAAGAAGGTCTTGACGACCGATTTAATGTAGGAGATGTTTATCTAGGTAAGGTTAAAAAAATCGTACCTAGTTTGAATGCAGCATTTGTTGATGTTGGATATGAAAAAGATGCATTTTTGCATTATTTAGATTTAGGTCCTCAATATAGATCAATGAGCAAATTTGTTAAAGATTCTATATCAGGGAAACAGTCTACCCACAAACTTGGTTATAACAAAATAGAACCAGATATATTGAAAGATGGAAAGATTAAAGAACATCTATCCTCTAATCAAATAATTGCTGTTCAGGTAACTAAAGAGCCTATATCCTCTAAAGGGCCAAGGCTGAGTGCTGAAGTAACAATTCCAGGAAGGTTTTTGGTTCTAGTTCCATTTTCAGAAAAGATTTCTGTTTCTCAAAAAATAAAAGATCCTGCTGAGAGAAATCGTTTAAAGAGACTTATAAATAGTATTAGACCAAGAAAATTTGGTGTGATTATTAGGACTGTGGCTCAGAATAAAAAAGTTGCCGAATTGGATCAAGACCTTAGAGACTTAGAACAAAAATGGTCTAAAATGTTCAAAGAACTAAAAGATGCAACACCAAGAAAAAAGCTGCTTGGAGAAATGAATCGGGCAACTACTGTACTAAGAGATGAGTTAAATAAAGAGTTTACTAGTATTCACGTAGATGATGAATCTTTATATAATGAACTTAAGGATTACGTTAAGACTATAGCTCCCGAAAAGGAAGATATTGTTAAACTCTACCAAGGAAAAGTAAGTCTTTTCGAAAGCAAGGGAATTAATAAACAGATAAAAGCAACTTTTGGTAGAAAAGTTAATCTAAAATCTGGAGCCTATTTAATTATTGACCATACCGAGGCAATGCATGTTGTGGATGTTAATAGTGGAAACCGAAAGGCCACCAATGTCAATCAAGAATTAAATGCTTTAGAAACCAACTTAGAATCAGCTGAAGAAATTGCCAGACTTTTAAGGTTAAGAGATATGGGAGGTATTGTAGCTGTTGATTTTATAGATATGTACGATAGGGCTAATAATAAAAAGCTTATTGAAAGTTTTAGGAAGTTCATGAAGGACGATAAAGCTAAGCACAATATTCAGCCACCAAGTAGATTTGGAGTCGTAGAATTGACTAGGCAGCGTGTTCGTCCAGAAACTGAAATTAAAACTACTGAAACTTGTCCAACTTGTCTTGGCAAGGGAGAAGTGCAAGCTTCAATTCTAATTATCGATGAAATTGATTCAATGCTAAACTCAATTATGGTTGAGGGGGTAGCAAAATCTATTACTTTAAATGTTCATCCCTTTATCGACGCCTTTTTGAAAAAAGGAGTTAAAAATATCCAAAGGCAATGGTTTTTAAAGTACAAAAAATGGATTGCTGTTAGACCCATGACCGAACTTGGTATTTTGCAATATCAGTTTCTAGATGAGTCCAACAATTCTATTTAGAAATTTATTTGTTAAAATGGTTCCATCCCTGTGCCTGTAGTGGAGTAGAGGTGTTGCCATTTCCAATTAAATTAATACCTTGAGATTTTTTGGTAATATGACCTATGACAGTTAGGTTAGGGTCATTTTTAATTTTCTCATAATCTTTCTGATTAATGGTGAAAAGTAATTCATAATCCTCTCCTCCGTTTAGCGCGGAAACAGTAGGGTTTGTATTGAAATCCATAGATGTTTGATAAGTCTGCGGGTCTATGGGAATTTTTTCTTCGTAAAGCTGACATCCAACATTACTGGAAGTGCAAATATGAAAAACTTCAGATGCCAATCCATCTGAAATATCTATCATGCTAGTTGGAATTACATTACATTTTTTTAAAAATTCAATTACATCTCTCCTTGCTTCTGGCTTAAGTTGTCTTTCAAGAATATAATTATAATTATCTAGTTCAGGTTGCATATTGGGGTTACTTTTCCAAACCTCTTTCTCTCTTTGCAGTACATTAAGTCCCATGTAGGCACCTCCTAAATCACCAGTGGTAATTAATAAATCATTTTCTTTTGCTCCAGACCTTTTGACAATTTCTTTTTTCTTTGCTTCTCCTATTGCAGTTATAGAAATGGTTAAGCCGTTGATACACGATGTAATATCTCCACCAATTACATCAACTTTATATTTTTCACAAGCCAATAAAATTCCATCGTAAAACTCTTCAATTGCTTCAAGCGTATATTTACTTGAAATAGCCAAACCAACCGTGATTTGTTTAGGAGTACCATTCATAGCATAAATATCACTTATATTTACTATTACAGATTTGTATCCTAAATGTTTTAAAGGGGTGAAAGCCATATCAAAATGTATTCCTTCTACTAGCATATCGGAACTTACTAAAATTTCTTTACTAGAGTTTATTATTGCAGCATCATCCCCTGGACCAAGAAGAGTATTTTCATTAAATAGTTTAATTTTTTTTGTTAGTCTTTCAATAAGCCCAAATTCACCTAAATCTTTCAGATCAATATTTTTCTCATCTTCATTCATGGGTACAAATTTAGTTCAATAGTTATAATTTCGCCTTTTTATTTGCAATAACAATCGATACAAGTGTTAAATACTATTCAACAATTCTTTTATCATCTGTTATTTTGAGGTATATTTGCATTGATTTCAACTATTTTAAATAGCTAGATGATTAAAGTAACAGAAAATGCAAAGTCAAAAGCTTTACAGCTTATGAAAGAAGACGGTAACGAAGGTTATTTTATAAGAGTTGGTGTAAAAGGAGGAGGCTGTTCAGGTTTGATGTATGAACTCAAATTCGATAATACCCTAACGGATAGCGATAAATCTTTTATGGATAACGGTATTAAAGTTGTTGTAGATAAAAAAAGTTTTCTTTATCTAGTGGGAACAACATTAGATTTTTCAGGCGGGTTAAATGGAAAAGGATTTGTTTTCAGCAATCCTAATGCAGATAGAACTTGTGGATGTGGAGAAAGTTTTTCATTGTAAAGAGAATAAATGTCATATACTGAAAAAGAATTAAAAGAAGAGTTAGATAACAAATCCTATGAATTTGGTTTTGTTACTGATATAGAAAGTGAAAAGGCTCCAGTAGGTCTTAATGAAGATATAATTAAATTAATTTCTTCAAAAAAAAATGAACCTCAATGGCTCCTTGATTATAGACTAGAAGCTTTTCGTGTTTGGCAAAAAATGACAGAGCCAAATTGGGCCCATGTAAAATATGAAAAGCCAGACTTTCAAAACATCTCCTACTATGCGGCGCCAAAAAAGAAGAAAGAACTCCAAAGTTTAGATGAGGTTGATCCAGAACTCTTAAGGACTATGGAAAAATTAGGAATATCTATTGAAGAACAAAAAAAATTAAGTGGAGTTGCTGTAGATTTTGTCATGGACTCGGTTTCGGTAGCTACTTCTTTTAAAGAAAAACTAAGTGAATTAGGGATAATTTTCTGTTCTTTTTCTGAGGCAGTCCACAACCACCCAGATTTAGTTAAAAAATACATGGGAACTGTTGTTCCTCACACCGATAATTATTATTCAGCCTTAAACAGCGCAGTTTTTTCAGATGGTTCATTTTGTTACATCCCAAAAGGAGTCAGATGCCCTATGGAACTATCTACCTATTTTAGAATTAATGAATCTGGAACTGGACAGTTTGAAAGAACACTTTTAATTGCAGACGAATCTAGTTACGTGAGTTATCTAGAGGGCTGTACTGCTCCACAGAGAGATGAAAATCAATTACATGCTGCAGTTGTTGAATTAATTGCTCTTGATAAAGCAGAAATAAAATACTCCACAGTTCAAAATTGGTATCCTGGGGACGCTAATGGCAAAGGTGGTGTTTACAATTTTGTCACTAAAAGAGGAATTTGCGGTTTTAGATCTAAAATTTCTTGGACACAGGTAGAAACTGGATCTGCAGTAACCTGGAAATACCCCTCTTGTATTCTTAAAGGAGATTATTCTATTGGCGAATTTTATTCTGTTGCAGTTACCAATAATTTTCAACAGGCAGATACAGGAACCAAAATGATTCATGTTGGGAAAAATACCAAATCAACCATTATATCTAAAGGAATTTCTGCTGGAGAAAGTCAAAATAGTTACCGCGGATTGGTAAAAATAGGAAAAGGAGCAAAAAACTCAAGAAACTTTTCTCAGTGTGATTCTCTTCTAATGACTGACCAATGTGGGGCACATACTTTTCCATATATTGAATGTGAGAATTCAACTGCTACTGTTGAGCATGAAGCAACAACTTCTAAAATAGGAGAAGATCAACTATTTTATTGTATGCAAAGAGGAATAAGTGAAGAAAAAGCAATTAGTTTAATTGTAAACGGATATGCAAAAGAAGTTTTAAATAAGTTGCCAATGGAGTTTGCAGTAGAAGCTCAGAAATTATTAGAAATTAGTTTAGAAGGTTCTGTAGGATAAATTTTAATCATGAGTGAATTACTAATAGAAATTAAAGATTTAGAGTGTAATATTGATAATCAAAAGATTCTTCAAGGATTAAATCTTAAAATTAATAAGGGGGAAGTTCATGCAATTATGGGCCCTAACGGTTCAGGAAAAAGTACACTTTCGTCTGTCTTAGCAGGAAATGACAATTATGAAATTACCAATGGATCAATAAATTTTTTGGGAGAAGAGATTTCTGAAATGAGTCCAGAGGAAAGATCATGGAAAGGAATGTTTTTAGCATTTCAGTATCCAGTTGAAATTCCTGGCGTTAGCAATATTAATTTTTTAAGAACTGCACTTAACGAAAGAAATAAGTATTATGGAATAGATTCTATTCCAGCAAAAGACTTTTTGAAAATGGTTGCCGAAAAATCAGAACTTGTAGGGCTAAATAATAAACTTAAAAATAGATCTGTTAACGAAGGATTTTCTGGTGGTGAAAAGAAAAGAAATGAGATTTTCCAAATGGCAATGCTCGATCCTAAATTATCAATTTTAGACGAAACAGATTCAGGTTTGGACATCGATGCATTGAAAATTGTAGCAAATGGAGTTAATAAACTTAAATCTTCAGAAAATGCCACTGTTGTAATCACTCATTACCAAAGACTACTTGATTATATTGTCCCAGATTTTGTCCATGTTTTACACGAGGGAAAAATCATAAAATCAGGCGATAAATCTTTAGCACTAGAGTTAGAAAAAAAAGGATACGATTGGTTAAAAACCGGTGAAAATATTTAAAACTCTATTAAAGTTATCCAATTGATTATTAAAAATCTAACTCATAATTCATTTCTTAAAGAAAATTCTAAATTAGATTTAGAAGATTTATCCCTTGGTTCTTTTCCAAATAGAAAAGACGAAAGATGGAAATATACTCCATTAAGAGCTTTAAAGAAAATTAATTTTCACAATCAATTAAATTTTAAAACTGAGCATCTTAACTCTCTAGGTCTTCCAAAACTTGAAGGACTTGTAATTGTATTGGAAAATGGAAAATTTAATTCTAGCTTATCTAATATTATAGACCTAAAGGAAATTGAATTGTTATTTCTCAATGGTGCTGATATTGCTGACAATTCTAAAGAACCAGCCCAAAAAGATTATTTCAATAATCTTAACGCAAGTTTTTTAACTGAAAAAGTAGTTTTAAAAATAAAACCTAATGGTAGTATAAATGAACCTATAAATTTTGTGAATATTATTTCCGATGATAATTGTATTTCTAACACCCAATTTAATATTGATGTTTTTGAAAATTCCAAGCTTCATATTAGACAGTATTTTTTAGGAAGTTCTAATAGTAAAGACGGCTTTATCAATCACCGAAATGAGGTGACTATGAAAATTAATAGCTCTTTAACCATTGATAAATTCCAAGATCTTAATCAAAATTTCAATTTTTGTAATGAGTTTATAGATCAAAATCAAGATAGTAAATTCATTATGAATACTTTTTCTGCATCTGGTCTTATTATAAGAAATGATGTTTTCAATAATGTAAATGGGAAGAACTGCCATAGTGAACTTAATGGAGTTTTCGCACCTATAGAAAAACAACATTTTGATAACCATACGACTATAAATCATTTTGTTGCAGATTGTAAATCATTCGAAAATTACAAAGGGGTAATTAAAGGAAGTGGTGTAGGGGTATTTAATGGAAAAGTTATTGTCCATCAAGATGCTCAAAAAATTGAAGCATTTCAAAAAAATAATAATATTCTTTTAGATGATGAATCCAAGATTTATTCTAAGCCAGAACTAGAAATTTATGCAGATGATGTAAGATGTAGTCATGGTTCAACCACTGGTAGATTTGATGAGGAAGCATTATTTTATTTAAGATCTAGAGGAATAAGTGTAAAAAAATCTTTAGAGTTAATGACGTTAGGATTTATCAATGAGGTAATTGAAAAATCTAATGATTTACAGTATAAAGAGTTTATCCTTAAAAGATTACTTAAATATTAATTGTTATTTATTTAGAGTTTGTCTTACTTTAGGATATAAATTAATTTTGATCACTAAAGTTAAAATATCTTTCTTCATATTTTTTAGTTTCATGGTTTTATTTGGGTCATCTCAAAAACTGAATCTTAGTTTTTCCCAACATGTTCCTTACTCTAAAGACTACAAACCATATTCTTGTATTAGTTACAATTCCAATAATATTCTTTTTCAAAAAAAAATAAATTCTACATCTTGTGATTTAAAAGTAAATATTTTTGACAGCCATTTAGACGATGTAAATCACTTTAATGTTTTATTAAAGGACGAAAATTTTCTTGGGATAAGACACATTTTTGATGAAATTTATCTTTTTACTTCTTTTAACAACGGTGTTGAAACCATTTTAAAATGCAGAGTGTTAGATATTACTTCTAACTTTCAGTCCCCTAAAAACTTATTTTCTGAAAAAAACAAGTCTGGATACCCCTCCAATTATATTCTTGGTGAAAAGACCTTCGAAAATAAATTTCATTTTCTCGTAGAACTCCCATATCAAAATGGCAGGCAGGAAGATATAAGAACAATTACGATAGATAATAAACTTAATATTGTTAATGAGGTATACAATAAATTAGATTTATTATTTACTTCTAAGAGGGATAATAAGATTTTATTATCTAATAATGGTGTTGTTTACATGCTTAAGAAATTTTGGAAAAAAGGAAACAATTTTTACATCTACAAACTAGGTCAAGACATAATTTCTGAAGTTCAAATAAAATTAAATAATAGAAAAATAGCAGCATTAGATTATTTTTTCAACTCTAAAAATGAGCTAGTTATTTCTGGTTTTTACTCTTCCCCTATTCGGTTTAATTTTGAAGGTTTTTTTCTTCTAAGATACGATGAGGATTTACAGTTGGTTCATAAAAATCAATATTCATTAACTGAAAATATTGTCAAAGCTTTCAAGTCTTCAAAAGAAATAAAAGAAAGTGGTTTTGGATTAGACAGATTTATAATTACTGATTTTAGCCTAGATAGTATCGGCAACTATTATTTATTGTCAGAAAACATATCAAAAACTACTATTAAAGAGGAAACTTACTGGGTGTCCAATGGGTTTTTTGTTGTGAAATTTAACAAAAATGGCAATTTTATATGGGGAAGTCCAGTTTCTTTAAATCAAAAGCACAAAGATTTAAGTTTCATTGGTACCTTTTCAGTTAATTCTTACAATTTCAAAAAATACTTCTACAACGATTTACAAAATTTGAGTTTGAGAAAAGGAGTTCCAGCTGAGTATGGAATTTTAAATTATTGTGGAACTAAACATGTAGAGTTCACATTGGCTGGGGTTGCTCAGGAATATATTAATTCCATAAATTTTCCAGGAAAGGATTCTGAAAAGTATGCTTTTTTCCCAAATCAGCTTAACCCAAATTCTAAGGGGCCATCTTATTTTGCCGTTTTGAATGAGAAATCAACTAATATTATGCTTGCTATAGCTAAATAATATTAACTTCTCTTTCAAGTGTTATTCCAAACTTGTCTTTTATGTCTAAAATAATTTCTTCTGACAAATTAAATATTTCCATTCCATTTGCAAGACCGTAATTGACTAGCACTAGAGCTTGTTTTTCGTGGACTCCATAGTTGTTGAATTTCTTACCTTTCCACCCTGCTCTTTCTATCATCCACCCTGCTGCAATTTTAAACTCATTTTCATTGATTTTGTAGTTTACAACATTTGGATATTTTTTCTTTATAAATTCAAGTTGATTTAAACTAACTATTGGGTTTTTAAAAAAACTTCCACTGTTTCCAATTATTTTCGGATCTGGAAGCTTACTTTGTCGTATGCTAATTATAGTATTACTTACTTCTTTGATAGATGGATTATTTATATTTTGACTTTCTAAAATGGCTTTAACATCTCCATAATTTATATTTAATACAGGATTTTTCTTTAATTCAAGAGTGATATTAAGAATAATATATTGATTTTTCATCTTGTTTTTAAATACACTCTCTCTGTATCCAAATTCACAATCAGAATTATTAAACTTAACAATCTTCCCGGATGAAATTTCCAATGCCTCAAGTTCTACAAATGTTTCTTTAATTTCCACTCCATAGGCACCGATATTTTGCATTGGAGCAGTTCCAGTATTGCCAGGAATCAAACTTAGGTTTTCAATTCCTCCCCACCCGTTATCTACAGTGTACATAACCAATTCGTGCCAATTCTCTCCAGCACCAATCTTTAAAAAAATAGACTCTTTGGTTTGATCAATAATTTCTTTGCCTTTTATATTATTTAATATTACTAGACCATCAAAATCCTTTGTGAAAAGAATAT
>Ga0233396_1001467_pt1 | contig 10164 bp, 10 predicted proteins | sample 32DmetaG_FD_183169 | JGI IMG/M metagenome (GOLD analysis project Ga0233396, IMG submission 183169) | Seawater microbial communities from Monterey Bay, California, United States - 32D | ecosystem: Environmental > Aquatic > Marine > Coastal | place: USA: California | collected 2016-10-19 | reverse complement strand
AATAATTTTAAAATAATTCTTTATTAAATAAAAACCAAAACGCTCAGTGCTTTGCTCTGAGCGTTTTTTTATTAACTTTAAAAATAGATACAATGAAAAAGATAATTTATGTAGTCTTCTTATTGCTAGGACCTCTTGTAGTCGCTCAACAACAAGAATACCTACTTGATTTTGAATCAAATACACCATCCGGAGTAGCCTCAAATTGGTATACATTTGATAATAACCCTGCTGCTGCTGAAGTAGTAGATAATCCAGATTTAGATGGCACAAACCCCATAAATACAAAGGTTTTAAAAGTAGTTGTTGGACCAGATAATGCATTTTATGCCGGAGTTAATAATGCTTGGCAAGAGAGTGCCTTTGGTACCTGGGAAATTGACATGGGAGTAGCTAGTAACTTAACGCTTAGTATAGATATTAATAAAAATTATGTTGGTACTGTAGGAATTAAAATGGGAACTAACACTGGAGGAACTACATTTCAAATCACAAATCAAAATGTTGGAAATACTGTTGTAAATGAATGGCAGACTTTAACATGGGACCTATCGGGAATTAACCCAAATGGAGATTTAACTAACATTAGTCAAATAGTTGTTTTTGTAGATTGGACTGAAGGATTACCAGATAGAGCTGAAAATAGCACAATCTATATTGATAATATAAAATTTAATGCAAATAAACTTACTGATGCTCCTCCAGTAGATACCTGTGAGAATGGCATTCAAGATAATGATGAGACAGGCATAGATTGTGGGGGTTCATGTAGTGCTTGCCCTACAAGCGAAGCTATAATTATAGAAGATTTTGAAGGAATACCTCCTCAAATTGCCGCAGATAACGGTTTAGGATCTGTAAGTATTGTTTCAGATCCAATGGCGGGAGGAACAAATGGTGAGGTTTTAAAAATAGTTACTTCTTCCTCAGCACCTGTTCCATGGCAAAATGCACAAGTCTTTTTACAAGATGACTATATTCATTTAATTTCATCAAATAAAGTAGTTACTGCAGAAGTGTATTCAACAACAGCTTTTCATATGTTGGCCAAAGTAGTTGATGCTGTAGGAGGAACAATAGCAGACGAATCAGCTACAGATGATTATCACTCAGGATCGGGCTGGGAAACGCTTACTTTTGACTTCGCCAACCCTAAAGACAATACTCCAGTGGCAGCATATATCTATGCTAGAATTCTTTTCTTTCCCATGTGGAATGGTAATGGGTGGAATGCTAATGCTGAAACAACAACCTATGTTGATAATATCACAGCACTCTCTTCAGCAACGGCTAGCATAGAAGAAAATGAATTAATAAATATATACATATATCCAAATCCGTCTAATTCAGATTGGAACTTTAAAACTAGCAACACTATTATAAATTCTGTTGAAGTGTTTAACTTGTTAGGTAAAAGGATTGTTTTAGAAAACAACAATAGTAGTGAAGTTTCCATTTCTACTCAGGAATTAACTAGCGGAATATATATTGCTAGGATTACCACAGAACAAGGAACTAAAAATGTAAAATTAATTAAAAATTAATTTTTTATCTTAATTTCATTGTCATTAAAGCGCTTAAAAAATTAATTTTTTGAGCGTTTTTTTTACGTTTATAAAAATATTTCTATGCTTTTTTTCAGTTCTCTAAATTCTTTTTAATTTATTATTTATTAGTACTTGATTGATTTTTGTTACTTTTAAACTTATAACCTAATTCATATTCATGAAAGCTCGACTTACTTCATACTTACTGTATCTATTTCTCTGTTTTTCTTGCTCAAAAAATGATTCTAAAAAGGGAAATGATCTTATACATGAGACAAGTCCTTATCTGCTTCAGCATGCCTACAACCCAGTGAATTGGAAAGCATGGAATGAGAATACTTTAAAATTAGCAAAAGCACAAAATAAGCTTATTGTTGTTTCCATTGGATACTCCTCTTGCCATTGGTGTCATGTAATGGAAGAAGAAAGCTTTGAGAATGATTCTATTGCTAAAATAATGAATGATAATTTTATCAATATTAAAGTAGATAGAGAAGAGAGACCAGATGTGGATAAAGTATACATGAATGCTGTTCAATTAATGACAGGTAAAGGAGGGTGGCCTCTAAACTGTATTACACTTCCTGATGGCAGACCTATTTTTGGAGGAACCTACTTCACAAAAAGCCAATGGTCTAAAATATTAGAGGATGTTTCTAAACTGTATAAAGAAAACCCTCAAAAAGTAGAAGAATATGCCCAAAGAGTAACTGAGGGAGTTCAAACTTCTGAATTAATTACCTTAAATAAGGAAGAAGCAGTATTTAAAAATGAAGAGATTATTACAGCAATAACTCAATCCAAAGAACAGTTAGACACTATTAATGGTGGTTTCAAAGGAGCACCTAAGTTTCCAATGCCAAACACTTTAGATTATTTACTACGATATCAACACCACTTTAATAACCCAGAACTCTTTAATTATATTGAAAAATCACTAACTAAGATGGCCTTTGGAGGTATTTATGATCAAATTGGAGGTGGATTTTCTAGATACTCCGTAGATAACCGGTGGCACGTCCCTCATTTTGAAAAAATGTTATACGATAATGCTCAACTAGTAAGTATTTACTCTAAGGCATATCTTCAAAAGAAAAATGAACTTTATGAAAATATTGTAAAAGAAACTCTTGCCTTTATTGATGCAGAGTTAAATGCTAACAACGGTGCTTTTTATTCGTCGTTAGACGCAGATAGTAAAGATGAAAATAATGAATTAGAAGAGGGTGTTTTTTACAGTTGGACCAAACAAGAATTAAAAACTCTACTTAAAGATTATGAATTATTTGCAAACTATTACAATGTAAATACCTCTGGGTTTTGGGAGAAAGACCTTTATGTTTTAATACGAAATCAATCTGATACTGAATTTGCTAAAAAAAATAAACTAACTAAAAAAGAGCTAAAAGATAAAATAAGAAGCTGGAAATCTATTCTAAAAACAGCTAGAGACAAACGTAGTAAACCAAATTTAGACGATAAAATTCTGACTTCTTGGAATGCACTTATGCTTCAAGGATATGTAGATGCATACAAAGCTTTTGATGATGAAATATATTTAAAAAAAGCCCTTAAAATTGGAGAATTTCTTCTTAATTATCAATTAAGAAAAGATGGAGGTCTTAATCGAAACTTTAAGAATGGTAAAAGTACTATCAATGGATATGCAGAAGATTATGCAACAGTAATACAGGCTTTTATTTCACTTCATGAAATTAGTCTAGATGAAAAATGGTTGGTGCTTTCAAAAAAAATAATGGACTATACCATTACACATTTTTATGATCCAAAGAGTGGAATGTTTTTTTACACTTCTAATGAGGATTCCAACTTAATAGCTCGTAAAACGGAAATAAACGACGGAGTTATCTCATCTTCTAATTCAATTATTGGAAATAGTTTGTTTAAGCTTGGTCATTATTTTTATGATAAAAAGATGACTAAACTTTCTGAGCAAATGTTAAATAACCTAAAAAAGGAAATTATAAAAACTCCCTTTGGATACTCTAATTGGTTTCATTTAATGACAAATTTTACACAACCTTATTATGAGGTTGCTGTTGTTGGAGAAAAGGCAAATACTGTAGCTAAAGAATTATTCAAAAATTACTTACCAAATATATTAATATCAGCTTCAAATAAAGAATCTGAATTACCTTTGCTTGACTATAAATATTTAGACGGTAAAACATTAATATACGTATGTGTTAATGGTACATGTAAATTACCTTTAGAAGATATTTCAGAGGCAATTAACAGTATTAAGCGTAATTAGAATCTAATTATTTATACTTTTCTAAAAGATTATACTGCTGTTTAATTGCTGACTTGAAATCCATTTTTAAATCATGAATTAGTTTACTTACACTTGGTGAGTCATGAATTGAAGAAACACCTTGACCGGCTGACCAAATGGTAGCCCATGCTTTTGCCTCATCTTCTTGAGCTGTCAACTCCTCTCCAAAGTCAACTTTTACTTTTCTACTCAGCATTTCTTCTGTAATCCCCATAGCATTAAGACTAGGTCCTAAAAAATTAGCAGGAACCCCTGAAACAGCAGCAGTATAAACAATATCGCTTGCTCCTGCATCAATGATCATATTACAATACTCCTGAGGCGCCTTACTTTCTTTAGTATTAATAAAACGAGTTCCCATGTACGCTAAATCTGCTCCCATTTGCATCGCAGAAGCAATATCTCTTCCAGAGCTGATACATCCAGAAAGTAGTATTGTTTTCTTAAAAAAGGATTTGATTTCTGCAACCAATGGCATCGGATTAATTGTTCCAGCATGTCCTCCTGCACCAGCAGAAACAAGTATTAACCCATCTACACCAGCTTCTTGAGCTTTTTCGGCATGCCTTTTTTTGATGATATCGTGGAAAACAAGACCTCCATAACTATGTACTGTTTCAACTAATTCAGAAACTGCCCCTAATGAGGTAATAATTAATGGAATTTTATGCTTTACACAAATGGCTAAATCTGCTTCTAACCTAGGATTTGATTTATGTACTATAAGATTCACTCCAAAAGGAGCTGGTTTTCTACCTGTTTCTTTTTCATAAGCATCTAAGGATGATTTTATTTCTAAAACCCAAGCTTCAAAACCCTCAGTTGTTCGTTGATTTAATGCTGGAAAAGTACCAACAATTCCGTTCTTACAACATTCTATGACTAATTGAGGCCCAGATATTAAAAACATTGGAGCTGCTATTACTGGTATGGAAAGTTGGTTAATAAATGATGCTTTACTCATATTTTAGGGATTAATTAAAATTATTATACAAATTGATTTTTGATAAAGTTATAGAAAAAAAAGTATTTGTTATATTTAACAAAAACTAACAGATTGCTATAAATAAAAATACTGATAAAAATGAGAAGATTAGAAGGTCAAATTGCAATAATAACTGGTGGAGCTAGAGGTATTGGAGAAGGAATCTGTGACGTGTTTTGTAAAGAAGGTGCAATAGTTGCCTTATGGGATGTGTTAGATGGAGAAGAAGTTGTTAATAAAATTTCTGAAAAAGGGGGAAATATATTCTATCAAAAAGTAGATGTTACGAATCAAGAATCTGTAGATAGTGCTGTAGCAGAAATTATTAAAAAATATCAAAAAATAGATATTTTAATAAATAATGCAGGAGTCATTAGAGATCGATCATTTTTGAAAATGACTCGTGAAGAATGGGATGTTGTAATGTCTGTAAATGTGGATTCTTTGTTTATTACTGCTAAGGCAGTTGTCCCACATATGAAGGCTGCCAACTATGGAAGAATTATTTCGGCCTCATCCATTAATGCATATCAGGGAGCTTTTGGGCAAGCAAATTATTGTGCTAGCAAAGCTGCTATTGTTGGGTTTACCCATTCATTATGTAAAGAAGTTGGGAAATATAATATTACTGTAAATGCTGTTGCCCCTGGTTTTATTAAGTCTGAAATGTCAGATTCTATGCCAGATGAAGTTATAAAAGCGGGTATTGCAATGATACCAGTAAAACGTATTGGAACTCCAGAGGATATGGGTTATGCTTACTTATTTTTAGCTTCCAAAGAGGCTGGTTTTGTAAGTGGGCATACTTTACATGCAAATGGAGGTTCTATGCCAAGCTAGAATAATCTAAATTAATACTTTAAGAACTTTACATTTTAAAAATATCCTATACCTATGGAAGAACAACAAATGAGTCAGAAGGCATATGCTACAGAGATTCCGAAACTCTCGGATTTAAAAAATTATTTAGGGAGCGAAATAGGATTGTCGGAATGGACTACCATCTCACAAAACCAAATAGATACTTTTGCGAGAACAACAGATGACAACCAATGGATTCATATTAACCCAGAAATGGCAAAAAAATATTCTCCGTATAAAAAACCAATTGCTCATGGATTTTTAATTCTTTCTTTAGCTTCTAAATTCTGCTATGAGACAATAAAGTTTAAGGATGTTGGTATGGGAGTAAATTATGGATTAGATAAAGTGAGATTCATGAATGCAACCCCAGCAGGCTCTCTTATTAGAGCTCGTGTTACACTGATTTCTGTAGAGGATATTTCAGGAGGATTACGCTATAAAATGAAGCTTATTTTTGAACTAAAAGGACATGAAAAACCAGCATGTGTTGCAGAGTTTATTGCACTTGCATACACAGATACCTCAAAGAAAAATATTTATTCAAATAAGAATAAAAAATTAGATGAATTAAAAAATAATGCGGTCTTATATAAAAAAGAGGGAGATATTGCTGTTGTTACATTAAATCGCCCTGAGAAATATAACGCTGTAAATGACGATTTAGTGGATGGTATTAATAGCGCAATCGCAAAAGTACAAAAAGATGAAAGTATCAGAGCCATGGTAATTACAGGTGCAGGAAAAGGATTTTGCTCAGGAGCAGATATGAATACTTTTGGAAATATTACTCCTGAGGAAGGAAGAACATATCTTACAAGTACTTACGGGCCATTAATGAGAAATTTAACAACCCTAAAAAAACCAATTATAGCGGCAATTAATGGAACTGCAGCTGGAGTTGGGGCGTCTATTGCTTTGGCTTGTGACTTTAGAGTAATGTCGGAAAATAGTGGGTTATTATATGCCTTTATCAATATTGGTTTAGGACCAGATGGTGGAGCTAGTTGGTTACTAGCAAGACAAGTTGGTTATAGTCGTGCACTTCAAATAGCCGTTGAGGGTAAAAAAATTAAAGGAGATGAGTGCCATAGGCTTGGATTGGCAAATAAACTAGTTGAAAATGACGAAATTGTGTCTACAGCAATTGATTGGGCACATCAAATCGCAAAATTACCAACCCTTGCTGTTGGAATTACAAAAGAAGACATATTTCATGCTATGGATAATGATTTACACAGTACTATTGCATATGAAGCCGAGAGACAAACAGCGGCTTTTGCAAGTCATGATTTAGTTGAGGGAGTTTCTGCTTTTTTACAGAAGAGAAAACCTAAATTTATTGGTAAATAGGAATATGGAATCTAAAAAACTAATTCATCGATCAAATTATTCCTACTTTCAATCTATTTCTACAAGATGGTCGGATAACGATGTTTATGGTCATATAAATAATGTAGTTTATTATTCTTATTTCGATACTATTGCTAATCAATACCTAATAGAGTGTGCTAATTTTAACCCTAGTAGTGCACCAATTATTGGTCTTGTTGCCCACTCTAATTGCACATATTCAAAAGCCATAGCTTATCCAGATAAAATTGAGGCAGGGTTATCTGTGAAGAAATTAGGGAATAGTTCAGTAACTTATGGTATTGGAATTTTTAAAAAAAATGAAAATACTCCTTGTGCATATGGGGAATTTATCCATGTTTTTGTAGACAGAAAAACCAAACAATCGATATCAATTCCTGAGAAAATTAAAGCAGCACTAGAACAGTTACTTTAGTTTAAGCTACTGTTTTATTTCGATAAAGATCTAATCTTTTTTTCATTATGGGTTTAAATAGAAACGGAAAATAAGACAGCATTAACATGGCTGGGTATCCATAAGGTAATGTAGGGCTGTCATCTTTTGATTCTAATACTTGATAAGGCTTTGCCCCACTGTGGTGGTGATCTGAATGTCTTGTTAATTCAAATAACAATACCCTTCCAATAATATGATCTGAATTCCAAGAATGCTCTCGCTTTACACGTTCATATCTACCGTTAGCCTTCTTTTTTCTACGAAGACCATAATGAGAAAAGTAATTTTGAGCTTCTAAAACTGAAATTCCATACACTGCTGTTATAAAATAAATAGCTGTTACTTTTAATCCAAAAAAGAAGTTAATCCCCACAAAAAGAAAAACCGATAAAAATGTGAAAAATATCATAGGATTAAATATTAAAGGCTTCCTTAAAGATCTCAACCTCTCATTTTCTATTCGCCATGTTTTAAAATAACCTCCAATTTGAGATTTTAGTGCAAACCAATAAAATATATCACCTTCTTTTGCAGAAGTTAAATCATTAGGAGTAGCTACATCTCTGTGATGACCTGAGTTATGATACGTCATGAAGTGATTTTGTATGGCTGTTAATAATAATATGTGAGCTAAAAACTGTTTCAATTTATGGTCTTTTTTGTGACCTAATTCATGACCTATATTAATCCCGTTTACCCCTAGAATAGTTCCCATAAAAAGGATGCACGCTATTAAGTCAGATACTGGTATTGTAGGATTAGAAACTGTAATCAAAAACTGATATACCACGAACAAATGCAAGGGTACAGAAAGATATAAAACAACATCATAAAAAATATTTTCTGTTGCTAATTCTTTTTCAACAGAGGTTAAGTTGTAAGTGTTTTGAGGTAAAAGGTTTTCTAATACAGGGACTAAAACATACAAACTAAAAATTCCAATATAAGCTATAAAACCTGTTGAATTAAATGTTAATAATCCTAATAAAGGAACAATAAAGGCTGAGAAATATTTAAATTTTGCCATATTATTTAGAAATAAATTTAATTTTAAAAATCTAATATACTGATAATCAAATTATAAATAATATTATTTTTTAATTTACTTCTAGCCCTGCATGAGTCTCTTTAAAAAAGAAATATTACTAAAAATAAATGAGTACCACTTGGTACTCATTTATATCCACAACATAATCCTCCAACTATTTTCCTCCCAACATCAACAATTCATTACACACTACCTCTGTAATGTATTTTTTTTCTCCTTCTTTACCCTCATAAGAGCGGGAAGTTAATTTTCCTTCAATTGCAATTTCATTGCCTTTTGTAACATACTTTTCAATAATTTCAGCTGTCTTATTCCAGGCCACAACATTGTGCCATTGTGTATCAGTTATTTTTTCACCTAGTGAATTTTTATAGCTTTCATTTGTTGCAATGGAAAACTTTGCTAATTTCTTACCACTTTCTAAAGTAATAATTTCAGGATTGTTCCCTAAGTTTCCAATTAACTGTACTTTGTTTCTTAACGTATTCATAAGATAAGGTTTTGCGCACTTAGATAGTATATAGTGCAGATTATAATTTATTTTTTGTTGAGTAATTTCAACACTGCAAATATGATTTAATTACCAAGTTAGAATCGGTTGTTAGACACTTACTTTCGGTTGTAAATATTTGTAGTCGTTTGTAAACGAATAATTCATATCTTTATGAATGAACTATAAATAAGATTATGACATACTTTATAGAAACTAAAAGACTGATTTTGAGAGGCTTTAAAGACTCTGATATTGGTAATATTTATAAATTAGATTCCAATGAAGAGGTCCATAAGTATTTAGGAAAAAAACCCATTAAAACACTAAAGAAGGCTGAAGAAATCGTGTCTTTTTTTCATTTACAATACAGGGAAAGAGGAATTGGCCGTTTTGCAACCATAGAAAAATCGTCAGGAAAATTTATCGGATGGGCTGGCCTAAAATTAAATACAGGTAAAAAAGAAATGCTAAACGGACATTCAAATTTTATTGATATTGGGTATCGATTTTTACCTAACTTTTGGGGGAAGGGTTATGCCACTGAAGCCTCTAAAGCATCTCTAGAGTATGGGTTTAGAACATTAAATTATGATATTATTTATGGGGCAGCAGATATAGAAAATATTGCTTCAAATAAGGTGCTTCAAAAAATAGGTTTAAATTTTAAAAATGAATTTACATTTAAAGATGTGAACTGTAATTGGTATGAATTAAAAAAAGATGAGTATGGAACATAGAGAATGCTTAGAATGTGGTGAACTCCTAAAAGGGAGAATCGACAAAAAATTTTGTTCTGATTATTGTAGAAATTCACACAATAATAAAGTCAATAAAGACAGTAAAAACCTAATCAGGAATATAAATAACCGCTTACGAAAAAATCATAAAATTCTTTCTGAGCTTAATACTTTTGGTAAAACAAAAGTAACCAGAACTCAATTATATGATAGAGGCTTTGATTTTCAATTATTTACCTCTATCTATAAAACTAAAACAGGAAATACTTACTTTTATATATACGATCAAGGATATTTAACTCTTGAGCATGACAAGTTTTTACTGATAAAACGGGAGCTTTAGAAAATTGATTTTATCATAAAAAAACTCAAGAAATAAACTTTCTT
>Ga0233396_1001457_pt1 | contig 10197 bp, 8 predicted proteins | sample 32DmetaG_FD_183169 | JGI IMG/M metagenome (GOLD analysis project Ga0233396, IMG submission 183169) | Seawater microbial communities from Monterey Bay, California, United States - 32D | ecosystem: Environmental > Aquatic > Marine > Coastal | place: USA: California | collected 2016-10-19 | reverse complement strand
AGCGCTCGGGGTCGGACTTTAAGATTAACTGTCCCTTCCACGGGGAAAAGACACCGTCGTTTAATATCAATCCTGCGAGGCAGCGCTACAAATGCTTTGGTTGCGACGCAAGCGGGACAGCCCTCAACTTCTTAATGGAATATGAGAATCTTCCCTTCGTCGACGCCGTCAGAAAGCTGGCTGATCGAGCTGGTATACAAATTATCGAGGAAGCTAGTGATCCGGAATCTGATCGCAAACGACGCAAGATTTCTCGCCTCAAAGAACTAAATAATAAATCCGCCCGATTTTTCCACGAGCAGCTCTTGAGGAATCCTGATGCAACTCATGCACGGGAATACTTAAAGAGCAGAGGATTCAGCAAAGAAACTGCCCAAAAATGGTTAATCGGATGGGCTCCCCGAAACTCGAAACTTTTTCTCCAAATGGCTCGGGAAAATGGATTTAATGGTCGTGAAATTCTTCAAGCTGGATTGGGCGGACTTAAGGACAAAAATAACCCCCGATCCGGACTCTGGGTTAAATTTTACGATCAACTCACTTTTCCAATTCATAACGACGTGGACGATGTCGTCGGCTTCAGCGCACGGATTCTACGCAAGGACGATAAACGAGGAAAATATATAAATACGAACGAAACCCCTCTTTTCAACAAATCAAAACTCCTCTTCGCTCTCAACAAAGCGAGGCGTCCTATGGGCAAAGAAAAATTTGCGCTTCTCTGTGAGGGCCAAGTCGATGCTATTGTGCTCCACGAATCGGGATTTGAGAACACCATAGCGCCGCTTGGCACTGCATTCACCGAACAACACGCTCGCATGATTAAGCGCTATACCGATCGGGTTGTTCTTTGCTACGATGGTGATAATGCTGGACTTGCCGCGGCAGACAAAACTTTTAAACAGCTCACAGCTCAGGGTCTTCCCGTTCGCCTAATGCACCTTCCCGATGGAGATGATCCAGACACTTTTGTAAAAAAATATGGTTCAGAAGCTTTCAAGAACCTCCTCGAATCAGCCAAGGAATATTTCGACGCCAAGCTTGATAAAGAGCTCAAGGCTATCGATTTATCATCCGCGGCCGAAAAGACCAAATTATTACAAGAGCTTGCTAAATCAGTCTGCGTCATGGATGACGACCTTCTCCGCGACGCCACAATCCAAAATCTAGCCATCCGGCTTCGCCTCGGAGTCGAAGATTTCCGGCAAACAGTAGCAGCCGCCAAGGCCGAGTTTAAGCGCTTCAGACCAAGAGAAAATGAAGAAGAAAAATCGGACAGGGTAAAGCCCACCGAGATTGATCATTTAATAATTTATCTTTGCCACCTTGCCCTAAACTCAGAAGCAGCCGCCGAATATCTAAGCGAGCAATTGGAAACTCTGCAAGAATGCCTCAACGAGACCTTAGGAAACCATGTGCTCGTAGACATTCTAGCAAAACGACCCAACCCCCAAAGCGAGGCTGCGAAACAAGCCTATCTCATGACCATTCCGAAAGGCGATCGTATCGCACTCGAAGATGGCTTTAGCGACACGATGCCTAAAGATCCGGTTTCCTCAGCATCCGACACAATCGCGATGCTTTCAGCCCGATTTTACCAGATCAAAGAAAAGGCGCTAAGAACACGACTCAATGATCCCAGCCTAACTCCAGACGAGATCTTAGAAGCCTTCGAGGAAGTCAAGCGGCTGCAGTCTATCCTCAAAGCACTCGATCAACGTTTCTAAAATCTCAAAAAGTGAATCCACAAAGGGCTTGCCAAAGACCCTCCTCTTTAATAGTTTCGGCATGTGAAATACCGACTTATATTAACGATCGCCGCTGCTATTGGTTCCTCTCTTTTCCTTTCATCCTGCAATACTTTCCTCGGAATGGGACGCGACTTTCAACGTCTTGGGCAGGGTTTTGAGAATTCTTCCTATGGCAAAAAATGGTAGGGAAAACTTACTCGATTTAAATAAAACGGGAGGCTGATTCCAGCCTCCCGTTTTTTATGATTTAGTCTAAAAGTGCTATATTACGCGAGACCCTTAAGTTTCTCTGAAATTTGGCCTTGGGTTACGTTTGCACCGACAATCTGATCCTTTACCTCCCCGTCTTTGAAAAACAAAAGAGTCGGAATAGAACGAATGCCGTATTTGGCGGCAATGGCTTGGCCGTCATCTAGATTACACTTCCCGACCTTTGCTACGCCATCAACTTCTGCTGCAACAGCATCGACCATGGGTGAGATCATTTTACAAGGTCCGCACCATTCAGCCCAAAAGTCGACAAGAACGGGCTGATCAGAGTTGAGGACTTCGGCGTCGAAGTTATCTTCGGTTATTGTTAGAGCCATACCGCGAATATGTACGGAAAAAGGGTGGCGTCAAGAGCCACCCTCTTAGGATTTTTCGACATATGATGTCGTCACCGATGATCTTTACGATTTCCGTGATTTCATCGGTTATCCACTAACTACCCGATAAGGTAGTTGAGAGCAGCGACGCTAGCGGCGATGACGAAAATGATAATAGGAAGAGCCATGATTTTAATGTAATTGGTTAAAATTAAACCTTAGTCAAAAAGTTGCCCGAAGGTTTTCTCGTTATCGGTGGTCCACATCATGATGCTGAGAGCCAAAACGGCAAGGCTTAGAACAAAAGCCAAAATAGACGCCACCATCGGTAGGGTGCCGCTTTCCTCCTCCTCATCGTCGTCCATCGCGATTGTCCCGATAGTTGACATTGTCGGAGCAGTCGGCTTTCCGAGCTGCTGAGTGCTCTCAAGTTGGACAGTAGCCTGAGGAAGCGCCGTCGTTGGAGCGGCTGCTCCTGGAGCTGGAGAGGTAGCAAGTGGAACGGTTGCCGGACCAGGTGCAGTTTTTAGAGGGATAGTAGGAGCCGGCGCGGGTGCACCACCTGCGCTTGGAGCAGGTGGTGGAGTCGGAGCACCAGAAGGTGCTGGCGCAGACTTCAATGGAATTGTTGGCGCGGGTGCCGGAGGCGCGGGTGCACTCGGAGCCGGCGGATCTGCCTTGAGCGTCGCTCGGACGGTCTCCTTCTTTACGGGCACTGATGAAGTTTGATCATCGGATGCGGGCGGCTGTGTGTTTTCGTTTTCGTCGGCCATAATTAGATCGTGGTGTCTATGAATTGAATAATCGCGTGGTGTTTGCCAGTGCTGTAGAAGAGTTAACAAAATTACGCCTCAACCTGTCAAACCACGAAGTTTAGAAAATTGAGGAAATATCGAATATTTAAGACCAAATAGGGGGAAAAAAAGAAGCGGTGGGTAAAAACCCACCGCTTCCATCCTAAAATGCGCGATTTATGCTGAGGGCCCACGACCCTTGAAGGTCAGCTCAGCGATTCCTGATTTATCAAGTTCTCCAAGTCCAACTCCCACCATTTTATCATATTGAGCCTTAGTGGCATCATTGACAGGCAGGCTGACACCGACCCCTTCAGCTAAGGCAGCGGCGATCCCAGAGTCCTTAGCAGCGTGTTCCGCTGAGAACCAACATTCATGATCACGATCGATCATATCCTCAGAATCAGTCTCGAGAACGCGGCTATTTGCCCCGGTCTGAGCGAAAATATCGCACACCATCTCAAGATCAAGACCCATTGCATCCGCAAGACCCAAGCCCTCAGCTAGAGCCGCAGTATTGATATTCATAACCATATTAACGAGCGCCTTTACCTCGGCAGCTTTACCGATTGGACCGCAGAGGCGGAGGTTTACGGAGAGCTGATCAAGGAGCTTTTTATGCTGGGCGAAAACTTCCTGATCCCCCCCAATCATTAAGAATAATTTTCCCTCGCGGGCTTGAGAAATCGATGATGCCATCGCCCCTTCCAGAACATGCGCTTCAACCCCTTTTCCAGCCTCGTAGACTTCTTTATGGATTCCAGGTGAAAGAGTAGCGCAGTTAATGAACGTCTTACCCGACGCTCCAGAAAAAAGATTATCTCCATCTTGCAAGAAGATAGCTCGCATCGCGTCATCGTTGGTGACCACGGTAAAGATTATCTCTGCCGCTTCGGTGACTTCTGACAAGGCCTCACAATCTTTGGCTCCAAGTTCGGTTGCGATCTCGGCTGACGCTGTCCTATTAACATCAAAGACCGCGGTGACATCGTGTCCACAATCGAGTTGAAGGTGACGTGCCATATTGGCCCCCATTCGGCCTACGCCGACGAATGCTACTTTGCTCATGATATTTTAGTGGTTTGGTTTGTTAAGATTTAAATTCAGGGAAAAATGGGTTGTGAGCTTTCTCCTCTCCTACCGAGGTCATAGGCCCATGCCCGGGACAGACCACGGTATGGTCTTCAAGAGTGAAAATCTCTGAACGATTCGTCGCAAGAGCATCCTTGAAAGAAATCACCCCGCCGCCCATCGACTGAGCAAACAGAGCATCCCCCACGATGGCTACAGGGCGGCTGAGACCGTTGATTACATATGTGGTTCCTGCTGGCGAATGCCCCCAGGTTAAACGGGTCTTAACCCGAAGCGTTCCAATTGAAAAAGTCTCACCAGCCGCAAATCGTTCGGCCCCAGCAACAGGTTCTTTGGCATTTACCAAAACACGAATTTCTGGGTGTGCCTCAACAACCTTTTCGCGATCAATAATATGATCAATGTGAGAATGAGTGATAAAGAGAGTCTTAAGATCAACACCTAAATTTGTCACCATCTCAAGGGCAGGACTAGCATCGGCACCCGTATCAAAAAGAGCCGCCTCTTTGGTCTGGGGATCCCAAATGAGATACGAATTTACAGTCATCATGTCGTCCGGGTCTGGATCAAAGACTGTATTAGACTGCCTCAGTCCTTCAAGATTAACCGACTCCGGCCTCCAATCCCGATTTGCGAGCTCCACCAGGCAATCGGCATCGAGCCCAAGCGCTGGAGCAATAGCGCGAACGGCCACTTCGTCGAACTCCCCATTCTTCAATTTGGCGATGGCATCTGGTTCGACATTCGTGAGAAATGACAAAACTCCATCGGCCATTCCCGTGCCTCGAATAGTTTTGCCAATGACGTCTTCAAAAAAATCTTCAAGTTCGATCATGATTTCAGGGAAAGATTACTTTTTAGGAAAGAGAGCAACCAAACGGCCAACTTTAGAGTATTCGGTCACATAAATTTGACCTGCTGGTCCCCACTTGATCCCGTGGGGTGCCGAAAAAGCATCATCGTGAAGTCCTTCAGCCGGGACACCATTCGTGGCCCACTGCTTCTTATCTGGATTGTCTAAAAGGGCTGAAACTACCTTGCCGGCTTTATCCATTAAAATAACACGGCCTTCAATCTCGGCAACAGCTGCATAATCCCCACGAACGTCAACATCAGCTGGCCGGCGCATCGGAGTTTCGCCATAAATCCCGATCCAAGTCAGGTCCATCGTCAAGTGGATCATACGTCGTCCATCCCGATCGCAAACAAGAATTCGAGGCTCATCATAACGGAGATCGATTCCCGCTCCATGGCACGACGTAAATTGATCCTTACCAGTTCCTTTTCCCCCGTAGGTTTTTACGAGAACACCATCAGGCTTAAGTTTGTGAATCTTTTTGGATCCATATCCCATAAAAAAATAAATGTGCCCATCCGGCCCAACTAAAAGCTCCGTTAAGCCGCCCATTCCACCTTCAAGTTCCCCCGTCTTATCATTTGGTAAAATTGCCACAATGTTCCCTTCTAAATCAAATTTTACAGCGCGATTTTCTCGGACCTGCGCACCCCAAATAAATTGTTGATCACCCTCCGTTACAGTTGTTAACGAGTGCATACCAGAAAGCCCCCCCTTAAGCGATTTTGTGAAATCTCCAAAACAATCAAAGACCGCGATTCCTGGTTCGCTGTTAGTAGCAGCATAAACGTTTCCAAATTGATCAACAGCAAGATCACCATGTAACGAGCCTATATTCTTCCGGTTTTTAGGAACGCCCCATCCCGGAACCGTAACATATTTATGGCCTTCGGAACCTGTCACAATTGCGGTCGTGATGACGGCTCCCACCCCGTCTCCATGATTGTGACCTTCATGGGCATAGAGAGCTGATGTAAGAATCAGGGACGAAAATATAGCAATTGGCTGCTTCATAGTTGCCCGATGTTGTCTAACATCTCTAAGTCGAAAAGAAAAAAATCTTAGTATTGAAGAGGTGCTTGAATACCCAATGGAAATCATACTTTACACCAACTTGCTTGATTTTTTTCATTCAATCTCGTCCGCCTGTGCTATTTCTTACACATGGTTAGGACCTGTAGTGCAGCGGCGGTGACATTGTTGCTAGGATTTTCTCATATAAGAGCGGAAAAGGAACTGTCTCCAGAATCTACATCGGTCCAGCTGATTTTCCCTAAAGAATTTGGAGAACCCACTCTTCCAATAGACAACAAACTCACGAAAGAGAGAATTTCGTTGGGAGAAAATCTTTTCCACGACACCATTCTTTCGATTGATGGCACGGTGTCGTGCGCGGCATGCCACGTTGAGGAGTTTGCTTTTAGTGATGACGTCGATTTGTCCCGCGGGTTTGAAGGTCGGCTCGGGAAACGAAATTCTCCTCCCATCTTCAACCTCGCTTGGAAAGATCACTTTTTTTGGGACGGCCGCACTAGAACGGTCCGGGATCAAGTTTTACAACCTATTCAAGACCACCTTGAAATGGCTGCCAACCTAAACCAAGTCCTTAACAGGCTCAATCGGCGCAAATCCTACCGGGAGGATTTTAAGAAGGCCTACGGCCCCGGCGAAATCACCAGCGAGACGCTCTCGCTAGCACTAGAAAACTACCTCCTCACTATCGTAAGCGGCGACTCAAAGTTCGACCGATCCCTCGAAAAAAAAGTGAAGCTAGACCCGCTTGAGGACGAGGGCCGCAAGCTGTTTTTCAGCTCTCATAGAAAAGGTGGGGCAGGATGTTCCGAATGCCATAGTGGACCACATTTCAGTGACTTTACTTTCCGCAACAATGGTTTGCAGCCAGCACCAGATCTCAACGATTTTGGGAGATTTGGAATTACAGGTAAGGAAAAGGACAAGTTTCTTTTTTCAACACCAAGCCTTCGCAATGTCGCTATCACTTCACCGTATATGCATGATGGGCGCTTCGAGAACCTTACCGAGGTAATTGAACACTATAATAACGCAGCCCATGAAACCTCTACTCTTGATCCAAAAATCAAGAAACAAGGGCTCCAATTAAAAGCCGCAGAAAAAAAGGCGCTCATTGCTTTCTTGAAAACTCTGACCGATCCCCAGTTTATTGATCCTTCTAAATAACCTTCCCAAACTTTTCTTCCAGTACTAATCGGCGATGTTCAAACATCTTCGCTAACTGGTTCTTCACCACCAGAGCTCGAGCAACTTCACCAAAAATACTGAAACCTACTGAGTAGTGAATAAGATCCTTAACGATTGTTCCCCCCCTTGTTTCCTCAAAGGAGTGCCGATGATGCCAAAATTTGAATGGACCAGAAATCTGGTCATCAACGAAGCTTTCTCCTTTTCTTAGAGCTTTGATCTCCGAAACCCACGGAATCCAAATACCAGGTAAGACCTTTACTGAATACTCAATGATTTCGCCCTCATAAAGTACCTCAGAAGGAAGGGAAACAATTCTAAATCCCATTTTGGGAGGAGTCATTGCTTCAAGATTTCGAGGGCTTGAAAAAAACTCCCAAGCCTGATCTTTCGAAACTGGAATCGTTTGTTTTTGCGAGAGTGAGTAGACTTTCATTCAATGTTAAACTAACCTCACTTTGAGATTGGTCGTCCGAAAATATCGAAAATAGTCCCGACTCCTTTTTTGATTACTTCGGCCCCCTTTTCGATTGTACCAGCCTCTTCCCCTTTCTCTTTTTCCGAATTACCGCTACCACTCGGATTCAATAAATCGGAAGCTTTACCCAAAGCTATTTCAGCGACACTAAGAATCACCCCTTTCTCTTTGAGGACCATTTTGGTAGCCTCACCAATTGGCTTACCTGTAAACTTGAGCGCATACCCTCCAATACCAGGAAGTATCTCAAACATCCTCTCCTTGGCTGCGTCAATCAATCGATCACTCAGATCCTCTTGAGGAGCGTCGAGCGTGCCGCTGACTTTAAGCGGAGTCCACAAAAGACCTAAATCACCACGCTTAAAAACCTTAGTTTCAGCACCTGGGATATGAGCCAAAGTCCCAGGTGTGATACCAATGCGTAAATCGCCCTTACTAATTTCATTCCCCTCAATCTCCATCACGCCCTCGACACGAACTAATCCTTCACTAGACAAGACGATGTTAGCTAACTTGATGTGTTCCCCAACCTTTTCAAAGTCTAGACTTGCCTCATTTAGAGACAGGCGACGAAAGCGGGAAGTATTAGCGTAGGCCGAAATTTTATCAAGCAACGGAAGGGCCGTGAGCATCCCATCCCTGATTCTGAGATGACCGGTCAATCTAGACTCAGTGTCTGGCTTGCCTATCACTTCGAAGGAAAAATCAAGCGGCCCCATGAGACGCCGTTTCCAATCCTCAGCAATTACTTCTTGAACCCGAGAACCAGTCACTTCGCCCCGGATCTGCCAAGTTCCGTCCTCGATACCGAAATCCCCTTCCGCGATCATCAAACCATTTTCCAGCACCTCAAATTCAGATTCTAGCAAGTAAAAGCGATTACCTGAATACCTGCCCTTGGCCACACGTAGCGTCATCTTTTCTGCAAGTGAAACAGGAGTCAAAATCTCGCCGCCAACGAGTGTTACATCGTAAACATCCTTCGTTGAACCAGGCCGAATCTTTGCTGAAGCATTCTGCCATTCCCACTCCCCATCGTCCAACTTAGCTGATCCATTTACGGAAGCGATATCGATTCCTGTTACTTCAAGAGAGTCCGGCAAAAAAGGATCCCAGAAGCTTTTTTCCTCCACTGGACGTTCCTTTATAAGGATTTCGCGGTTGGGATCATCTCTAAAGTCACCAGTGAATTCAAGCTCACGAAGGTGAACATTTTCGATACGATAAACCCCGCTCCAAATCGCTCCGATATCGACCTCAGCATCGATTCCACTTGCCTTGATATTTTGAAATCCATTCAGCTCCTCAAAGCTAAAGTTATCGGTTCTCACGCTCCAACCATCCCATTCGAAAATTGACAACTCAGCCTCGCCGTTAAGTTCATACCCCACCTCATCTCCAAGCATTAATCTGAATTCATCGCTACGAAGGTAGCTTCGCACTGAATTGTAACCAACGACCAACCCTACTAAAACCGCAAGCGCCACGCCCCCCCCAGCATAATAGACCCTCTTCCGAGACTTCCGACTTTGTGCTTTTCCCGCTCTTGACTTTCGATTTCTCCTACTGGCCATGGCTTAACACTAACAGCGACTTTGACATAGCCAATCCGACAAAGGTACTTTTTACGCCCGAAAGATTTGACCTATTCCCAAATTTTTCTAACAAAAATTCAGAATGATCATGAAAAAATGTGCCTTCGGGGTATTTTAATAAGCCTGATTATAGCCCTCCACTGCCGAAACGATCGAGCGGGCCACCGCCGCTTGATAACTCGATGAATTGCAACGGGAACGCTCGTAAGAATTACTGATGAATCCACATTCCACTAAAACAGCGGGGCACAAGGTATCATTTAGCACCGAAAACCTTTTGAATTTGTATCCACGATCGCGCACTTTGAGAGTATTAACCAAATGACTCTGGATGGTCTTAGCCAGAAATCTCCCACGCTTACCGACATAAAAGGTTTCTGCCCCCCTAACTCCCGTGTGAGAAGTCGCATTAAAATGAATACTAATGAAAATACAGTTGCGATATCGGTTTGAAATTTCTGACCGACGCCGCAGATCAACAAAAACATCGCTACGACGAATCATCGTCACCGGGTATCCCCTACTTTTTAGGGAAGTTTCAACGCGACGAGCAACCTTTAGATTGAGATCCGATTCTCGGACGCCACCCCAGACTGCGCCGCGGTCCTTGCCTCCATGACCGGCATCAATGATGACCCTTAGAGATTTTGGAGTTCTCCGAACGTTTGGCGCCGCAGAGGAAACCTTACCCGAAGGAATTTTTAAAACCTGCCCCACACCGAGGTTGTTCTTATCCTTAATCCCATTAAACGCCGCAAGGCGATCTATGGAGACTCCATATTTGAGCGCGATACGATAGAGATTCTCAGCCTTCTTCACTTTGT
>Ga0233396_1001443_pt1 | contig 10247 bp, 17 predicted proteins | sample 32DmetaG_FD_183169 | JGI IMG/M metagenome (GOLD analysis project Ga0233396, IMG submission 183169) | Seawater microbial communities from Monterey Bay, California, United States - 32D | ecosystem: Environmental > Aquatic > Marine > Coastal | place: USA: California | collected 2016-10-19 | reverse complement strand
CACAGTTGCTATTTCAGAAAAAATGAATTTTGCTTCTTGAGCAAATTCGCGATAAGTACATTCGCTAAAATCGAATGCTGTACATTCCATACTGTACAAGATTTCTTTTGCTGTAGGCTCATCTACACCACAGACTTTCATAATTCGATTTGTATAAGTTTCCCATATTGACATACTATTTCCTCTCATTTAATAAGTATATCATACACTATATAAATAGGGATGTACACAGTTATTTTCAATTAATTTGATTTTTTTTACATTTAATGTGTATGTGTTACATAAATGATACAGTGAGATATAATGAATAAACTACATTTAGAAGTCGACAAGAATGGTAAAAAACTATTCCATGCCGCAAAAGAAACTAAGCCTCAATATCATGAGCTTTCAAGAGATCGAACATTTCCTACTGAAGAAGACATGGCATGTGAAGCACAGCTATCTGCATTAGGTGTTTTCGAGCCTTTAGATATTAATATAAATGGTTGGGAAAAGGATGAAAAATTACTTAAAGATTATTGGGTACCTTTTCAGCCAAAAAAAGGTAAATCAAATGATAGAGAAAGTATATTAATTTATGGTCCTAAAGATTCTCATCCCTCAGATCCGTGTGGATTAGCACAGCTAGCAAGAATACATGGTTCTAAACCAAGTGAGATGTCTATGACATATGCAACTGAAGCTAAAGATAAAGTTCAGTGTCTTACAGAAGCTTTAGATTATTTTGATTTCGGTAGAACATTTTTAGTTCGTCTTAATGCAGGTGGACATTATCCACCACATCGAGATCATATGTTATTAACCAGGCCTACTTATAGGCTTATAGCTTTTTTAGGAGATTCTACTGGTCCATTAAGATGGGAGGTAGAAGATAATTTAGTACACTTTGAACCTAACACACTATATTACGTCGATACAAGAAAAACGCATAGGCTATGGAGCTCAGCTCATAGAAGTTCAATGCTTGTTTGCAATGTAAAAAAAGATTGGCAAAATGTACTGAGGCTTATGACTAGATTAAAATATCAAGGGTAAATTTTTGAATAATCAGTAGCTATCCTATGCAATAGGCGATCTTCCATTCCGTCGAATGCCCATCTTTTATGAATACTTAACCATTGATCACTTATCACAATATCACCGTCTTCCCATTCATGATCATAACGATACTTATCTTTTAACGCATGCTCAGTTAAAATAGGCATCATACGTTCAAAGTCGCCGTCTCTACCTGTTGCAAATTCCATAATTTGTAAGAATGGAAAAAACAAACCTGTGTATCCACCTGGATTTGTCATTACAATATCATATGGTAAATCTCTATTTACATGCTCTTTATATCTAGATGTAGATGATATAGTACCAGCCTTATATCCACAATAAACTTCTATTGTTCTTAAGTATGATTGTGAATGTTCAGACAAATCATTATATACATCAATCATATTGATCCAAGATGTTTTAGATCCTTTAGTACCTTTAACACCATATAACCATACAATAGATTTTCTATTCGGTTCACTAGGTTTATTACAATGCCAATCTAAAGTATCTTTATGGCCGAACAGGCCTTCACGTCCTCGTTCGTTCTTTTCACCAGTAACTCTTGCAATTCCAGATATTTCACTAACGTCTTTATTCTTTTTATCTAATAATGCATTACCTAATGTTTCTTCAACTTCTCCTGCAACACCACAAATTCTTAACTGATCTTCAGTAGTTAAATTTTGATTTTTTAAAACAACAACAGTATGCTTTGCGACGTCTTTAAAAATCTCTACAATCTTTTCGTCAGACATTTTGCTAATGTCATCGTGATATGTTTTAACCCAATCACTCATAGCAATGCTCGTAATCAAATGAAAGTCTATACAAAAATCTATCTCCTTTTACTTCGTTTCGTTTATGTATACTGTGAAATTGATCCATAAAAATAAAATCGCCAGGTTGCCATGTATCGTGATGATAAATGTATTTTTCTTGAAATACATGGTTCAGTAAGTATTCTTTCAACCATGCGGAATCTAATTCAGCACCGCTTCTTCTCCACATTTCTGTAATATAATGAAAGCTAAAATATAATCCTTTGACTGTATCGTATGGATGATCATATACTAATGACTTAAGTACGCCTTTAGGATATATTCTGCTATTATCAAACATGCGTAATTCTCTATCACCCTTTTCTAAATGATAGAATGTATTATTTTTAAACATAAACGTACAATCAACATCGTCAACTATTTCTTTTATATCTTCTGGCAAATCTAAATATGCTTGCCTAGTATCACAAAAACTAGTAATACTATCTTCACCAGGTTTTATACAATATAAAGCAACACAACACTCTTTTCCTGATGGACGTGCATTACCATTTGAATGCCAATCTAATTCTTTATCAGCAAAGATACCAATCTTCTTACCTTCTTTTCTTTCATTTGTTACTCTAAAAAGGCCTGGATAATCTGGATGCATAAAAAACTGTTTTGGTTTTAGAACATTACCAATAGTTTCACATACTCTTAAAATATCTTTTTCATGTAGATTTTGATTTCTAACTACTATTATATTATCATCTTTTATAGATCTACCGAATGATTTAATCTCTTCTTCTGACATTTGATTAAAGTCAATGTCAGTGTGTTCAGTCATTACACTCATACTAAAACTCTTTCATTACCTGGAATATTTTTAAAAAATACTCCTACAATTACAACTATTCTCCATTGATTTTTATTCACTACTCTATGAGGCCAACCTTGATTAATAAAGTAAGTATGTCCTTCTTCTAGCTTGTGTGATTGTTTCCCTTGTCTATTTTTTGTTTCAAAATAACTTTCAGAAGATTGCACTATAGTTTGTGTTCTACATAACACGCTAGTATCAGTATCTATATGCCAGTTTAAACTATGTTCAGGAGCCATTACAGATATCCTTGCTCTGTAATATTTTTCTTCTCCATACAATTTATCAAAATACCTTTTAATTTCTGTACAATCGATGTCATCTCTCCATTCTGTATAGAGAGTCTCATCCATCTCTGCACCGCTACCTTCAGGTAATTTTTGCAAAACTATTTGTCTATAGTTTGAATCTACACCTTGTTTAAAATTATCTACTGATTCACAATGCTTAGATACTTCATACAAATCTCCACCTAAATCATCTGCCAAATATGTATTAGTTATATTTTTAATAGAGTCAATAAATTCTTGTGATACATTATCATCAATTGACATACACTCAGTGACCTGTGTTCTTCTTGGTCCATGTGATGATAATACACGTTGTCTTTGTGTACTTTTAATTGGGCAAGGTTCCATAAAGCTCCCTTCCATAATCTGTATCTGTGAATACATTTCTAGGATCGAATGCTACTCTATGTAGTACTCTCTCATCCATTTCCTCGAATGGCCATCGTTTATGCTGTGATAACCATTGTTCATTAAAGATTATATCTCCATCTTCCCAATCATGATGGTATATGTATTTATCTTGAATGCAATGTTCTTTTAAATAGTTTTTCCAATGCTCAAAATATTCTTCTGATTTACCTACAAAATGAAAGGTTTGCCAAAATGGAATAAAGAGACCTGTTTTACCCATTTCATTAGTTCTGACCAATGGTATTTCATTATCATAATTCATATGCTCTCTATGAAAAGGAGAATCGGTGTAAGAGTTCTTTTTATATCCACATATTATTTTTATATCCAATAGTTCTTCTTTTGCATGTTCAGGTAAATCTTCCCAAGCATCAATCATATTCATAAAAGAAGTTCGTGAACCTTTTGTTCCTTGTACACCAAAAATAGTTATTATTGGCTTTCTTTCAGGATTACTAGCTTTGTTCACATGCCATTCTAATACATGCTTATGACCAAAAATACCTCTATGACCTTTTTCATCTTTTTTACCTGTCACTCTTACTACGCCATTAATAACGCTTATGCCTTCTGTTCTACCAGGGATCCATGTAGGCTGCACATCTCCTATAGTTTGACATATTTTTAATTGTTCTTCAGGTGTTAGTTTTTGATTTTTTAAAACGACTGTCGTATGCGTATATAAATCTCTAGTTAAGTCTTTTAAATCATCATCAGAATATTCTCTTAAATCGCCTTCTAAAAATTTTGCTTTCATATTATTTCCATTCATTCATTTCATATCTTAGCTGCCATTCATCGGTCGCCATACTAGGTATATTAATTAATTTATTGCCGTGCACACCTAAATTTTGCCAAGAGTTTGTGGATGTCTGGTACATACCAGGTAATAATTTCCAATCATGTTTTAATAGTCTATTGCATTTTTTAAAGAATTGATCTAAATTACCTCTATGTGTCAGTTTTTCCATAGTTATTATTAATGCTTCTTCACGTTCAGATACATATTTCATTTGTTCCTGTAGCATTAGCATAACAGGAGCTTTTTTATTTTCGTATTCATATCTTATATGTATTCGTCTAATATCTGGATGATAAAAGGTTCTAGTCATAAGCCTTATGCAATTATATTTTTTAAATCTTTTATGATCAATTGCAGCAAAGGCTATAACTTTATCATTCTCTGTCATGATAGTCCAATACAAATAATCATCAATAGTGTTTATAACACTAGATTTACTATTGTCAAACCAATTAGAATTTGTATCGTTTAATTTATTAAATTTTTTTATTTGACTTATAAATTCTTTTTTACCAATATCATCAAGTGATAATATCATCTTTTTACTTTTCCAACATATCTTATAAACAATGCTGTAGGATCAAATTGCCACCATTCTTTTCCTATTTTATAACTACTCGGAGATCTATGATGGTTTGCATGCCATCCTTCACCGGCTGTTAATATATTTGCTATGATAGAATTTGTAGGACCTTCTTTATGACCAAGTATATTCAATAACCCATAACCGTGAAATGCTAATATAACCGGAATTGCGTATCCAAATATTAATAGCATTGGATGTATCAATAGCAATACTAATATAATAATTAGATTTAATTTAAAATAGTTTTTATGAAACCATCGTATCATTGGATCACGCCATAGTGTTTTAATAAATCTTCTTTTAATCTTAGATTCATATCCCCATGTATTTACGTAAACTGCCCACTTGCCTAAACGATGATAGCTATGTGGATCATTCTCTTTATCAGAATATGCATGATGTTGTTTATGAACTGCAGCCCACGTTAAAGCAGGTCCTGCTCCTGAAAAAATGCCAAAGAAGTTAATTAAAACCTGATGTACTTTATTACATTCAAATGTTTTATGCGAATAGTATCTATGGTAACCTCCTGAGATTGCAACGATTGCAATAACGTACCACCATAAAAAACCACACAGAAACATCCACCAGGCGCCAGATAAGAACGCTGGAATGAGTAATGCGTGGCAGAAGATGTGATTAATTAGAAGTTTTGTTGTATTATGCATTATAATATTTATAACTAAAAATGGGGAGCTGACCGTGGCTCCCCGCGAGGTTATTTCTGGCTCCTACCCCGTGACTCAGCTTAAGTGCTGAATTAGAATGCGAATGATACGCCGAGTGTTGCATCGCCGAATTCAAGATCTGCATCTGTACCGATTTCTCCGTACGCGCGTAGACCTGTACCTCCGATTGTATATCCCGCTTCGAGATCTACTCCCTGAAATACGTCACCTGCATTCAAGTTAATAACATCAAAAGTTGTTGATGCTTTAAAGTCAGTTCCCCAAGCATTCATACCGACTGATGGAATAAAATCCATAGCCCATAGCTCAGTTCCTGTATCATAATTTAAGTCAGCTTTTCCGCCTGCGGATAAAGTCTGACCAGCTACTGTGAGGTCCATAGCAGAAACTGCTGAGGACGCCATAATAAGAGTTGCTGCTAGTGTTGCTGCAATTTTCATAATCGTTTTTCCTTTGTTGTCTATTTACGATTCCAGATTTCATAGAGTACCCAAACGGCCACTAAACCTACGAGTCCCTGTGATCCTAACATTGCTACTATTCCGCTAACGTTAGTTATCACGCTCGCAGTTGGCAGAAACGGCATTAAAGATGAACTAAGGCCTAAGACCTCAATTACTATCATAAGTGCTGCTATCGAAATACCGACCTCAGCAAGTGTACCTGCCCATGTTTTAACTTTGTTTAAGATTTCCATATAATCTCCCCTTTCTTATATGTTACCACTTTTCTGTTGCTAGGTAAGTGGTCAACCCCCTGTGATTAAGCGGCTAGCGCGAATCCAGATGGTGCAAAATTATTGTTTGCATTTATGTTCTGTAAACTAAATACTATGTCGATCCTATCTCAGCCCCATCAAGAACATACCAAATTTTGACTACTGGCTCTAAGGCTCATTGTCATTTTATGATATGCTCATGGTGGAGCTGCTCGGTACTGCCCCGAGGTCCATACTATCTTTATAACGTCTACATTAATATTTATTAAAGTTAAGTATACAGTAATAAATATTTTAAGGGAGTGTGACATTTATGTCACAGTTGGTTATCATGCACATAAAGTTGTATCAAAGCATAATGTAATACTTTTAACAGATCTTTACGAGCATCATCTCGTGATCCTTTCTTTCCATATCGATTTGAATACTTATCAACGTTACCCATACAGAAACCTGTACCATGCCCACGTTCGATAATCACTTCAGTTGATTGAAACTTATTAGTAGCATAATGCCCTTTATATGTTTCATCAATATAATTTTTAAACTCATCAATTAGATTAGATTCATTAAATTTATAATCTATATTCATTCCCAAACTCCATCATAATTATAAAAGATATGTCTACCAATAGTTCTTGTCATAAACATACCATCAGCTTTACTCCACCATGGAGATACGTAATCAGCATGATAATATATTGCATCATATGTATAGTCTGGTGTATCTCCATGCATAACTTCTATTGCAATCTTCTTAGCTTTATTCCAAGCTTTATAATCGCGAGGACGTGGATCATCGATAGTATGAGTCCAACTAAATTGCTTTGGTTGAAAAACAACTTCGCAAACACTGTTAGGAAATTGTTCATGGTGGACTCTATTCATAACAACATGAGCAACTGCGTATTGACCTTTTATAGGTTCACCACGAGCTTCGTGATAAATGTTAGCAGTCATACAGTCTACTGTTTCTCTAAAGTCTACAACACCAATCCACGCACAACTAGCTACGGAAATAATAGATATCGCAGAAAAAATACCACCAATTCTGTTTATTGTTTTATTCATAATTTATATTCTATCACAAAATAAATCGTTTGTACACAGTTAATTTAACTTTTTTATACCTAAAGCCCAATTTTCTGCTGCATCTTCTACATACCTTAATGATTTACCTGGAAAGTCTTCGCTATCAAAACGCGAACCATTTTCTTCATGGTAAGTAATGTAAGCATATTCTTCTTTAAAGTTAAAGTGAACCTCACAATATTGCCCCTCGTTAGGAGCATCGGCGTAGTATGTATGAAGATGTTTATTCATTGTACGTAGTCCTTTATCGTTGGAAAGATTTGTGTTATAGACTCAGCAATTGCCGTTGCCAATTCCATATGCTCTTTTTGTGTACCATTGTCCGATCGTAACTCAACGTAATGTATCCAACTTCGAATAGTTCCGTTGACGTATAACTTTGAGACAGTGTTGCCTTCAGGGAGAACAGCCCTAGCTTGTTCTTTTGCGATTCCATTTTCTATTGCCCAATCATATGCTTCTTTTGCAGCTCTTATAACAGCATTTTGTTTAGCATCCCATAGCATACTTAATCGCTCATCATTATTTTCTATACTATTTTGACGATTCTTTGTATCTTGTAACCTTGCTTCTCTTAGAACAAAATTATCATCAAGATCCCGGATATCAGCATACCGCTGAGAAAACTCTTGAAATGAAAATGATCTGTGCCTGAGGAGTTGCCTTGCAATGTCTCTTGTTGTTTCGATTTCGATACAGGCTGATGCCATTTCGAATGGCGACCAGTGCTTGTGTTTGATGAGATATCCAAGTAACTTTGACGTTGTTTTGGTGTTAGCTTGGTTCGATGGGTTGGAGACACGGGCACAATACGCGACGAGGTCTTGGATGTTTTCCAATCCCATGATTCCAGGTTCGCCTGAGTGTATGTGCCGTACAGGTTGTGAGTATGAGATGAGACGTGCACGCATTATCTTCCTTGTCCTCGGTATTTCTTGTAACTTCTTTTCTTTGATTTATTCATAGAAGAAGATTTAATACTTCCATTACCTTGAGATGTCTTTTTATATTTAGATCTTGACCAGGTACTTGATATAGTACCAACCATCACTTTAGCCATTATATTTCCTTGTCATTGTATCATTTCCTTCAGGTAAACACATGATAGCTTCTATTCTATCATTGAATCCACCTTTTGCTATTACTTCAATAGCGAGTGTGCCTGCATTCTCTGCATTCATTACATATTCAACACATTCATTTTTAGTTTCAAATTTTAGAGTTTTTATTCCCCATGGACCTGGTGTATTGAGAGTTATTAAAACTATTAACCACTTCATTCGTGTTCGCCACCGTTTCCACGTATATTATAATTTTGTGGTGCAGTATATTTTTCTGCACTATCGTATACTATGGCTGTAATAAAGATACCAAAGACCACTAGTAAATGTCCACCTGCAGATACTCCGAATGCATACGGATTATTTATTATGGCTGCAAAGATACCACTCCACATAATAGACAATATTGAAAAGACCATCAATCCTAACTGTGGTGGAAGGCCACGAAGAGGAGAGTTCTTAATAGTCATTATACCGTTCCATGCATCCTTCATACCTAAAATAGTTGTTCCCCATCCTATAGGTTTCACTTTATCCTTCATTTGTTTTCCTTTACGTTTATGTTACTTGGATTATATTGTTCACCATTGTACTTACTACCTGTTGCATTAGGTCCAGTTTCTACACCATTGTTACATGCAAATAGTACAACAAAAAGGAATATTATAGAAACTACTACAACTCTCTTAGTCCATACTATAAACTCTACAAATGTTTTTTCAGCTTCCTCTTGTGCAGCTTTCTTTACATCTAATTCCATTCTACTGGCTCCACCCATGGATAACAAGGTACAATACTTTGTTTGCAATATTTAGCATTGTCTACTAGTAATACTGGTAATATTAAAATAACGAATACACAAAATAAAAAAGGCCACATTATTCCTTTCATCACTTACTCCATTTTAAAGTTATTAAATTTTTCTTGTGCCGTGGAATTATCAAAAACTGGTACATCTTGTACTAAGTTTTGTTGTGATTCAGCCACATCAAATATTTTCATACGTGATCTATCTATACCGACCACAAACCTCTTATGTGCAGCAGGATCATTATAACGATTCTTAAGTTGCTTGATCATGATCTGTCCTTGTGATTCTAACTCTTCATTAGAAACTAAGGCAAACATTAGATCCGCCGTTGCGGGTAATCCAAAAGACTCGGACGTATCTTCAAGCCCAGGATCTGAGCTGCCATAACCACTACGCGTCGTCTGAGTTGCAGATACGATCGGAACGTCAAACTCGACCGCCAGACCACGTAACTCTTCAGCAATTGCTTTGATATATGTATATGAATTGATAGATCCTCCCATTGCTTTCATACGAGAAGATGCACAGATATTCAAGTAATCGATGAATATCATATCAGGTACAAACTTCTTCTTTAGTTTAAGTTCGTTAAGTAATGCACGAAAGTGATTGCTATGTGCAGAACCGGTTGGATATTCTTTTACAATCAGCTTACCATTTGTCATCTTCTTAAGTTTTGCAATCTTGTTAGAAAACATATCAAATGATAAGTTAGCTATCTGATCTAATGGAACATCAAGTAAATTAGCATCGATTCTTTCGGCGATACGTTCTTCTGACATTTCCATTGTAATGTATAAGACATTCTTACCTTGTGCTAGAACGCTGCCAGCAACATGGCACATAAATAAAGATTTACCAACGCCAGTGCCAGCCAAAGCAATATTAAGTGTTTTATTGGGTAAACCACCTTTAGTGATGAGATTAAGTTTTTCAATATCAAACTCTATCCTTTCTTCTTGTGCGTGGTAGAAATCAAACCTTTCAGAGAATGATTCAATATAGTCATGACCGATGTTTGTATCGAATGATACAGCCAAAGCTTTCTGTAATAAATCAGGCAATGCATTCTTAGATAATGTTTTATGTTTACCATCGA
>Ga0233396_1001419_pt1 | contig 10332 bp, 13 predicted proteins | sample 32DmetaG_FD_183169 | JGI IMG/M metagenome (GOLD analysis project Ga0233396, IMG submission 183169) | Seawater microbial communities from Monterey Bay, California, United States - 32D | ecosystem: Environmental > Aquatic > Marine > Coastal | place: USA: California | collected 2016-10-19 | reverse complement strand
AACGGCAATTGAAATGGCCATGCACAAGCATGGAAAGGAGCAGGAATTGCGGCAGGAGACTGACTTTTTGCGAAGCATGGCTGAGCACAAGGAAGAGTCAGACATCATTTTTGTTAAAAACCGCAGCCGGTTGATTCGGGTCAAGACTGAAGACTTGCTTTTTGTTGAGGCCCTGAAGGACTATGTGGTCATTCACACGCGCACAGAGAGCTACACCATCCACTCAACCATGAAGGATGTTGAAACGAAGTTGGGCGACGTAAACTTCATGCGTGTGCACCGAAGCTATATCGTGAACATAGAGGGCATTGAGAGCATCAAGTACGCGATGATCACCATGGACGGAATAGAAAAAGAAATCCCAGTAGGGGGTAGCTATAAAGATCAACTGGCCCAGCGCATAAACCTGCTCTGACACGATTGGTTGGGACGAGATTGAAAAAGGTGCGTCTAGCGCCTTTTTTCATTTCGTAAAATTTTAAAACACGGAAAGTTCGGATGAAATCTTGGAAGTGTTTTTCGGAGAACCTTCCCTAGTTTTGTCTGTTCAAGTGAGTGATAACCATCAAACGATACCACAATGAGTTTAGTAGGAAAAGAGTTTCCAGGCGTGACGCTTAAAGCCATGGATTACCTCGGAGACGATAAAGAAATCAATGTTCTGGAGATGTGCAAAAAGGAAGGCAAGAAAGTATTGCTTTTTTGGTACCCAAAAGACTTTACCTATGTGTGCCCAACCGAACTTTTTGCCTTTCAAGAAACAGTAGAGGAATTTGGTAAGCGCAATTGTTTGGTGTTGGGAGCAAGTTGTGATACGAACGAGGTGCATTTCGCGTGGCTATCTACACCGAGGGAAGAGGGAGGAATTGAGGGTGTGGAGTACCCAATCCTGTCAGATACATGGCGAAAACTAGCGGGTGAACTGAACATCACTGACCTCGCAGACAATGTTTCTTACCGTGCGACATACCTCTTGGACGAGCAAGGGGTTTGTTTTCATGAGTCAGTGAATGATATGCCCATTGGAAGAAACGTGAATGAATATTTACGCATTTTGGACGCCAAGATTTTCAACGAGAAAAACGGAGAGGTCTGTCCGGCAAATTGGGAAGAAGGAAAGCGCGCCATGGCTGAGTCACGTGAGGGGGTGATCAACTACAGCCAAGGAAAATAAATCCTCATGCTTGAGTTGAAAGAAGACAATCTGGCACAAGTCATGGAGCCTCGCTCTGTGGTTCTATATGGTGCGCCATGGTGTGGGAACTGTCGCCTATTGAAGCCTAAGTTCAAAAAATTAGGCGGTGAAACGGAAGAAGTGCAGTTTGTCTATGTGAATGCAGAAAAGTTTACGGAGTCCCGAGGACTCGCAGACGTAAGCAATCTCCCGACAATAGCTGCCTTTGAGAACGGAACGCTCATAGCCCAAAAACAAGGCAACAAGATTGATCTAGTCAAAGAGTTGTTGCAACAATTCACATGAGACTGCCCATTATAAAACACCTGGTCACCAACGAATCATTGGACAAGAGCCAGATTGAAACAACCGTTGAGGTGTTGATCGAGCTGTCAGAGGCGCGCGGAATCAAAGACGAGGAAATGGATGCGATTGGTGAGTTGGTTTCCAATTGTGAAGGCGCCATCGCAGTCATGGAGGACATTGCCGAAAATGGTACACCGATGAAGGATGCGCTGAACGGGTTTATGAAACGAGTAATTGGCTCCACGGATAGTTGATGGCTTGATTCCTTGTAGCTGTTTCTGTGCACTCAAGGAGACATTGCAACATAAAAAAAGGGGCTCAAGCCCCCTTTTTTTGTTGCCTACCCTCCAAGATCAATCAACAACAACAAGTCGTTCTTGATGTACGGCACCATTTCCTGTGCGAACAATGACCGTATACATTCCAGGTGGCACAGCAGCCAAATCAACTTCCCCAGATGCATACAAAGGAGCTTGAAGCACCTTGGATCCTTTGAGGTCGTACAAAACAACATCAGCGTTGTTTCCTTCGAAGGTTAAAATCACACCGCTTCCAGACGGAATCAAATTGGGTCGAATCGTGATTGCCGAAGCTTCTGCATTCGAAACGTCGCTATTGGTGCCGTCTCCGAAGATGACATTGTCATAATAAAAAGTCTGGCTTCCTGCGAGGTATCCTTCATTGCCAAAGTCGAAGAAGATTGAAAGGATGCTGTAGTCGTATCCGAAATTGATGGACTGGGTTCCTGGAACGTTTTGAAAGAAATCAAAAGTCACGGTGGTCCATTCACCGGCCACAGGAACATTGAGCTGGGTTTCCACTGAATTGGCTTGCTCGAGGTATTCCTCAGCTTTCATCCGAATTGCAGCTCCAGCGGTCGGAACCCAGACATCTACACTGATCTCCGTAGCCCCTGATTCGAAAGGAATGGGTTCTGCGAAGCCAGCGACAGTGCTCATGGTTGTTCCTGAATAATTCAAAGACTGCCAATGCTTTGTCACTTTCATGACGTGATTGCTAGCGTCCATTGGGTCTACAGCTAGCTCAGCATAGTTTCCAGCAAAGGAGGTCGTCTGGTAGTGAACACCCTCATTTTCGTGGTCAATAGGCAAGCTAACCTGCTCTAAACCCAGCGTGCTTTGATACAGTTCAAAATCATCAAAATAGAAGGTGGAGAAGTACGTTCCATCTCCTTCGATGCCGTAATCAAGCATAAACGCCACCTGATTAAAAATGCCTCCAGGGACGCCTGTAAAGTCCCAAGTGAGGGTCTCCCAAGCATTGGAAGTAGTGGTCAATGCGTCGAGTTCAATCACCTCTAACCCCTCGAGCTTCAGTTTCATGACCGCCCCTTCTACAGGAGAATAAACCTTCAGACGAAAAGCCCCAACTTCTGTGAGGTCCAAATAACCTGGCAACGTGACAATGCTTCCAGCCCAAACATTCCCCTCGGGGTATCGAATCATTTGCGCAACATTTGCGCTTGTATTGATGCCTGATGGGTCGGGATTTTCGACAATCAAGGTTTCGGCCATTTCGAAATTGGTGAATTCCGGGGTTGTTTCTGCAGTTTCAAAATCGAACGGAGGGTTGATTTGTGCTTGCGCAAGGGACACAACACAAACGGAGAGAAAGAGGATAAAATGTTTCAAAAGAGATTGAATAGAAGATGGGGCGCTCGATCATTCCGAGCGTGCTTGACGCACGATGCTAAGTTACACAGGAAGGCATGATTAGAAAAGAGGGCGCCACAGGGTGCCCTCTTTACACTCAAAGGAAATTATTTTCGGCTTGTGACATAGAAAAGGACGGCTAGAATGGCGCTGATCGCGAGGTTGCCGACGGCAGTTGCGCCCTCTGCAACACCAGTAGCGACATGATAACCTATGATGGCTACCCACACCATCTGAACCAAAGCGTAGACACGGCCAAAAGAAGCGAGACTTTCTCCCGCGAGATCATTTGTTTTCCATGCAATGATGCCCATTGCCAAGAAGGTCACTTCAACAAACTCACCAAAGGTGTGCATGTCTGGCGTTATCTCAAATCCCGCTATACCCAGAAATAGATCGTTGGCAAAAAGGCCCTGCTCCAGTTCACTTCAATAAAGGATGGTGTGCATTGCGTGTGCAGCGATTTCCAATGAAACCTCCACGTCGTCAACAATTAATTTGAATGGGGTGGTTTGGTCTGTTTTATTCATGACCACTGTGACGATTTGGCCGTCGGGATTCTGGAATGATGTGCTTTCGAGTGTGCTCCGGCTCACAGTTGTACTGACGCGTTTTGCCCCAGGCTCAATGAATTTCGAGAAGTGGCCGATGTAATAATACGTAGGGGTGTAGATCAATGTATTGTTTTGGGTATCGGCATGGATGGGGGCAAAGCAAAAGTTCTGGACGTGATTCGGGCCGCCGTTTTCGTTCAGAAGAATATTCCAATCGGTCCAACCAACGGTGCCGCTATTGAAATCATTGATCATGGAATTTCCGTAACGCTCTGCATTGGACCAACGTTCGTAATGGTCGGCGTCAAACCCTTCTTGACAACCCTCAGTAAAGAGGAGGTTTTTGGTTGGAAAAGATTCCTTAATGTTTTTCAAGTTGTCGTATTTAGCCTCACCACCTGTCCAGGTTTCATACCAATGAAAACCGATGCCCCAGGCATATTTGGATGCCTCAGGATCTTCGAAAATGGTGTTGGCGCGATGCGAAATCAGATCGCGATTGTGATCCCAAACGACGATATTTTTACCACCATATCCAGCACGATCAAACGCCGGGCCTAAGTTGTTTTTTAGAAAGTCACGCTCTTCTTCCGCGGTGTAGATGCACGACTCCCATCGCTGAGTTGCCATCGGCTCATTTTGGATGGTTACACCCCAGACGGGAATACCCTCATTCTCGTAGGCTTCGATGAACTTGACGAAATAATCAGCCCAAGTTTGACGGTATTCAGGAAGCAGTTTACCACCACGAAGCATGTGGTTGTTGGTCTTCATGAAGGCGGGAGGACTCCACGGGCTGGCATAGAAAACCAAATCGTCTTCAATGAGGGAGGCTGCCCTTTTGATCATTGGGATGCGCTTGACCTTGTCCTTCTCGATGGAAAAGGAGGCCAATGTTTCATCTCCTTCTTCAATGTAGGTGTGGCTGCCTAGGCCAAAATCGCTGCTGTGAATGCTCGTTCGGATGATGTTGTAGTTGATACCTGTTTCCGAAAAATAAGCGTTGAGCAACTCTTCTTGTTTTTCGCTGCTCAGCATCGAGAAGACCTCTGCTGAAGCATCCGTAATGGCCCCGCCGATTCCTAGAAAAGACTGAAAGGTTTTGCCGGGATTGACGAAGACTGCAATTTCTGTTTCCAAAGGTTGGGTTGCGGCTTGAAACTCTAAAACAACACCTTCTGTGAGCCGCTGATTTGTGTTTTCGGCGGTGACAAAGGTTCGTGCAACCGTTGGTTTTTGATTGGAAGGAGCCGTGCGTTCAATTCCTTGGCTGGTGGCGGCTTTTTCGCTATCAGCATTGCATGAAAACAATCCAAGAGACAGAAGAGGAAGACAAACAAGATAAAGCTTCATGGCGGAGAACTTAAGAAGAAGAGTCTAACTGAAAAGGCTTAGTTTCGATGAAACAAAAATGCACTATGCGGGCGATAGAAAAAAGATTAAGCGCATCAAATAATCAGTTAATTCGAGGGGCAATCTTGATATACTGGTCGATTTTCTGGATGTTCAACATCGTAGATAAAGTGATCGGCGGCAGCATGTTTTTGTGGGTGGGAAGGGATCGGTTTGCGCAGTTCCAAAAATACTTCGCATCGGCAGGACTGGAAGCGCCTATCGTTGCGGATGTGGCGTTGATTTTTGCTGCGGCGCTCGAGGTTTTTGCATTTGTCTTCATGACCGGAGCGTTGATGTTTTATTTGAAGAGACAATCGAAGGAAGCCCGAAGCTGGTTTTTGATGGGCATTTTTTTGACGCTTGTTACATTCACATTCTTCTCATTGGGCGATCATTTGTTTGGCGACCGGTTTGAACTCTTGGAGCATACGTTGTTCTGGTTCATGACGCTTGCGTCGTGGGTGATCTTTGTCCGTTTGGAAGGAGCAGATGAGGTCGCTGGTGGCTACCTGAGCCGCCGGCAAGCCACGATCGCGGCATTGATCGCCGGCGCCTTAATTGTGACCACCAGCCTTTCCATTTTCAACTACAACGAGGGTTATTTTTACCGGCGTTCTGCCTCCATTACGGCTGAGCCCGTGGGAGAGGATTTGTTCAAAGTTTCTTTTCCGTTTTTAGGTGGCAGCACGGTATTTGAGAAAACCATTAAGCAGTTCATGGTGGAACACCCAACGAAGCGAATTGATCACATTTACACGGTGCCCAATCCCTTGCGACTCAAGAAAGCGGATGCTTTGATTTTTTACATCATTACGGAAGAGAAACCATGAAAGAGCAATCTGTAATCAGGCTTTCCATTCTCGTGTTTTGGACCTTTTTCTGGGGGTTGAGCGTTACGGATAAGATCATTCCCGATGTTCATTTTCTCTGGGTGGGCAAGGATTTTTTCGCCTTGTTTATTAAGTTTTTTGGGTCCTTGGGCTTGAAGAACCCTTTATTCGCAACGGTCGCGCTGGCGGGTGTCTCAGCTTTGGAGGCGGTTAATTTTTCGCTGTATGCTGTTGCGCTTTTCAACTTCATCAGAAAGGAGTCTTTGAGTGCTGAGAAATGGTTGTTTCGGGCCATTTTATCCTCCGTGTCATTGTTCGCTTTGTTTTCGATGGCGGATCAGGTTTTTGGGGATCGTTTTCAACTATTGGAGCACGGTTTGTTTTGGTTGGTACTGGTTGCATCTTGGCTGGTGTACAAGCACATTGGAAAGGAAGAAAACGAACCGCTGAATTGGGGAAAACCGAAGACGGTAAAGGCCGCTGTTGCGCTGAGCGTTCTATTGACCGTTGGTGCTTCTGTATCGATTCTGCGGTTTTCATCGGAAACTTTTATGGAAGCCGAAAGACCTGTGAAAGGAGAAAAGTTGGAAGGGGGATTGTATAAATTCGACTTCCCTTTTCTAGCGGACAAAATTGTTTGGGAGAAGACCATCAACACGTTCAAGGAAGAACACCCCGAATTGAAGGTCAATTACATTTACACAGGACCATCAGAGCTCAACTCGAAGAAGAAAACACACGTTCTGGTTTACGTATTCACCGAGCCTAGAAACGAACAGGAATTTTAATGGGTGATTTGAACGAAGCAACCCGTGAGCGTCCAGGTCGGAGATTGATCAAGGTTCCGGGCTTTGCGTTTCCCACCATCGTTCTTGCGGTAGCAACATTTTTAGCGTGGTGTTGGGTCAGCTGGCAAACATTTTTCAACGGCTTTTCATGTGCCCATGCCTGCATCATGAATACCGTACTCGCATACATTGCTTTCACGCCTCAACACGATGCTGTGCACGGATCAATTTCATCGAAATACAAGTGGTTAAATGATGCAATAGGTCGAATATCAGGCATACCGTTGTTTTCACCATTCTATGCTTTTCAACGCCTCCATTTATCCCACCATCAGCACACCAACGATCCGGAAAAGGATCCCGATTTTTGGAGTGGAAAGGGACCGTGGTTTTTGCTTCCGCTACGTTGGTTGACTCAGGAACTCTATTACTGGTACATCTCCGCAACAAAACTGAAGGAAACATCTACACAAAGGAAGCGCGAGGTGATTTTCACCTTGTTGTTTTTCTATGGTGCTTCCGTTGGTCTGGCGATTAATGGATATTCGAGCGCTGTGATCTGGGCTTGGATTGTTCCTTCGCGTTTGGCGAGTGGAATGTTGGCCTTTCTCTTTGACTATCTCCCTCATCAACCACATCGAATCCCGATGCGAAAAGATCCGTTCAAGGCTACTCGAAACATTGAGGGTCGCGGGCTATCCCTGTTTTTTCTATCACAGAACTACCACTTGGTGCACCATACTTTTCCAACGGTTCCGTTTTATCGCTACTTGCGTTTGTGGAGGCGGCATCGGCCATGGTTTGAAGAGCGTGGAGGACAAACAGTTAAACCGCTGACCGCGCTCAGAAAAAAATGAATCAAGCGTGGAGAAGGTCGAAAACAGTTTCTTTGGCCGGCTCATTCAAATGCGGTTCAAGAACATTGAAAAGGTGACTCAAACCTTTCTTCCGAAGGGTTTTTTGGTTGGCTTCGGGGTATTTTTTTGACGAAAAATCCAACCAATACCTGCCGATGAGCAGAATGAGCTCCGCTGTATTTTCGACGCTTTCAGACGGAAGAGAGAGAACCCCGCACTGACTGGAATGCAGGACGCGTCCTATGGTCCACTGATCCAAGAACGCATTGACTCCTTGGGTCAACAACAACGCTTCAGGCTCATTTTTCAATGCCATACTAAAATCATCGCGGAGGATGTATCGAAAGTCCCAGATGATGTCATAGGATTTGAAAATACCTTGGATGAGAGGTCCTGCTTCCGAAGCACTTGCCGAGGCACCCTCTTCTGCAAACAAAGATTTCAGTAGATCAATGTGGGCGCAGAGAATGTCTTTTTTGGATGGAAAATGGTACCACAACGTACCTTCTAAAATTTCAGCTTGCTTTGCAATCATTGCTGTGGTGACGGTCTGAAAGCTGCGGGAATTGAATAAGATCAAACTCGTTTGAAGGATGCGGTCACGGGTTTTTCCTGAAAAGCATTCCGTTGTGCGAAACGTCAAGGGGTTGGCGGCGAGTTCAATCATGCGTCGGCTGTTTTCATTTCGTCGGGCACTAGGGGGTTCATCACCCAAAACCAAAGCGGAGGAAAGAGACTCAACAAAATGGATGCGGGGTATCCGATGGGGAGGTTGGGGCTTTCTTTGTGGCTATTGAGCGTTTGGTACTTTTTGGTTGACTTGAAGTGATGATCGCTGTGCCGTGTCAGCTCATACAAGGTGATTCTTCCGATGTTGAAATTGGAATTCCAAGAGTGATGAGGCTGAACGCGCTCATACCTCCCCGAGTCGGTTTTTTTACGCATCAAGCCATAATGCTCGATGTAATTGATGCACTCCAAAAACAAAAAAGCGACTACACCGACAAGCCCAGCAAACAACATCACATCCCACGAGAACAAAAGGAATATCCCAGCCAAGTAAGCCGGCTGAATCAGATGGTACCAAAGCATGTCGTTTTGAATGGAAATGAATGGCTTTTTTGTGCGTTGAAGCAGTTGAAGCTGCAGCCTCCAAGCGCTGATGTACTGACGAACCACAGAGGTAATCCAAAATCCATAAACGGTTTGATTGTAGCGTGCGGTCGCACCATCTTCAGGCGTTGCAACGTTCAGGTGGTGCCCAAAATTATGTTCGATGTAGAAGTGCATGTACAAGCATGGCATGTACAGGCACTTGCTGACGAAACGATCGATGTAAGGCTTTCGGTGCCCCAATTCGTGCGCAACGTTGATGCCATTTGTTGCCAGGAAGATGCCCGCGGAAAGTGAGAGCCCCACGTATTCTAGCGTGCTGTAATCGCAGGTGTAAACCTTGTAGAAGGCGAAAAACAGCAACCCAAATACCAAAGGAAGGTTGAGGTAGAGCATGAGGTCAAATACCCATTTGTTCTTCTTGTAGGACACGTCTTCATCGGGCAAGTTTTCCGTGCTTTCGCCTGCAATCACATCAAGCAGTGGAATCACGAGAAAAGCGTAGAAGACAAGGGAAAACATCCAAATTCCACTGGCTTGAAATGAGAAATAGGCTGCAAGGGGAACAGTGTAGGCAAATAGATATTTTAAATCTTTCATTGCGAGGGTATTGTAGCGCTGGGTGTTTGCCCAACCTCACAAATATAGCTTTTTTGGGTGAACGCCCAATATTTGATTCATCGTGTATTTAACCGTTTGATACAGGCCTTGACAATCGGAATGAGTCCCGTTCTCGCTTTGCATTAATCCACGAACGATTGAAAGCTTTTGAATTGAGATATTTGTCTTAGTTTGGAGGAATACTAGGACCTACCATTCGAGTCTTGGACACACCACATAAAAAACACTTCGATCATGGAGAACATATCATTCTTAGCCCAGTTGATTATCGCAGTATCAATCATCATCGTTTGGGTGTTTAGGTACGACAACATTGTCTCAGAATTTCAGCAATATGGCCTTTCAGACATGATGAGAAACATCGTAGGCGCTTTGAAAATTACACTCGCAACTATCCTTGCCCTTGGTGTTTGGTATGATGTGCCGGTCGTCATAGCTTCTTTGTCCATGGCATTTTTGATGGTTTGCGCTCAAGCGTGCCATGTCAAAGTGAAAAACCCTTTTGTAAAGTTTGTGCCGTCTGCACTGCTTTTGATTTTGTCTTTGTTCATTGCAGCCTTCAATTACGGTATGATTTAAGCAATGGAGGTCAATTTTGCTCTTCTTCTTTTTTCTGCTGTTTCCTTCATTGTCTACGGAATCAATTCTTTTTTTTCGAAGCGGATGATCTCTGAATATGAACGCTGGGGCTACAAAAACCAGCGAATCATTCTGGGGTGCTGCCAGTTGCTTGGAGGCCTTGGTTTATTGATTGGACTCATCGTCCCACTTCTGCTGTCAGTGACGTCATTTTTATTGACCTGCATGATGCTCACCGCTGTTTTTGTGCGCATCCAAATCAAGGAGAGTTTTGTTAAGATGTTGCCAGCACTGCTCTACGTGGCGGTGAACAGCATTATTTTCTATTACAGCATCATTTAGCGAGAGCGGATTGCACGGCATGAGGTTAACACATAGAAAGCGCTGAACAGAAAAGTTTTTTGCACAGAAAAAGCCACGCAGTACGCGTTGCTTTTCGTTT
>Ga0233396_1001417_pt1 | contig 10337 bp, 9 predicted proteins | sample 32DmetaG_FD_183169 | JGI IMG/M metagenome (GOLD analysis project Ga0233396, IMG submission 183169) | Seawater microbial communities from Monterey Bay, California, United States - 32D | ecosystem: Environmental > Aquatic > Marine > Coastal | place: USA: California | collected 2016-10-19 | reverse complement strand
ATCAACTACAGTCAAGCTTACCCCATTTACAGTCACAGAACCTTTTTCAATAGTAACATTGCCCAAGCTTGAGTCATATTCAAAACGGAATATCCAACTCCCATTTTGTTCTTCAACCCCAATGCACTGCCCAACCTGATCCACATGCCCTTGTACCATATGTCCATCCAATCGAGCCCCAAGCTTAAGACCACGCTCCAAGTTTACTATAGCGCCTAATTTTAGGCTGTTGAGGGTGGTTTTATCAAGTGTTTCTTTTATTGCAGTAACGGTGTAGGTCGTCGGACTTAGATCAATGACTGTGAGACAAACCCCATTATGTGAAACACTTTGATCTATTTTAAGCTCTGAAGCTAACTTACTCTTTATCGTTAAATGTAAGTTTGTATCCTCTTGATTGAGTGCTTCAATTACCCCTAAATCTTCAATAATGCCAGTAAACATGTTTTTAATCATTAAATTTGCAATGTCAAAATTACGAACATTAGATATCATTTTTGATGAGAAAAGAGAAAAAAATAAAAATTGGGTTTACTATAGGCGATTTAAATGGCGTTGGAGGCGAGCTCATAATCAAAACATTTGAAGATAAAAGGGTACTTGATTTTTTCACTCCTGTAGTTTATGCCTCAATGAAATCAATGTCTTTTTTAAAGCAGCATTTTCAAAGTTCTATATTATTCAATGAGATTCCAAATACCAATAAAGCTATAGATGGTAAACTCAATATTTTGAATGTTTGGGAAGAACAAGTGGCTATTGTATTTGGCAAAGAAACTGCTGAGGCAGGGCAGTATGCTCTTCGCTCTCTAAAAGCAGCTGTAGAAGACCTTAAAACAGATCAAATTCAAGTCTTGGTGACTGCGCCGATTAACAAACACAACATTCAATCTGATGCATTTCAGTTTCCAGGCCACACCGATTTTTTAAACCAAGAATTGGAAGGCAACAGCTTGATGTTTATGGTCTCCGATTCGTTGAGAGTAGGGTTACTTACAGATCATGTGCCTGTAGGCGAAGTCCCAGAGCATATTAATGAAGCACTTGTTTCCAGCAAAATAGACCTCATTTATAAGTCTTTAAAGTCCGATTTTGCCATAGGAACTCCTAAAATTGCTGTATTGGGAATCAATCCACATACTGGAGATAATGGCGTTATTGGTTCTGAAGATGACACAGTTTTACGCCCAGCTCTGAGAAAAATCAAAGAATCAGGAAAGCTTATTTATGGCCCTTATGCAGCTGATAGTTTTTTTGGGTCCAACAATTATCAAAATTTTGATGCAATTGTGGCAACCTACCACGATCAAGGACTAATCCCCTTCAAGACCTTAACATTTGGAAATGGCGTAAACTATACAGCTGGCCTCAACAAAGTTAGAACCTCACCTGACCACGGCACAGCCTACGATATAGCTGGACAAGGGATTGCCAATATTGACTCATTCAAAGAGGCAATTTTTACGGGGCTTGAAATTTTTAAAAATAGAAATATGGCTGCTGTTTTGAATGAAAACCCACTTCAAAAGCAACCCAAAAAGGTAAAATAAAAAAAGCGGAGTTGAGGCAAAACCTAAAAAAAATGTATATATTTGCACGCTCGAATATGCAGAATAATGAAGCCATTAAAAGCATTTGATGTACAATTTGTAGGACTTAAGCTTGGCGCGCATATTTTCGAGTACGATATAGAGCATACGTTCTTTGAACATTTTGAGTACGACGAGTTTAATGATGTCCAATTAAAAACAACCCTAAAATTTCAAAAAAAAACAACTCTATTGGAGTTGGATTTTGAAGTTGAAGGTACAGTCAATGTAAATTGCGATCTCACTAACGAAGCCTTTGACCTGCCAATCAAATCTAATTTTAGTTTGATTGTCAAATTTGGTTCAGAATATAACGATGATAACGAAGAGATATTAATTGTTCCTCATGGAGAATTTAAAATCAACGTTGCACACTATATCTACGAACTTATTGTGTTGTCTGTTCCACAAAAACGGCTTCACCCAGGCATCGAAGATGGAACACTTAACTCTGACATACTTGAAGCACTAGAAGACTTAAGCCCAAAAAGCTTAGACAATAAAAATTCTGACAAAGACACTGATCCGCGTTGGGATTCATTAAAAAAATTATTAACGGATAAATAATATAAAAAATGGCACATCCTAAAAGAAAAATCTCCAAAACAAGAAGAGATAAAAGGCGTACCCATTACAAGGCATCTACGCCACAGATAGCGACATGCCCAACAACTGGTGAAGCACACTTATACCACAGAGCACATTGGCACGAGGGGAAGTTATATTATAGAGGACAAGTCCTTATCGATAACACCGCTGCTGAAGAAAATGTGGCATAAAGCACAAACGTATTCTAATAAAAAAAACGCTCATTGAGCGTTTTTTTTTAATTTAAAAATTACAATTTTTGCTTCATTTTGAACAAAAAGCAGTATTTTTGAAGCGTTTTTTAATGTTTTTGAGCACTTTTTCGTCAAAACCTATGAATTTAATAAAACACATATGAGCAAAATCTCAGCAGCAATTACAGCTGTAGGTGCCTACGTTCCTGAATTTGTACTCACCAATGCTATGTTAGAAAATATGGTAGAGACAAACGACGAGTGGATTACCACAAGAACAGGAATTAAAGAACGAAGAATACTCAAAGCTGAGGGCAAGGGGACATCTTTTTTAGCTATTAAAGCTGCTCAGAATTTGATTCAGAAAGCCAGTCTAGACCCCGCCACAATTGATTTGGTTATCGTAGCTACGGCAACACCAGACATGAAGGCGGCCTCCACGGCCTCTTATACTTCTACACAAATTGGCGCAACAAACGCTTTTTCTTATGATATGGATTCTGCATGTTCTAGTTTTCTTTTTGGAATGTCAACTGCAGCGAGTTACATAGAGTCGGGGCGCTATAAAAAAATACTCCTTATCGGAGCAGATAAAATGTCTTCAATTGTTAACTACAAAGACCGTGCGACTTGTATCATTTTTGGCGATGGTGCTGGTGCAGTTTTGTTCGAGCCAAATGAAGAAAATCTAGGTTTGCAGGACGAATATCTTAGGACAGACGGCTCAGGCCGATCGTTTCTCCAAGCCACATATGGCGGGTCTTCTCATCCAATAACTCATGATGTTTTAGACAATGGAGGACACTATGCTTATCAAGAAGGGAGAACAGTTTTTAAAAATGCTGTTTCCAACATGGCCGGCGCAGCAGTTAAAATATTGGAACGCAATAAGCTTACGAAAGATCATGTGCAGTGGTTGGCAGCTCACCAAGCCAACAAACGCATCATCGATGCTACTGCAAACAGAATGGGATTGGAGGATGATAAAGTAATGCTCAATATTGAAAAATATGGAAACACAACCTCAGCAACACTTCCATTACTTATTAATGACTATGAAGATCAACTGAAAAAAGGGGATAACATCATATTTGCTGCTTTTGGAGGCGGATTCAGTTGGGGCGCCATTTATCTTAAATGGGCCTACACAAAAACAAAAACTAACTAATACTAAATACTATAATTATGGATTTAAAAGAAATTCAAAATTTAATCAAATTTGTTGCTAAGTCTGGAGCAAGCGAGGTAAAGCTTGAAATGGATGATGTGAAAATCACAATCCGTACAGGCAAAGAGTCAGACACAAAACAAGTTCAGCAAGTGACTGTTCCTGTTCAAATGCCGACAGCACCAGTTGCGCAAGCACCAGTAGCTGCACCGGCCACTGCTGAAACTCCGAAAACTGAAACTACTGTTGAAGATACAAAGTACATCACTATTAAATCTCCGATCATTGGCACATTCTACAGAAGACCTTCACCAGACAAACCGATTTTCGCAGAAGTCGGTCAATCTATTGCTGAAGGCGATGTGTTATGTATCATTGAAGCGATGAAGCTCTTCAATGAAATTGAATCTGAAATATCAGGTAAAATTGTCAAAATACTTGTCGACGACGCTTCACCTGTGGAATTTGATCAGCCTTTATTTTTGGTAGACCCTTCTTAATTTGAATTCTTAAAGTAATGAGAATTTACTTTAAAAGAAGAAATTAACGTTTTAAAATCAACAAGATATGTTTAAAAAAATATTAGTCGCAAACCGAGGAGAAATTGCGCTAAGGGTCATCAGAACTTGTAAAGAAATGGGCATCCAAACTGTAGCAGTTTATTCTACAGCAGATGCAGAAAGTTTACACGTCAAATTTGCAGACGAAGCTGTTTGTATTGGTCCTGCCTTAAGTAGTGAATCATATTTAAAGGTAGCCAATATCATCGCTGCAGCAGAAATCACAAATGCAGATGCAATCCATCCTGGATATGGCTTCTTATCAGAAAATGCACGTTTTTCTAAAATATGTGAAGAACACGGTATAAAATTTATTGGTGCATCGCCCGAAATGATTGACCGCATGGGTGACAAAGCCAATGCAAAAGCCACTATGAAAGCTGCAGGTGTACCGTGTGTCCCCGGGAGTGAAGGTGTAATTGAGACGTTCAGTGAATGTAAAAAAACAGCTAAGAAAACGGGCTATCCAGTGATGCTTAAAGCTTCTGCTGGAGGTGGCGGAAAAGGAATGCGAGCAGTTTGGAAAGAAGAAGATCTAAAAGATGCTTGGGATTCTGCACGACAAGAATCAAAAGCTGCTTTTGGAAATGATGACATGTATATGGAAAAACTCATTGAAGAACCAAGACATATTGAAATCCAAATTATTGGAGATTCAAACGGAAAAGCTTGTCATTTATCAGAAAGAGATTGCTCTATTCAAAGACGTCATCAGAAACTGACAGAGGAAGTTCCTTCTCCATTTATGACGGATGCTTTGAGAAAAAAAATGGGTGAGGCTGCTGTAAAAGCTGCTGAATTCATTAAGTATGAAGGTGCGGGTACAGTAGAGTTTTTGGTGGACAAACACAGAAACTTCTACTTTATGGAGATGAATACTAGAATTCAAGTAGAGCACCCTATTACTGAGCAGGTTATTGATTTTGACCTTATTAGAGAGCAAATTTTGGTTGCTTCTGGAGTAGCTATTTCAGGTAAAGATTATTTCCCCAATTTACATTCAATCGAATGCCGAATCAATGCCGAAGATCCATTTAATGACTTTAGACCCTCACCTGGAAAAATCACCACATTACATTCTCCAGGAGGCCATGGTGTTCGTCTGGATACCCACGTATATGCGGGTTATATTATCCCCCCGAATTACGATTCAATGATTGCTAAACTCATCACCACGGCTCAAACTCGTGAGGAAGCCATATTCAAAATGAAAAGAGCTTTAGACGAATTTGTGATTGAAGGCATAAAAACAACAATTCCTTTCCACAGACAACTGATGGATCATCCAGATTATATTGCGGGTAATTATACCACAAAATTCATGGAAGATTTTGTCATCGAATCACCTAACTAACTCCTTTTATAAACTCCGAATATTTTCGGAGTTTTTTTATGAAAACCACTAACTTTAGACCATGAATTTATCCTATTGGGAACAAAAAGAATGGTTAAGTAATATTGACTTTACAATTGTAGGGAGTGGTATTGTGGGTTTGTGCACAGCGGTATTTCTGAAACAGCGTTTTCCAAACTCAAAAATAGTAGTTTTGGAACGAGGAATTCTTCCTCAAGGAGCAAGTACAAAAAATGCAGGCTTCGCATGCTTCGGAAGCTTGAGTGAGCTTATTGATGATATGGAAGCACATTCGGCAGATGAAGTGCTTGAATTATTGAAGAAGCGAGTTGAAGGGCTTAAGTTGCTTAGACAATTGTTAGGGGACGATCAAATCGGGTATCAAGCACATGGAGGCTATGAATTATTTCTAAAAAAAGATTTAGAGCTTTATAATTCTTGCATTGATCAAATGAACGCTATTAATTCGATGTTGATACCTGTTTTCAAGGAGAACGTTTTTTCACTTTATACTAACAAGTTTAACTTCAATAGGGTTCTTCCAAATTATCTATATAATAAATTTGAAGGCCAAATTGATACCGGTAAAATGATGCAGTCTTTGCTTCTTAAAGCACAAAGTTTAGGGGTTTTGATTTTAAATGGAGTAAACGTCGATTCGTTTCAGGAGGCAAATAATACAGTTCACATAAAAACCAATCAATTTGAATTTGAGTCTTCTCAAATGGTGATTGCAACTAATGGATTTTCAAACAAACTACTCGAGCTAGATTTAAAGCCTGCCCGCGCACAGGTATTGGTTACAAAGCCCATTGACGCACTTCATATAAAAGGGACTTTCCACTTCGATCGAGGCTATTATTACTTTAGAAACATCAATAATAGAATTCTTTTTGGGGGTGGTCGAAATTTGGATTTTGCTAATGAGACGACAACGGCTATGGCAACAACGTCTTTAATTCAATCTGACCTGGAGACCATCTTAAAAACTATTATTTTACCAAATATAAAGATAGAAATTGAGCAGAAGTGGTCGGGCATAATGGGGATAGGACATCATAAAACACCCATCGTCCGTCAATACTCTAACCGGGTTTTTATAGGGGTGCGTATGGGTGGTATGGGCATTGCCCTTGGGGCTGCAGTTGCTAAAGCAATAGCTAATTTAGTTCCATAAGAAAAGCCGCTCTTTAAAAGCAGCTTTTCTTGTACTTTTAAAAAAAGTTAATTCACTTCAAAAGTTATTTTTAAATTGACCCTAAATTCGTCAACATCGCCGTTATTGACGGTGGCACTTTGATCTTGTACATAGACAGACCGTATGTTTTTAACAGTTTTTGAAGCGTGTTGAATTGCTTTTTTTGTGGCGTCTTCCCAACTCTTGTTGGAATTAGATAATACTTCGATAACTTTAAGAATTCCCATAATAATAGATTTTAGGTTAAGAATGATTCAGAATATAAATATAAAAAAATATTTCAGAATCTATCCGTTCAAAGCGATAACCGAACTGATTTTATCACCCATCATTTCTTTAAGAATTGCTTCAATGCCATTTTTCAACGTAAATGTCGAAGAAGGGCACCCGCTACATGCTCCTTGTAGAACCACTCGTACTGTTTTACTGTCTGCAGCATAGGAATCAAACATAATATTTCCCCCATCGCTTGCGACTGCGGGTTTTACATGCTGCTCAAGGATGTTTATTATTTCTTTGGAGATATCATCTAATTTTTCGTAGGCTTTGTCCAGTTGTTCAGTTGTTTTTTCAAGTTCTTCTGTTGCTGAGCTGAGAATCATTTGTTTTCCTTGCTCAATGTAGGTTTTAATAAAAGTCCGAAGCTCAAGAGTGATGTCCTCCCATTCTATTACATCAAATTTTGTTATTGACACAAAGTTTTTTTCTAAAAAGACAGACTTTACAAATGGAAACTGAAATAAAGCGGTTGCAAATGGTGAGTGCTTTGCCTCTTCAATTGAACCAAATTCAAATGACGAATTGACTAAATTTTTATTAGCTACAAATTTCAATACCGCTGGATTTGGTGTGCTTTCAGCATAGATGGTAACTGGACTCTTTTTTGATTTTTCTTCAACTACTACAACACCATCATTGTTGAGGTAATCTTGTATTTGCGTTGCCACCTCGTTCTGTACATCACTCCAGGCTACGATGTCATAGCGTTCTATAGCAACAAAATTACCCGATATGTAAACTTTTTTGACAAAAGGCAGATAAAACAATTGTTGTGCTAAGGGGGAGTTTTTGGCTTCATCTATATTGGCATATTCAAAGCTATCGTATTGAACAAGAAATGTATTAGCTTCGAATTTTAATATTTTTGGATTGCTCGTTTCTTGAGGCGTAATGTCAATGGAATTCATGGCATTTTTTTTGCAAAGATACTAAAGAAATCTATTGTGGTACTTTAATTTAACTTATCATAACAACACAAAGTGCAGTCTTTTGGAATTCAATATTAAAAACAAATTAATATATTTGGATAATACGTAAATTATTGTGAAGGTATTTACCCCCATTTTTTTATTGACTTTAGTATGCAGTTTTTCTGTCTTAGCTCAGGAAATTAACATGCAAGATGGTGCTATAAATCAATGTAGCGGGACTCTTTATGATTCTGGCGGGGTTAGTGCTAATTACGCAAACAGTGAGGACATAACGCTGACTATCTGCGCTGAAAATCCTGGTGATGCAGTTCAATTAGATTTTACTTTTTTTGACACTCAAAATGGCGCTGATATTCTAACTATTTACAATGGCGCTGATATTACTTCTTCAATTTTAGGATACTTTTCTGGTACAAATACACCGGGGCAAGTTCTTGCAACAAATACTTCCGGTTGTCTAACACTAACGTTTAAAAGCGATGGGGCTATACCTGCAGGAGGTTTTGCAGCAACAATTAGTTGTGCAACCCCCTGTCAAGATATTGAGGCGATTATCGCCGCCACAGACCCACTTCCAAGTTTGGGAGGGAACTTAGTAATTAATCAAGGAGACTCAGTTGATTTTACAGCAGATGCTACCTTTTCATTAGATGGGACCGGTGCAACTTATGATTGGGATTTTGGAGATGGTTCAGTTGATTCTGGACAGAATGTAAGCCACAATTTCTCCACGATTGGAACATTTACGGTCACGCTTAATGTAACGGATAATAACCCAACGGGATGCTCAGATTCGACTACTATTGCGGTTCAAGTCCTTGGACCTTATTTGTTGGTTGACCAATCCACGTATACAGTTGAAGAGTTAGTTCAGGATATATTAGTCAACAGCGCTTGTGCTGAAATTTCAAATATTGAATTTTCAACAGGGACTAATTTTGGATCAACAAATGGAATTGGTTATTTTTCTGGGAATGGCGTATCATTTCCTTTTACTGAGGGAATTTTGCTAACGACAGGAGATGCTTCTGAAGCTGAAGGACCAGAAGCGACCACTCTTTCATCTGGATCATTTAATTGGCCCGGTGATACAGACTTAGAAAATGTTATTCCTAACCTTAGCCCTGGCACAAGTAATAATGCAACTTATATAAAATTTGATTTTGTTCCTTTGGCTAATTCCATCAGTTTCAATTTTGTTTTTGCCTCTGAAGAATATGGCACATATCAGTGTGAATATACAGATGCCTTTGCATTTCTCTTAACGAACAATGATACTGGTCAAACAACCAATCTAGCATTAGTTCCAGAGACTACTGATCCAATTTCTGTACTTAGTGTTCGCAATGGGGCATATAACCAAGGCTGCCAATCTTCTAATGAAGAGTTTTTCGCTGCTTATTATGGTGGTGGAGGGTTACCTGCAACTGATAGTCCGATTGATTTTATTGGCCATACCGTTAGTATGACTGCACAATCTCAAGTAACTCCCAATACAAGTTATACAATAAAGCTTGTTATAGCAGATGCAATTGATACCTTGTGGGATGCTGCTGTATTTTTGGAAGCAGGGAGTTTTGATTTAGGGGGAGATCTTGGAGACGATGTCACTATCGAAAGCGGTACAGCATTGTGCTTAGGAGATTCTCTTACTTTAGACACTCAATTTCCAGATGCTCAGCATACATGGTATCTTAACGAAGTCGAAATTGAAGGGGAAAACTTATCAACGCTTGAAGTCAGTCTTGCTGGCTCCTATTCTGTTGATATTTCTTTTGGTGCAGATTGTGTCGCCTCAGACTCAGTACTCGTTGAATATAAGCTTTCACCAAGTATTGAAGCTATTTCTGATTTGACTGCCTGCAATTCGGCAAACCCCACATTCGATCTTTCTGATAACAATACACTTATTTTAGGCACCCAAGACCCACTAGATTACAATATTACTTATCATAACACACCTGAGGATGCTCAAAATGATCTTGCGCCCATTTTAACATTCACCAATTATACGCCAATTTCTAATCTCGAATCGATATACGTCCGAATAGAAGACGCTTTGACGGGGAGCTGTTTTATAACAAGTTCATTTAATCTGATTCTTATAGATAGTCCGCCAATTTCTGATGTTGGTGATTTAGTTTTATGTGACGATGTGACCAATGATGGAATTGAAGAATTTAATCTAGAAGCACAAAATACAGATATTTTAGGCACTTTAAATTCTGATAATTATAATGTAACTTACTATACCACTTATGAAGATGCAACTTTATCTGAAAACTCTTTACCTAATATTTACAGCTCTGTATCCGATCAAGCCGTATACGTAAGAATTGATACTGTGGATGATGAAAATTGTTTTAGTGTCAGTCCTGATCCTTTGTTTTATTTGATTGTAACTAATAAAGCTACTGCCGTAGCACCACAAAATCTTTCTGAATGTGATTCTAGCGGTACAGGCGCATTGGAGGC
>Ga0233396_1001412_pt1 | contig 10357 bp, 8 predicted proteins | sample 32DmetaG_FD_183169 | JGI IMG/M metagenome (GOLD analysis project Ga0233396, IMG submission 183169) | Seawater microbial communities from Monterey Bay, California, United States - 32D | ecosystem: Environmental > Aquatic > Marine > Coastal | place: USA: California | collected 2016-10-19 | reverse complement strand
TTTTTTAGATACCCCTTTTAATTCACTAGCAGAATTGCTCATCACTATTGTGACTTGAAGACCAAATTCTTTTGCGTAACTTCCTAAAAGGAATCCATCTCCAGAATTCTTTCCTTTGGAGCAGAAGATAATTAATTCATCTAATGAAGAGAATTCTCTGAGAATTACATCTAAAGAAAATTCAGCAGCTATTTGCATTAAAGAGTACCCAGAGATATCTTTTTCTTTTATTGCAAGGTTATCTATTTTTCTTGTTTCGCTGGCAGTATATAGTTTCATTTCTAGCTTAGGATTTGTGTTAGAAAATTATATCTCTACGATAGACACTCTACTAATTTAATAATGAATAATTTACTAGCAGAAGATTTAAATCTTGATTTGTCATATCAAATTAAGCGCTGGGCCAAAGATTTCGGCTTTAGTTCTGTGGGTATAACAGATGTTAATCTTTCTGATGATCAGCGGTACTTAGATAAATGGTTGGAAAATGGGTATCAAGGAGAAATGACCTATCTAGAAAGAAATAATTCAAAAAGAGAATTTCCTAATAAGTTAGTAGAAGGAACTAGAAGAATTATTTCTGTCACTATGAATTATTTACCAGAAGGTTATAACGGCAGAGAGCTTTTGGACCGTGACAATCAAGCATTTGTTTCCGGATATGCCAGAGGCAGAGATTATCACAAATTAATGAGATCTAGATTAAAGAAACTAGCAGAAAAAATTAAAGAACATTCCTCTCATTCCAATAGAGTATTTGTTGATAGCGCTCCAGTTTTAGAAAAAGCTATCGCACAGAAAGCAGGGCTGGGATGGATTGGCAAAAACACATTACTCTTGAATAAGAACTCTGGGTCGTATTTTTTTCTTGGAGAGATTTATACTGACATAGAGTTACCTATTGATAAGCCGAATACTGAAAACCATTGTGGTTCTTGCACATCCTGTATCGATATTTGTCCAACTAATGCCTTCGTAGGACCCAATCAACTTGATGCAAGAAAATGTATTTCTTATCTTACAATTGAACATAAGGGCCCAATACCTGAGGAGCTAAGACCAAAAATGGGAAATAGAATTTTTGGATGTGATGATTGTCAGATATTTTGTCCGTGGAATAAATTCACTCATTACACAGATGAAGAAGATTTTTTACCAAGACATGGCCTTGATGACACTGAGCTTTGTGAATTATTCAGTTGGAGTGAAGAGGACTTTTTAAACAAAACAGAAGGTTCTCCAATTAGAAGAGCTGGTTATGAGTCATGGCTAAGAAACATAGCTATTGCATTAGGTAATGCAACATATTCAAAAAATATTCTTGAGGTTTTAAGTTTTCGTCAAGACTCTTCTTCAGCGATTGTGAAAGAGCATGTAAACTGGGCAATAAAAGAACAACAAAGGAAATCAAATGAGTGATATTGAAATAAGACTTGAACCTCAAGATGAATTCAATCATGAGCCAGATGAGGCTTCTAATTACAATGAAAGTATGTACTTCAATGTTTTTGATCATGAAAAGAAGATGGGCGGATGGTTCAGATTAGGAAACCGACCAAATGAAGGTTATGCAGAAATGACTTGTTGTATCTATCTTCCAGATGGAAGGATAGGTTTCATGTTTGGTAGACCAGAAATTTCTACTAATGAATTTTTTGATGCAGGAGGAATGAAATTTGAAGTTTTAGAACCCTTCAAAAGCCTGAGGGTACAGTACAAAGGAAAGATACTGCTTCTTGATAACCCTAAAGATATGTTAAATCCTAGCAAGGCATTTAAAGAAAATCCTAGAGTTGAATGCGAAGCTGATATTAATATTAGCGGTATATCCCCAATGTTTGGAGGACAGGCTGTTAGAAAAGATGGTACTTCTCTAGAAACAGATCCCGAGAAAAGTTTTTCAAAAGCGCACTACGAGCAACATACATCTGGAAAAGGAACGATAAAAGTTAATGGCGAAGAATGGACTGTTGATGGCCTTGGTCTGAGAGATAAAAGTTGGGGTCCTAGGTACTGGCAGGCAATTGAATGGTACAGGTGGCTTACAATAAATATAAACGATGAGATTGGATTTATGTTTAGCATCGTCCATCAAAGTGAGGATTCAGAAAGAAGAGGTGGCATAGTCCTCAAAGATGGTAAATATGAATCTATAAAAGATTGTAAAATTGATACTCAGTATGATGATGACAATTTCCAGAAAACTTTTACTGCCTGGGCAAGAACTGATCATGATGAATACGAAGTTAAAGGAAGGGTTTTATCTTTGATCCCTTTAAGAAATAGAAGAAATACCCCTGATGGAGATAGCCTCGTTACAAGAATTACAGAAGGAATGACTGAATATACTTATAACGGAATAGTAGGCTATGGAATGTCTGAATATTTAGATCAAGTTGTAGACGGTAAGCCTATTGGCCCATGAGACTATGAAGATAAGTGTCGTTGATCAGTCTCCTATCTTTTCTAATTCAAGTGCAAATAAGGCCATTCAGGAAACAAGAGAACTTGCAAGGTACTGCGATTCATTAGGCTTAACCCGTTTTTGGTTGGCTGAACATCATGGTTCAACATCTTTTGCTGGTTGCTCCCCAGAAGTCTTAATTCCCAGTCTAGCTTCAGAAACTGAATCGATCAGAATAGGTTCCGGTGGCGTTATGTTAATGCATTACAGTCCTTATAAGGTCGCAGAAAATTTCCGATTATTAGAATCCCTTTTCCCTAATAGAATAGATCTTGGTCTCGGAAGGGCTCCAGGCAGTGATGCTTATCAAGCAGGTGCTCTGGCATATGGTTCAAAGACGACTGGACCTGAATTTTTTGCTACTAAAATGAATGACTTAAAATCCTTCTTAGAAGGAACGGTCTCTTCAACCGAATCCTTTGAGACCGTAAACGTAACTCCTGGACTTGGTGAACTTCCTGAGGTTTGGCTATTGGTTTCCTCAAGACAAGGTGCAGAATATGCTGCTCATTTTGGTTTACCGATGTCTTTGGCATATTTTATAGATCCTTCATGCATAGATCTTGCTGAGGTGTATCGGGATAATTTTCAGCCCTCTATCTTTGCTAAAGAACCTAAAATTAGTGTAGGAGTATTTTCTATATGTGCTGATACAGATAATGAAGCAGAGGAACTATCTTTAAGTGCAGCGGCCTGGAGACAAAACTCACAAAAAGGAATTTTTGGCTCTTTTCCTACACTTTATGAAGCTAAAGAATCAATAAATGGAGATCTAATAGCTACTAACGATAATAGAACTTTTGTAGGCACACCACAGACTGTCAGACAAAAGCTTCAACCTATCCTTGATAAAGTAGATCCAGAAGAGTTAAAGATAATTACTATTTGTGAGCCTTTGTCGGCTAGAGTCAGGTCATATGATTTGATTAAACAATCTTTCGCTATAAATTAACTAAATACTAAATAAATGGAATTAATTAAATCTCGTGTTTTGAGCGAAGGAAGTGCCTGGCATATTGGTAGCTTGAGTGCTGTTTATTTATCTCAGGGTCTATCAGGAGGAACTCTATTTGCTCTAACCACCTATTTGGTTTCAATTGGAGCTTCAGTAACTGATATTTCTTTGTTGTTGTCGATCACCATGATTCCTTGGACCTTGAAAGTATTTTTGGGCCCAATAATAGACTCATTTACATTGAACCGTTTTGGTAGAAGGAGATTCTGGATACTTATAAGCCAAGTAGCAATGATGCTAGCTTTGGTGCCCTTAGTATTTATAGAAGTGAAGGCAGTAAGCCTTACTCTTATTGCTTTATTAACTCTACATAATGCATTTGTTGCTATTTCAGATATCTCTATTGATGCCCTTGCTGCAGATAGCTTAAGGGAAGATCAGCTAGCCAATGCCAATGGTTTTATGTGGGGCAGTAAAACCTTAGGAAGGGGTGCGGGCATGGCATTAGCTACTTCTATCTTTTATGGCTATGGGGTCAATGAAGCTTTTTCCATCTTATTAATATTAATGTCTTTAACTTTCTTGTTCCCATTATTTTCTCATGAACTTTCTTACAAAGCCGGCTTAAAATCTGAGTCTTATAAAAATAGACTTACCCTAAAAGAGTTAGTAAGTGGTGTAAGCCAAAGTCTTTTTAATATGAGTGCTCTAGCGGCAATGACTTTTATGCTTTTCTCAAATATTGGCTATGGTATTTTTGATGTAATTTACAATGAATTTTATATTGAAGTTTTAGGTTGGTCTGGAGAGGACATAGGCTATTTAAGACCTATAGGAATGTGGCTTGGTGGCCTGCTTGGTTTATCGGCAGGACTTTTAACTTTTTATTTTGGAAAACGTTTTCTTTTGCTCTTTTTTATAACCTGTCAGGCAATGATATTTTTGGCATCTAGTACTTTTACTTCGGATACTCCTGACACTTTGGCTACTATCGCTATTATTGGTATTGATGCTGTAGACGCAGGATGGTCAGTTTTAATATTTTCAATTTTAATGGCTCTTTGTACTAGCAACACAAGTGCAACAAACTTTGGAATATTTATGGGCTTTGGCAATATCTCTATGTTAATTGGAAATAATATTGCACCCCTAGTTCTTGGCTCTGGAGACTATAGTTTTGCTTTTTTAGTGGCAGCCTTAACACTCATACCTTGCTGGCTAACGGGATACTATCTAACAAGGTCCTAATCAAATTTTCTTTTATCAAATCTAACCAGTAGATTTGGAAAAAGAAAAAAATCTATAAGCAATGCAACGATAAAAGCAATGATTGAGAATTGAGCAAAGTAATGAAGGGGTATGAAATTTACCATATGCAATACAGCGAAACCCATAGACAGTACAAAGGTCATCACTATCAGAGCGAATCCAACTGCTTCAAAAGAGAAAAAGACTGCTTCTTCAGGACTTTTGCCAAGCTCTTTTCTTGCTAAGTCATACTTGCTAAGTAAATGAACTGTAAAATCTACAATTATCCCTAAAGTTGATCCCATGCCTATCGATACCATGAAACTAACCTCACCATAGAGTATTGCCCATATTCCAAATGCACTTCCGATTGGCAATACATTTGGAAAGGATGAAAGAAACCCAAAAAGACTCGAACGAAAGAAAAATCCAATAATTAGGGTAATCATTGTAAGTCCGATCGCCACACCGAATAGTAATGAGTTAACTATCACTCTATTCATGTGTGAGAAAACAACTCTAAATCCTGCAGGTTCAGAAATGATTGAACTTAAATTATTTGCTTTCAAGTAAGAATTAACTTTTTCATTAAATGCCAAGTATTCATTACCTGACATATCATCTAAGGTTGCTGCTATCTTTGTAGAGCCCCGATCTTGACTAATTGAGCTATTCAAATCTAATCCCATCGGGAGGGACATTTCATAAAAGAAAAGATATTGAGAAGAAAGCTCTTGGTCATCAGGAATAATTTTCCATGACATATCATCGCCATGCATGCTCTTGTTAAGGGTTTTCATAGTTCTGGCCAAGGAAGTGACATGATTTACTTCATCCTGTTCTTCAAGCCAGATAGAGAATTTATCTAGGGATTTTAAGAAATCTGGATTCGATACACTACCATTCTCAGAATCTGCCATAAAACTAACTGGAAAAGTTACTCCAAGTTTTTCATCGAGCCATAATGTATCAGGACCAAAAGATGTATACCTATCTGAATACATCTGAGTAGGGTTATCGTCTAACTCATTTAATGGTATTAGAGAGATTAGAAGAAAACAAACTGCAGGGACAAGCCAAATAAATATCTTGCCTCTAGAGAGACTTAATTGAGCTATCTTTCTAGCGAAATTTGTTTGAGTTTGAGTTGCATTAGGTGTTTTGATCGTTAGAAAGGATATCACTGGTGCCACGAACAAAATTGTAAATACAAAAGCAAGAAATACTCCTACTGATATTCCATTACCTAAATCCCTCAGTGGCTCTACTTCAAGAATATTAAATGATAAAAAACCAATACAAGTTGTGACTGTAGTTAAGAAAAGGGGCTGCAGATTCAATTCCAAACTCCTTCTCATAGACTCTTCACTTGTCTTGCCTTGAGTTCTTTGTTGGAAATAAATACTAAACAGGTGAATACAGTCTGCTAGAGCTAGTGTGATTATTAGGATTGGAAAAGTAATTACCATTTGATTAAGAGCATTTCCCATTAAACCTATCGACCCGAAGGTAGAACCTATTGTCAAAAAAATCACTGCGAAGGTAGAAATAACAGCTGCTAGGCTTCTAACTAAGAAAAAGATAGATATAAATATCAAAAAAAGCATTAAAGGCATTACGACCGGCATTTCTGCTTGTACCATCTTAGGACTTATATATTCCTGATAAGGATTACCTGTTAGTCTTATATCAAGTTCAGGGTTATTCGCTCGAGCCTCTTCAAGAAATTTAAGAATGAATTCAACTGTTGTAATAAGGTTTAATTCTTTATTGGGTTGAGGAGGGTCAATCACAATGCTTATTATTGTGGTTTCTTTATCTTCTGAGATGAGAAAACCATAAATAGATTCTTCATCTTCAACTAACTGTTCTCTTTCTTTTAAGAATTTATCATCTAGATATAGAGCATTCTCGATAAATGGCTCGACAATTAAGTCATCATCTTCTGACTTAACATAAGAGAAATTTGTAAGACTATCCACCCTGATTGAGAAAGGCGTCTCCCAGGCCTTTTGAGTCAAGTTCTCGATAAGATTAAGAGTATCTCTATTAAAAATAGATTCACCTTTACCATTAATAGCAATGACCATGTTATCTGTTGGAAGAAATGTTTCATCAATCTCAGAATTAAGAGCAGTGGCAGGATGACTCTCTGGAAAAAAGGTTTCCATATCAGGATTAAAAGTAAGTTTAGTAGTCCCTTGAGTTAGTCCCACAAAAATTAGGACGCTGAATAAAATACAGATTATTCGATTCTTAATAATCCATGATGCAATGTAAGTTTTGCTCATTCCTTAATCTCCAAAATAATAAATGAATTCCATCCTTAGAAAATCATCTTCTTTAAAAGGACTAAATAGCTTTTTCTCATTATTGTCCTCATTAATATCATCAAAATACATACCCTCTACAGAAACAAGACAACAGTCACCCAGTCTCCTAGTCGCTTCCAGAAGAAATCCTATTTCTTCAGATCTTTCGTCATATATAAAACCAGATAATATTTGGGTATCTGAAATATCGTTCATAATTAGTCTTGTTCCCAAAACAGCCGGAGAACTCTTTAATCTATCATCATGATTGGCTTCGACTACCCACCCCAGATCTAATCTCGAGTCCAATATTCCTACTTGTGTGTATTCAAAGCCATATGTAGCTGCAGAAAATCTATCTCCTTGACCTGAACGAGAAATAATTTCTCCTTTTAGGGCTAAGCTACCTAGAAAATATTGCATTTCGATGCTTGATTGATCAATAACTTCATAATGAGGTGCAATTTGATTCAATTTCTTAGGCGAAGGTAAAAACCTAGGTTCTCTTGACGTACCTGAAAAGTGCGAAACAGCTATCTCGAAATTATCGAAGTAGTTTGCCCATCTCATTGCAAAATCAATTCTTGCAGTCTTTGCAGAGGATGCGTACGAAGGATTATCTGTATCGGTAACGATAGGCAACCTCAGTCTTCCATTTTGTCCCACAAAAGTTCTTTCTCTAAAGCCAATAAGTGCATATATATCTAATAGGCCCCAGTCTCTCTCGAAAGAAATCTTCACCATAGGCTGACCTAGCTTATCTTCTCCATCAAAACTTTCAGAACTATCCGTTTGGTTGATGATATCTACTCTATGGGAAGTCTCTGTAACACCCCAAAACTCTTTGCTAATTCCATATTTTATTTCTCTATCTTCTAGAATCTCTAGTAAATACAATTCTTGAACATCAACAAGATTTCTTTCTGGATCTTCGTTATCTTTTCTCAATTTGGGCTTAAAATGAAATATCCTTTTGTCTTCTTCAAAGAATATTTCAGGAGAGATAGAGAAAGAACTGTGATTTTGCTTTTGTCCTTGTGCCCCCTCATTAAAGAAATATCTATTATCAAAGGAAAATTCTCCAATAACTTCTCCCATTAAAGGAGCAGAGAAAATTATGAAAACAAGAAGCGTTTTAATCTGAGACATCTACCTAGATCTTCTTAAACTATTCTGTGAAAAGTCTTTATCTATAAATCCATTATTAAGTTTTACATCTTGAAATTTAAGTACAGAACTTTTTCCATTTTGATGATTCATCATCATAACTTTGTGAGGTTGCCAAAAGAATCCTTCATAAAGTTTATATTCTTCAAATGTTTGTGTTTTTAGATGGAAAGACTTTCTGTCATAGTGATGAATTTTTTGAACAAGGTAGTTATCCTTATCAATCCATACCAATTGTTTTGTATAGCCGGAGTAGGGATCAAGGGGACGTCTTTCTATCAAGTAACAAGTTAAATTTAAACATGCTTCTTCCCCTATGAATTTGTACTCATACTTCTCCACTTCTTGAAATGAAAAGTCTTCAAATGAAAATTCGCTTCCCAAGAACGGGCCTGATTTATTTTTGGATGCTATTCTCTTAACTCTTTTGAGTGCAGGAAGATATAGCCATTGATCATCAGAATCTACCTTATGTGCATAAGACAATATCGCAACCCCTTTAACATCTCTTGGACTTTCAAAAATTGCTATCGATTTATCACCATCTTCAGGCACTTCAAGTCTTTTAAAGGATAATTTCCTTTCGACTATGTCTCCTTTCTTGTTGATTAATTGCATTACCATAGAAGAAGAGCTATCTATATAACCCTCGTTATTCTTGTCACTAAGTTTTGCAATCTCCAACCCTTTATTTGCTGAAATTTCTCCCGATAATGCAAATAGCACGACATAGAAAAACAAAAATATTGATCTTTTATACAAGAAAAAATGTAATCGACTCATATTAGGGCTCCTCCATGTAAATCTTTAATTATTATTTTGGATTCTTTGCTTAGGTAAGGTTCTGAAACTTTAATTAAGAGTCCCATACCTCTCTGCATCAAGAAATTTTCATCTTTATCAGGGTATTTTTTTGATGAGAGAGCAAACCAATTATCGGCAACGAGAAAAATAATTTCGGTTAGTTCGTCTAATTCATTTTCTTTAAAATCAAATACACCTATATCTCTTCCAATGAGAGCTTCTTCCTTAATCTTATTGAATCGCAATTGAGTTAAATCATTTAATTTATTTGAAATAGACTTGTCTGTGGAGAGATTATCCGCAAGATTGTCTCTAAATAGATATCTAAAATCCCAATTAAAATAATACTGAGAGAACAGTTGTTTAATTAATATTTCTAAGTCAATTTTCCCTACCTTATCTAGATGCTGATCGATATTGGCCTTAAAAAGATCGATATGAGATTCAACTAAACTTTTTTTCGATTTGAAGTGGTACCAAAGTGTTCCCTCGCGTACTTTTGTAGATGAAGCCAAAAGGGAAGTTGTTACACTGACGAAACCTTTTCTGTTGAAAAGTTCGAGACTATTTTTAAGGAGCTTGTCTCTAGTACAATCAGTAAATAAAGCAGTTGTTCTTTCAGATAAATCTTTCATTAGGGTATTTACCCTAAATATTAGGGTAAATACCCTAAAAGTCAACTCACATTAATTAATTTGCTTAATATATCTATCTATCCAGGTAATTTTGTTGAATGCTAGAGAAATCAAGTCCTTCTAATCCTTGATTATTTAGCTCTTCATAAAGCTCTTTAGCGAGTCTCCCCATAGGAGTATTAGACTGAGACTGAACTGCTAATTCTTCAGCTAGGTTGAGGTCCTTAAGCATCAGGGAGTTTAAAAAACCACCCGAGTAGTTATTGTTTGCAGGAGCACCTTTCATAACTCCCGGATAGGGATTATATTTTTCGAGAGACCAGTTGCCTCCAGAGCTATTCTTCATTATCTCCGACAAAATTGCAGGATTTAGTCCATTATTAACTCCCATTGCAATCGTTTCAGCCGTCCCACACATATGGATTGCCAATAGCATATTATTACAAAGCTTCGCTATCTGTCCTGCACCTGCCTGACCAGCATAAAAGGTCTTATCTCCCATAATATCCAAAAGAGGAGCAGCTTTCTGAAGGTCAGCTTCATCACCTCCAACAATAAAAGTAAGAGTACCTGACTCAGCTCCTTTAACACCACCCGATACAGGGGCATCCAACATAGAAATATTCTTCTCAGTTGCTTTTTTAGACACCTTTATCGAAACTTCGGGATTTATAGTAGACGATTCAATAACAATCGTATTTTGATTAATTTGCCCTATTAAATCCTCTTTCAAGTATATATTTTCAACAGCCTTGTCGTTCGGCAGCATAGT
>Ga0233396_1001364_pt1 | contig 10581 bp, 10 predicted proteins | sample 32DmetaG_FD_183169 | JGI IMG/M metagenome (GOLD analysis project Ga0233396, IMG submission 183169) | Seawater microbial communities from Monterey Bay, California, United States - 32D | ecosystem: Environmental > Aquatic > Marine > Coastal | place: USA: California | collected 2016-10-19 | reverse complement strand
GGCCATCGCTGGTGCACCAATGAATTCGGCAACAAATGTATTTTCAGGATGATTATAAAGTTCGTTTGGCGAGCCTATCTGCTGTATTCGCCCATCTTTCATTAGCACTACTTTATCAGCCATACTCATGGCTTCAGTTTGGTCATGTGTCACGTAGACTACAGTTATTCCAAGGTCACGTTGTAACTTTTTTATATCTTTGCGAACAGAAGATCGTAATTTTGCATCCAAATTTGAGAGGGGTTCATCCATTAAACATAATCGCTGTCCAGCAACTATCGCACGAGCAAGAGCAACGCGTTGACGCTGACCGCCTGAAAGCTCACCTGGTTTGCGACCTTCAAGACCTGCTAAGCCAGTTATACTCAGGGCACGCGCCATTTTTTCATTACGCTCAGCTTTAGGCACCCTGCGAACTTTGAGCCCAAAAATAACATTTTCTGCAACTGATAGGTGAGGAAATAATGCGTAAGATTGAAATACCATTGAAAGATTTCGATCAGATGCTGCACTCGTAGTGACATCAATGCCATCAATGAATATTTTTCCCTCATCAGGTATTTCGAGGCCTGCCAATAAGCGTAATGATGTTGATTTTCCACATCCCGAAGGGCCTAAAAGAGCTACAAATGAACCTTCTTCAATTTCTAATGAAATGTCTTCAACGCCTAGTTGTCCATTCCACCGTTTTGCAACATCTTTTAATACAACAAATGATTTTTTACTCATTCTTATTCTCTTTCTGCCAACAATAAGCTATCGCCTATATCATCAAGTAGATGGTTAAAATTTTCATTTGGGCGTTGATCCAGAATTACATGATCAACATCTTTTATATTTTCGCCATAAGCTGGAGCAATTCGACCAAATTTTGTACAGTCCATAACAAGAATTGATACTTGTGAGTTTTCTCTGATGCGCTCACGAACTCTAACTTCTGAAGCATGAAACTCTAATAAACTTCCATCTTCAGAAACTCCTGCGACACCAAATATTCCAAACTCAGCACGATAACGTCCAAAAAAATCTAATACTTCATCACCTAAAATATCTCTGTCTGGAAGTCTTATCTCTCCACCAGGTAAAATTATTCTGTTAGATAGTTCGTCACTCAAAACCATAGCAGCGCTAAGGTTATTTGTAATAACTGTTAAATTTCTACGACGCCTTAATGCTTTTGCAACACTTAATGGAGTTGAGCCAATAGATATAAATATAGTTGCTCCATCAGGGATGAGTTCAACAGTTGCTTCGCCTATGTCTCTTTTTTCTAATTTATTTGTTCCAGTGCGCAAATCAAATGGTGTGTTAAGATATTCAGCACCAAGTTCTATTCGTCCATGCCGTCGAACTAATTTGTCACTTTCGCAAAGTTTGTCTATGTCACGCCTTATGGTTTGCATAGATACGCAAAGCTTTTCTGCAAGATCGCCTACAGAAACTGCTTCATGTTCCAAAACAATAGCCGTTATATCATCGCGCCTTTTTTGCTTTTTCTTCGACACGTTTATCCCCCCAGATTCGTTTTTTAAATATATTAAAACAAAAACAACAAAACAACAAAAAAATATATATATCTATACAAATTCAATGAAATAAAGGATTTATTTTAAGAAATATCAATATAATTTGGACTTTTGTGATAAAATTTGTTGTTTTGTTGTTTTTTATTGTGTTATCAAATAAGCTGATATAATGTATGGAATATCAAATTTTTATTAATAATTTTTTCATTAATTGGGTATCGCTCTTATGTTAACTACACAATCAATATTTGAGCGATATGAAGAAATTCGTTCACGATTGCCAAAAACATCAACCACTGGAAATATTCAAGATATTAATTCGCTGCTTGATATAGCAGAAGAAGGATACACATTTGTATTTGATGCATTTGGGGTTCTTAATATTGGTGAGACTTTAATACCTGGTGCTGATAAAAGATTGGATCAGCTGCGCTCAATAGGGTGTAATATACGTATATTAACAAACGCAGCGAGCTACGATCATGACCGAGCAATTGAGAAATTTAATCGATTGGGATTATCCGTATCTGGAAATGAAATTGTAACAAGTAGAGATGCAACATTGCTTAGTCTTTCTTCAGGCGTTTGGGGCGCAATAGCTGCACCAGAAGATGATTTAAGTGATATTTCTGAAGATTTTATACGAATTGGCAATGATCCTGATGATTTTAATTGTGTTGATGGCTTTATATTTCTTTCATCTTTTGGCTGGACAAATAAACAACAAAACCTTTTGACGAAATCTCTTTTAGCAAGACAGCGACCTGTATTAATTGCAAATGCTGATTTAGTTGCGCCCAGAGATAATGGGTTTTCATTAGAGCCTGGGCACTATGGACATTTATTGCTGGATAATGGTGTTCAGGATGTAAGTTTTTTTGGTAAACCATTTACTAAAGTTTATGATTTACTAGAAGAATCTCTGGACTTAGTTGATCAAGATAAGATTTTTATGTGCGGTGACTCACTTCATACAGATATTATTGGTGCTTCTGCACGTGGCTGGAAAACTGTATTAGTTACACGTGATGGTTTGTTTTCTGGATTTGATACGTTTGATTTTTGTAAAAAATCAAATCTATTTCCAGATTGGCGTTTACAAGCTATTTAGTTGGTATTTCATTTTTTAAATATGCTACGTTGTAATTATATTTCTATTAAATTTTAGTGGTAAAGGCATTTGATGAATACTTTAAAAGCAATAATTTTTGATCTTGATGGCACACTAATTCATAGTGCACCTGACATACAATTTGCGTTAAATGAAGCATTAAAAACAATTAATCGGGATCCGCTTGATATCGAAACTATCATATCATTTATTGGTAATGGTTCTGAAGTGTTGGTAAATCGTATAATAGATTTTACTGGAGGGGGTAATAAATCATTGAATCATAAAGTATTTAATACTTTTATGAATATTTATGAAGAAAATATAACGACACTTACTAGACCTTATCCTGGTGTTATCGAAGCTTTAGAAAGCTTTAGAGCGCAAGGATTGAAATTGGCCGTTTGTACAAATAAGCCAAATAATCTTGCAAATAAAATTTGTGAAAATTTAGATATTGCAAAATATTTTGATTTTATACTTGGGGCACAATTAAATAAGCCTAAAAAACCAGATCCATATTTATTAAGAGCTTGTGTGAAAAATCTTAAATGTAATCTTGATGAAGTAAGATATGTCGGTGATAGTACTGTTGATTTTGATACAGCAATTAGCGCTTCTGTAAACTTTTATTTATTTACCGCAGGATACCTCAATAAGCCTTACCCAGACTTAAAGGTATGTAATCAATTTGATAATTGGAAATATATAAACATTAATTAGATCCATTAAGTAATTATTTTTTATATATTTTTTTTATAATTAAGATATTTTTTGTATTCTAAAAGATTTAAAAGCGAAAAAAAGCGAACATTCATTATTGATGTTTGGTTTAAATTAGTGTTCCATCAAAGATCTAAATTATATTTTTATTTAACTCAGGGAGGGTTTACTATGAATTTAATTAACTCACTTTTGTCTGGTTCAGCGTTAGTTTTAACGATGGCCTTGGCAGCGCCTCTATCGGCGAATGATTGTCCTCGTGGCGATTTAGACAAACGTTATTGTGACGTGAATGGTGATCTTATTGCTGACACACCAACAGATGCAGCAGATCTTGTTGATCCAGATACTTTAATTTTTGCATACACACCTGTTGAAGATCCAGCTGTTTACAAAACCGCATGGTCAGATTTTTTGACACACTTGGAAAAAGAAACAGGTAAATCTGTTGTGTTTTTCCCAGTTCAAAGTAATGCAGCACAAATTGAAGCTATGCGTTCAGGGCGATTGCACATAGCAGGCTTTAATACTGGCTCAAATCCATTGGCAGTGAACTGTGCAGGATTTAATCCATTTACTATCATGGCATCTAAGGATGGAAACTTTGGCTATGAAATGGAAATTATAACTTATCCCGGATCTGGAATTGAAAAAGTTGAAGATATCAGAGGTAAACAGTTAGCTTTTACATCGCCAACTTCTAATTCTGGATTTAAAGCACCATCCGCTATCCTGAAAGGTGACTTTGATATGTTGCCAGAACGTGATTTTGAGCCTGTTTATTCAGGAAAGCATGATAATTCAATTCTTGGCGTTGCAAATAAAGACTACATGGCAGCTTCTATCGCAAATTCTGTTAAATCTCGAATGATTAGTCGTGAAGTTATTAAAGCTGAAGATGTTAAAGTGATATACAAGTCACAAACATTTCCAACAACGGGTTTTGGAACGGCGCATAACCTCACGCCTGAGCTAAAAGAACAAATTCGAAACGCATTCTTTAATTTTGAATGGGCAGGCACATCACTAGAAGCTGAATTTGAAAAATCAAATGAGGGACAATTCTTAGAAATGACTTATCAAGAATTTTGGGAAGTTATTAGAAAAATTGATACTGCAAATGGCGTAAGCTACGCTTGTCAATAAAAATACAAAGGGCGAACTTATCTGTTTGCCCTTTAATATAATCTGGAGGGATTTATGTTAAAGCTTGATAAACTAGTCAAAACTTACAAAACTGGAGACCAAGCTTTAAAAGCTGTGGATATTGAAATACCCCAAGGACAAGTTTTAGCTTTAATAGGACCATCTGGTGCTGGAAAGTCTACTTTAATTAGATGCATAAATAGGCTGGTTGAACCTACATCAGGGCAAGTTTATCTCAAGGACGTTGAGCTTACTAGCCTTTCATTATCAGCATTAAGGCGTGAACGTAGGCGCATGGGGATGATATTCCAAGAATATGCTTTGATAGAACGTCTTACAGTTATGGAAAATGTTTTATCTGGACGATTAGGATATGTTGGCTTTTGGCGAAGTTTTTTACGTAAATTTCCACAAAGTGATGTTGATGAAGCATATAGACTGCTTGATCGAGTTGGTCTTGCAGACATGGCAGATAAACGCGCTGACGAACTCTCAGGAGGCCAAAGGCAAAGAGTAGGTATTTGCAGAGCTTTGATTCAAAATCCAGCCTTATTGTTAGTTGACGAACCAACAGCCTCTCTAGATCCTAAAACGTCTAGACAAATTATGCGTTTAATTTGTGAGTTATGCCAGGAAAGAAACTTGGCTGCTATAATTAATATACATGACGTTGCTTTAGCTCAAATGTTTGTACAGAGAGTTGTAGGCTTACGTTTTGGCGCAGTAAAATTTGATGGGCCACCAGAAAATTTAACACCTGAAGTTCTTACGATGATTTATGGTGAAGAAGATTGGGAAGCGACGATAGAAAAAGTTGATGATGGTGATGAAGAAGATTTGATATGAGCTTAGAAAATTTTGATGTTCAAACAAAAATTGGAAAGCCCTGGAGACGGCCTCCGTTTATTCAAGCAAAACTATTAAGGTGGGCCATCATATTTGGTATAATTGCATATTTTATTGCGGCATATATGACTATAGATGTAAATTGGTCCCGCGTTTATGAAGGTTTGGAGCGTGGTAAAAAGTTTATTTTAGCTTTTACTAACCCAGATTTTACCACTCGTTCGTCAGATATCTGGGGTGGAATGATTGAAAGTATTATCATGACAGTAACATCATCTGTTGTTGGTATTGGCATATCAATACCAATTGCATTAGGTGCAGCCCGCAATGTAGCGCCATTACCAGTGTATCTATTATGCAGGGGAATAATAGCGATTAGTCGAGCTTTGCAAGAAATTATAGTTGCTATTTTATTAGTTGCTATATTTGGTTTTGGACCACTAGCTGGCTTTTTAACTTTAAGTTTTGCAACAATAGGCTTTTTATCAAAACTTCTAGCTGAAGATATTGAAAGTATGGATAAGGTTCAAGCAGAAGCAATAAAAGCTTCAGGTGCTAAATGGACACAATGGATTAATTATGGTGTTCAGCCACAAGTAATGCCACGATTAATTGGCCTGAGTATTTACAGAGTTGATATAAATTTTCGTGAAAGTGCTATACTAGGACTTGTAGGAGCTGGAGGAATAGGTGCTACACTTAATACCGCATTTGATCGATATGAATATGATACCGCTGCAGCTATATTATTGCTAATTATATTAATTGTCATGGCTTTAGAATATATCTCTGGCATAATCAGAAAGAGGGTCCAATAATGCCGTCATATGATAATAATGGGTTAAAAGTTTGGCAAAAACGAACTAAGCGTGAAAGTATATTCCATTGGCTATTATGGCTGATTGGAATTATGATATTTACATATTGTTGGCAACAAATTTCAAAATCAACGACTTGGTTCTTTGTTTGGGATGCTCCACGAATAGCTACTGATTTATGGACACGCGCTACACCACCTAAGTGGGAATATATATCTCAGCTAGGCAAACCTATTTGGGATACTTTAAATATAGCTACACTTGGAACTTTTTTTGCGTTGATAATAGCGGTTCCTGTTGCATTTCTTGCTGCAAGAAATACTACGCCTTCAAGATTTATAATTAGACCAATTGCTTTATTAATAATTGTTTCAACCCGCTCGATTAATTCACTTATTTGGGCTCTTTTATTAATTGCAATTATTGGGCCAGGAGTTTTTGCTGGAGTTATTGCTATCGCGATACGCTCGATTGGTTTTTGTGCTAAACTGCTTTACGAAGCAATTGAAGAAATTGATGCAACTCAAGTTGAAGCTATCAGTGCAACAGGGGCATCTCGTTGGCAGGTTATGGTTTATGGTATAGTACCTCAAATAATGCCTGCTTTTGCTGGTATTTCCGTTTTTAGATGGGATATTAATATTCGTGAAAGTACTGTTTTAGGTTTGGTTGGTGCTGGTGGCATCGGATTGCAATTATCTGCTTCTTTAAATGTGTTAGCTTGGCCACAAGTTTCTCTTATATTAATAGTTATACTATTGGCTGTAGTTATTTCTGAGTGGGTTTCTGCCAAAGTTCGTGGCGCAATCATTTAAATGATTAAAGTAGCTTAGATAGAAAATAGGGTAAAATTTTGCAAGTTAATGAAGCTTTCTTAGGGTATGAATCTGTTCGTCATAGACTTCCTGCAGTATCAGAATCTGGTCAATGTCTGCATTTGTCAAATTTAGAAGATTTAATAGATGAAATTGATGTATTTTTGCTTGATGCTTTTGGTGTTTTAAATATTGGAAATACCGCAATCGATGGTGTTCCTGAAAGAGTTTCAAAACTTCAAAATATTGGAAAAAAGGTAATAGTAGTTTCGAATGCTGGTGGATTTCCGCATGCATTATTAATGAAAAAATATACTAATTTGGGGTACAATTTTGATACAGAAGATGTGATAACGAGCAGAAAAGCACTATTAAAAGGATTGTTAGAACTTCCAACTCAAAAATATGGTTTGATGGCTACTGAAAGTTTGGGGCGTGCTGACTTAGAAAATATTAACATAACATACCTTTCTGAAAATATTGCTGATTATGATAATTCTGAAGCATTTCTTTTATTAGGCAGCGCAGTCTGGACTGAAGAACGTCAAGAAATGTTATTAGATTCTTTACAGCGCAACTCTCGCCCAGTTTATGTGGGCAACCCTGATATTGTTGCGCCTCGTGAAGGAGGATTTTCTGTTGAACCTGGAAGCTTTGCGCATAGGGTTGCTGACATTACTGGTATTTCTCCAATCTTTTATGGAAAGCCATTTAGAAATATATTTGATCTAGCATTTGAAAGATTAGGAAATTTTAATCCAGATAGAACAGTTATGGTTGGAGATAGTTTACATACTGATATCTTGGGAGGTCACAACGTAGGCATCAAAACAGCACTAATTGCTGGACATGGTTTTTTTTCAGGCCAAGATGTAGTTAAACCTATTGAGAAAAGCGGAATTAAGCCAGATTATATTCTAGCTGATCCTTAAAATTAGTATGGCTAATACATATTTATATAAATTTCGCTAATTTATATTGTAGGCTTAAATTGGTTTTCCAAAAACAATAAGCACTGCATATTTTTTTCTTTTACATCCTTGGACCGGGGGAGGGTCTTCACCTGGCTTTAGGGGAAATACATTTTGATTAGCATTTACTGGTGAGCATGTTCCTGATCCATTCTCTGGGGTATAGCGTGTAGATCGGCATGGCCCATGCGTAACATTTGCTATAGTTTTATTATCTGAAAGTGACCAAGCTTGTTTTCCGGTGGCGTCTGGAGGGTCAACTGTAAGTAAAGAAATATGCTCTTCACCATTTGTCACATAATACTTACCTGCGGGCATCGGAAAATCTGGAGCTTTCATTATTAATCCGTTTTCGTCCAACCACCAATCGTCGATATTAAATCTCCAACCCGCAGGAGCAATATTTCCAGCTTTTTGTAAGAGTTTATAAAACCGCAACCATACTCCAATTGGTCCAGGATCTATTCTCCACAGCCCCCAGGTTTCCGCGCCAGTTCCTGAAGTTAAATTGCTTTGTGCAAGTGCAGCAATGTATTGAGTTCTTATTCGTTTGAATTTGGTTTGTGCAATAGTTTGACTACTTAATCCCACCGTTAGGGAGCTCAATAAAAGTGCAATCCATTTGCGCCTTGTGATACGTGTTATGTTTTTCATTTAAATCTCGTAATAATAAGAATTAAGTTTAATATGTATCAAATTTCAAATTAGAAAACATAAAACTTTTTTCATATTTACTTATACGCAGGTATATAACGTTTGGTTGATGAGCCAATTGTCAATTCAGCTTCTAGTAAAATTCCTTGCTTTTCTTGATTGGGGTTATCTATTGCATCAAGTAAAAGATTAGCGCTTTTATACCCAGCTTCACGTACAGAGGATTTTGCTGATGTAAATAATGGAATTTTTCCTTCGTCACGAAAATAAGATAGATCATCATCAAATATTAGAACAGAAATATCACGACCAATCTTTAAGTTTTTATCTTCGAGTGCTCGCCTTATCCCAATAGCTAAGATCATTGAAGAAGATATAATTGCTGTAGGAGCATTCTTAGCTTCAAGTAATTTTAATGTACTTGTATATCCAAATGGTTCAGTCATTTCACCGCTGTAAATTTTTGTTGTATCAATATTTAGGTGGTTTTTTGTTAGTGCTCGAGAATATCCAGCCGCCCGACGCATTGCAAAATCCATATCAGGATTGCCATTAATCAAACCAATGGAATTGTGGCCAAGATCTAATAAAAATTCTGTAGCCCTAAAAAAAGCATTTTCATTATTCACATCAACCCAGTTATAATTTTCTTCAACGCCACTCGAGCGACCGTGAACAACAAATGGCAGGCCAAGTTCATTTAACATAGCTATTCTATTGTCATTAATTTTTGGTGCGTGAACTACAACCCCATCAACTGCTGAACGTGCTGCTAAATCTTTATAGATTTCAACCTCATCTTCATCTTTTGCTAAAGTAAGCATCAAATCATAATTACTTTCATTATATCGTTCATTTGCACCAGCTATGAAGTCTGAGAAGATTGGATTTACCAGTTCATGCTCTTTTGAAGAGCTAATGATATGCGCTATTGTCATAGACTTCCCTGAGGCTAATCTTTTTGCTCTGGTGTTAGGTAGATAGTTATATTTTTTTGCTGCTAGTTGAACGCGATGTCTTGTTTTCTCATTTACTTCTGGAAAGCCGTTCAATGCTCTACTCACTGTTGTTTGTGAAAGTTCCAGAATAGATGATAGTTGTTTAAGATTTGTAATATTTTTCAAAGCGCTTCCAGTCTATCAATTTTATAATGATTTATAGATTAATTTAAATAATAATTCATAAAATATATATATCAATAAAGAATTTATATTCTTATGTGAGTTGACTCTATGTTTATAATCTGATTATTTTTAAACATAATTCAAAGCGCTTTGAATGTTTGATGGGAATGTGTTGCTTGCAAACTGTAAACAAATATGCAGATCTATTAAGGATTATCGAAAGAAAATGCTCCATAAGCTATTTTCTTGGAATTTATAATTAACACTATTGGGAGGTACTATATGTCTTTAACAAAAAAATATTTAAGTTTAACTGCTTTTACTGCTGCATCTTTTGCTTTTGCAAGTTTAGCACAGGCAGACGTTTGTGATACACCATCAAAGTTAGGTGATATTGGGAATTTTGCTGGTGAAGTTATAACCGTTGCTGGATCTATGGAAGGCAAAGATGAAGAAATGTTAGTCAACACAGTCAGTTGTTTTGAGAAAGCGACTGGTGCGGTTGTAAAATATTCAGGTTCACGTGATTTTGCTGCATTAATTGTTGCAGATTTGCGATCTAATAACGCACCAAATATATCAATCTTTCCTCAACCTGGTCTGGCTGGTGATATGGCAAAAGAAGGCCATTTGGTTCCACTTGGTGATGAGTTAGCATCATGGATGACTAACAACTATGGTGCTGGATCATCATGGGTAGATCTTGGAACTTATTCTGATGCATCAGGTAAAAAAGACTTCTACGGCTTTGCTTACAAAATGGATCTAAAATCATTGGTTTGGTATTCTCCAGAACAATTTGAAGATAATGGATATGAAATTCCAACAACAATGGAAGGTCTTATTG
>Ga0233396_1001330_pt1 | contig 10768 bp, 7 predicted proteins | sample 32DmetaG_FD_183169 | JGI IMG/M metagenome (GOLD analysis project Ga0233396, IMG submission 183169) | Seawater microbial communities from Monterey Bay, California, United States - 32D | ecosystem: Environmental > Aquatic > Marine > Coastal | place: USA: California | collected 2016-10-19 | reverse complement strand
CATAAGTTTGATGCGGTTACGTGGGCAATCATTGAGAAGGTTACGAATAGTACTGTTTGGTTCTTATTGGAGCAAGATGGCAATAGTGTAAACAAGCGTTCGCATGACGGGCGCACCCCTATTTTCTGGGCGGCTTATCGTGGTAACGTGGAATTGATGACCCAATTAATCGACAAAGGAGCAAAAACAGACCTCATTGATGATCACGGTTTTTCCCTTGTCAATTTTGCCGCAACAACTGGTCAGGTTGATATTGATTTGTACAACTTGTGCATTCAGAACGGTGCACAATTGAATCAGGAATTTGATAAGGACGGTGCTACTCCCTTATTATTGATAATACCTCACCTCGAGTCCTTGGAAATGATTCAATATTTTGAAGATAACGGCTTGTCAATTGATCAAAAGGATAGACACGGAAACAATGCCTTTGTTTATGCAGCAAGAACGGGAAATGAGCCATTAATGAATCTTGCCCTCGAACGTGGATTAGATCCGAGAGCGAATAATGATGCCGCACTAATTTTTGGGGTAAAAGGAGCACGCGGAGTCATAAATTCTATCGAGGTATACCGATATTTAGTACAAGTGGGGCTGTCTATTTGCGCAAAAGATGATCAAGGAATGACTTCATTACATCATTTAGCTAAACTAAGTAAGGACATAGCCATTTTTGAGTATTTTCTTAGTAACATGAATGATTTAAATGTAAAGGATTTAGAAGGAAATACACCTTTCCTAACGGCTCTTGAATACAACTCCGTTGAAATCATCAAGTTCTTATCTCATAAACAAATCAACAAAAAAGCTGTCAACGGGAAAGGTGAAAATGCAATTCACCTAGCGGCAAAGAGAAACGACCTAAAGGTGATGAATGAAGCACTTACCTTCGGATTGAACATCAATGCTAGGACTTCAGATGGATTGACTGTTCTGCATATTGCTGCGATGAAAGCGAAAGATGGTCAACTTTTAAAAATGCTCATTACCGCTGGAGCGAATAAAAATAGCTTAACAGATTTTCAAGAAAGTGCTTTTGACTTGGCATATGAAAACGAAGCGCTTCAATCCGCTAAAATTGATTTATCCTTTTTAAAATAACACGCATGAAACGCATTATTTGTTACCTATTTCTTTTCACAGGTTTATTAATGGCATCGTCATTTGCTAGTTCAAGTTACAAGAAATACAAATGCTTGATCCAAATGACGAATTATGAGGGAGAAGGGGCATATATAGTTGTCTCCTTGATTAATCCAAAGGGGCAATATGAAAAGACCGTCTATGTTCAAGGGGATGACAGTGAATGGTACTACGAGATAACTAGTTGGTGGAAGTTTTACGGAAAGAAAAGAAAGAAATTAGATGGCATCACGGGAAGTACGATTAGCGGGGGAGAGCGCTCAATGGTTGTCCTACAAATCGATCCTATTAAAATCAATAAAGGATATAAATTACGCTTTGAAAGCGCTGTTGAAGCAAAAAACTACTATAAACAGGATGTTGAGTTTTCATTAACTACGGCAAATCTCCAAAAGAAATACAACGGTAAAGGCTTTATTCGATATGTGCGTTTATTTCCTCAATAGTTAGTTATGATACAATCATTTTGGCGAAGAATTCATTTACTTCTTGTCATATTCTCTTTTTTGTTCTTGCTGATCACCTCTATTACAGGGGCAATTTTGTCATTTGAACCTATTCAGAATGGATTAAGCGAATGTCATATTGATCGCGCTGGCGAAAGCTCTTTGAGTGATTTAATTATTCAATTGGAAAAGCGCTATGATGAGGTGTTTGAAATTAAAATTGAGGAAAATGAGTTTTTACAACTATCCGTTATCACGAATGAAGGTGATTTTGAAACGTTTTACGCTGATCCGAAAACAGGTGAGAAATTAGCAGAAATAGAAGAGCGATCCGAACTTTTCACTTTTGCTCGAACGCTTCATCGTTCATTGTTTTTGGGAAATACCGGTCGATTGATTATTGGAGTTACCGCATTTCTTCTTTTGTTAATTGCAATTTCAGGAACGGTTTTAATTATTAAAAGACAACTCGGAATTAAATATTTCTTCAAGCGTATTAGGCGCGATAATTTTCACCAATATTGGCACATTTGGTTGGGACGTTTTTCACTGGCAATCATAGTAATTATATCATTTACAGGCTTTTACTTGTCTATGGACCGTTTTGGTATGCTGCCTGATAAAGGTGAGATTAAAGACAACATGAGTGAAATCTCTTTCACTGACTCTTCTTTTCTGATGAAGGAAAATTTTGAGCTTTTTCAAACCCTGAAACTCTCGAATATTCAATCCGTTCAATTTCCATTTTCACCAGACAAAGAAGATTATTTCCAATTGAAATTATTGGAAAAGGATATTATTGTGAATCAATTTAATGGTCAAATATTAAGCAGTGAACCCATTGACAATACTACCCTTTGGGAGATATTTATGTATAATCTCCATACTGGAAAAGGAAGCATTTCATGGTCGCTTGTTTTGTGTTTCGCCTCTCTAAGTATTCTATTTTTTATTTTTTCAGGATTCAAAATGACCTTCAAACGATTGAAGGGGAAAAAAGAGAATCCATTCAAAGCAAAGAAAAGCCGTATCATTATTCTTGTTGGATCGCAAGGGGGAGCAACATTTCGATTTGCAAAGGAGTTCCAAAAGCAACTTATTCAGAGTGGACAAAAAGTATTTGTTGATGATTTAAGTAGTTACGAAGTCTACGACCGAATGGAGCAGTTAATCATTATGACATCCACTTATGGAGACGGAGAAGCGCCTACTAATTCCAAAGAATTTCTTCAACGATTCGGTGAAATTCAACAGAAAAAGAAATTCAATCATGCAATTGTAGGGTTTGGTTCAACAGATTACTTCAAATTCTGTCAATTCGCGAAAGATGTTTCTTTCGCACTTGAACAAAGTAATCAATCCAAAGCGCTTCTTCCTCTTAAACTCATCAACAAACAATCTGTTTCAGAATTTGAAAGTTGGTGTTTAAAATGGGTTGATCAAATGCAAATCACTTCTAAAAAATGATCGTAAACGCTTAAGTGACGGACATTGAAGGTATCATCATTAAATCTTCACCTGCAGAGTTAGATAGATATTTCGTATTGTACCAGGTATGATTCCTGGTCCAGGGTAGGCTACAGCTCGCCGAGTAAAGTAGGAGGCATTGGCTAGGTTATTGATTCCTGCTTCTAATTTAAATCGTCCAAAAACAGCTTTTCCGGATAAATCCATAATTGCATAAGATGGAATAATTCCAGTGACTGAATTGGCTTGAGAAAGGGAGTTCGTGGCATCAGAAAAATGTTCTTGAGTGAAACTGTATTGATAAGAAATAGAAAATCGTTGATTTCCTATTGTCAGGCCAGCCTTAAGAACCACTGGAGGCACAAGCTCTACTTGTTTATTCTGAAAGGCTGGCTCCTTTGATTTAATATATCTTGCATTATTATAGGAGAAGTTGGCAAAGGTGCTTAAACGAAGGTCAGCGGTATCACTCACAAACACTTTCCACCAATCTACTTCGATAATATACTCTAGACCGAAAGTTCGTGATGCAGAAATATTAGTTCGATACTGGTATGTATAATACAAGATAGGGTCAACTTCCAGGGTTGTTCCTATACGGTTGTTGTAATACATGCTATAGATGGAAGCATCAAAAAAGAGTTTGTTACCAATCTGACCTCGAATTCCTAAATCGAAATTGAATCCCATTTCGTCTTGTAGTTCTGGATCAATTTTGAAATTTGGATTCTGAATCTGCATTTCTGTGAAGTGAATGCTTCTGTAGTTTTGTGAGAAATTAGAATACAATTCAATATCTTTTCTCGCTTTGTAAGTAACTCCTAGCCCCCCAATCACAAATTCTCTTTTACTAGTTCGATCGGAATTGAATAATGTATCAAAAACGATATTTCCCGCCAAATCGAAGTTGGTATAACGATAGCTACCATTGGCATTTGTACTGATGTATTCGTATCGAATCCCTGGAGTTATACCGAGTTTTTTAGTAAGGTTAAAGATGTGTTCTCCAAAAAGAGCCAAATTAAAACTAGGGAATTGGTAGTCAGTGTTGATATTGGTATTGGTGGCGTTACCATCCAATCCAACAAAATAGAAATCAGGACCATATTCTCGGTTAGCCGCTCCTTGTCGGTTTTCGCTATACCCCTTATATACTCGAATTCCACTAACGAAAGCCGAGGGCTGATTGAAAGCTCGATATTTCTGAATGTAACGTGTTTCGTTACCGATATTTTGAAAAATACCGGAAATCAAGTTTCTTCCTGCTTTGGTCTGGTCTGTATAAATGGGGTCGATTCTATTGATTTGGTCCAGATATCCAAGTGATTCACGGCTTGCAATTAAACCAAAGGTTTTTGAGCTTAGTATAGCATTAGATGAGGGGGAATACTGAATATTAAGTGCCGCCATATTCCAATTTACTTGGAACCAATTTCGCTCTCTTAATGAGGTGTCTGGATTGGAGTTGAATAAATGATCTGTTAAACCACCTGGTTGCTGAGCAAGGTAATACATCTTGGTAAATTCTATTTCTAGACTTGTTTTACGTGTAATTTTCTTGGATAGAGATACGTGGCCTTGTATTGATTTGAATGAAGAATTTGGTCTCCAATCATCACCGAATTTATAATTACCGTAAGTTATATAATTCCATGAGTTGATTGTTCCAGAAATAGAAAGATAGGAGTTGTTCAGTCCAAAAGATCCGACGGTATGTCGTGCGATGATTTCCGCTTTTTTGTCTTTCACGCCTTTTTTAAGTTGATAATTGATTAGCCCGCCAAATTGAGGCCCAAATTGAAGTGAGGCAGCTCCACGAATCATTTGAATCTCCTCGATCGCCTCACTTGGAGGAGTGTAATAGCTCTCCGGATAACCAAGAGCATCAGCACTGATGTCGTAACCGTTTTGACGTGTGTTGAAATTTACATTTCGACTTGGATTTAATCCACGACCTCCGAGGCCAATTTGTATACCACTCCCATCACTTTCCCATATATTTAGTCCAGGAATTCTAGCAAAAATTTGTCGACTTGAGTTTGTTGCTTTGTTAGCGTCGATCGATTCAAGAGAAATCACCTCTGTTTTTTTCCCTTGAGTCAGGATATCGCCCTCAATCGCTTTCATTCTCCTGATAAAAAATGAATTGTTTTTTCGTCCAGTGACAGCTACTTCATTTAAATCAATCGTTAAGGATTTTTTAATAATAATTTCTCCTAAATCGTAAAGCGACGTTTTCAATTCATAATTGCTTTCCAATATTTTGTGATTTTCAGCTTGAATTTTGATAGAATAATACCCGTATTTCAGTTTTTGACTCTTAAAATAACCAGATTCATCTGTATAAAGGGTTTTATCAGAAGGAGAAAAAGTGATTTTACCGAAAGAAATAAAGTTTCCTTTATCATCTTTAATTTGCCCTGTAAACTGTCCTTTTTGAGCAAAACACATTGCAGATAAAAAGGTAAAAAAAACAATTATAACCTTACTCTTCATAATCTAGAACCCATTTTTTTTGGTGTAAACCCCTTTTAACGTTTGATAGATTCATATTTGGATCTATGAACTGTCGATTACCTTTATTAAACAAAGCGACACGAATATCTGCAGTCACTTTAGGGATTTTTAAGTAAATTTTTTCTTTGCCTTCGATAATCAAGGTGTCTGAGTATTCGTCTCTAAGATGGTGAGCATATTGTAAGATCATATCAGGCTGTGTTGACATCATTTTTTCTTGTTGTTTGGTTAGATATGTTGAATTATCAATTAACTTTTTTCTTCCTATTTGGTCATGTATATAAAACTGTGTATATCCGGCTTTTTCTATCAACATGACTCTCCAACTAAAGCGATAACCCTGTTCATTCCAAAAGAGTTTACCATCATAAAACAGATAACGCATTGGGACAAGGAGCTGAATTGTTATATATAGGCCAAGTAAAGAGCTTAATATTTTCCTCGATTTTTTTGAAGGCGGGAGTATCAATTTGGGATTTCGCATTTCAAATCGAAAAGGAATGATTTTTTGAACTCCACTAATCAACTTTTCATGAAAGCCTTCTGAGAAAAATATCAAGGTACTCACAATCATAACAAAAGGAAAGACTCCAATTGGAAACATGAGAGAGGTGAGAACATGGAAAAAAACGACTAACGCGTAGCCAAATAGTCGGTATTTGCGGTTCAATAGAATAAAAGGAATACACAAGTCAAATAGAGCACCTCCCCAGCTGAAAACATAGGCGGTAAAATCATACTCCATTAGACCGCCTATTAGGGGTAGATCACTTTGGTGTTTGAGCCAATTACTGAGAGGTTGGGCTTCAATAAGCCAATGGTAATTCAGTTTAGAAATACCTGCGTATATATATACCACGGCCAACTGGAACTTAAGTATATTAATGGTCCATGCGTGTACTTTTTTTGTTTTTTTAGTAATGCCGATATAAGTGTCTATTGAGAAATACTGATGGGCAGGCAGAAAAATTAATAAAAATGATATCAGGCTAATAAAATAGTAGTGGTTGAGGTAATTGGTCTTATCTATAAGTTCTATATAAGTAAATATGCAAAAAAAAGCTGTAGTTGAAAGCCGGTAAAATAGACCTAAGCTTATAAATAAGGATAAGATAATCAATAATCCAAATAAAAGTTGCATTCCCAAGGGACTGAGTGGATGAACCCAATCAAAGCCGTAGTAAGTAAAATAAAATTTAGGAGTAATATAAAGATCATTTACCCATCCGTTTAGGATAAAACGGAGTGTGCTAAAAAACAACATGAGTCCAAATAGAATCCTAAAAGAAACAAGAGTATAAATTGATGCATAGGTAAAGCTGATATTCTTAAGCCATTGTCTAATCGCCGTCATTATCTTGATATGTAATAAGTACCCCAAGTGCTGAGGTCATGTCCAATTTCATCAAAGGGACAAGCTCTTGTAATTTCGAGTAGCACAAGGTTACACCATTTTTATTCGTCAGTATTTCATTACTTAATGGATCATTGATAGCCATTAGACTAGTTAAGATTTCATCAATTTGATTGTTGATTTCAACCGATAAATTTGTATTTCCACTTGTAGCACCGACGTGGTCCATATAATCATCTAATCCAAGTCCTTCAGTATTATCATTGTACGATTGGCCATTAATATATGTTTTCATAGATTCAATAGCTCTGTATGCAAATGGTAGTGATTGCCCATAAAAATAACACTCTACTAGTTCAGGCATTTCTTGTTGGGAAAAACCATTAAAAATCCCAAGTGGTAATCCTATTTTTCCTTTTCTGATGTAGGTTTCGTAGTGTGAGCACAATCCATTGACCAAGTTACTTACGGAGGAACCAGCAGCATTACTTGAGTTATTATTAATAAAACTACTTCGATAAGTTGACCAGTTATTAATTACGGATTGAGAATTTACTTGAAGGTTTATGGCCAAATCTAAAATGTAAGATGTAGCATCATTATTATTAATAAAGTAATTCACGTGTTCCTGATCGCTCAGGTTAGTTTGATTTAATAGGAAGTCAAGTGCTTGAAATCCTTTTGCCACATTGTTGCTTGAATATTCCAAATTGTATCCGCCAAGTGCAATGTTAGTATTAATCAAGGTCGTATCTGCAGGGAAAAGGTTAACTTGATTTTTGAGAACAATAAATTCAGCTGGTCCGAAGTCGATAAATGATACGTCTTGCCAAGAGAGCAAAGCTTCTCTCCACTGCGCTCGAATAGCTAGAAAGTTCTCAAGGCTTCGTTCGTTTGAAAAGGCTGTGGTAATATCTTTTAAACTCGTGGTTTGGGAATTGAAATTATTGTATGCAGGTACAATATAGTTGTCACATATATTTCCCAGCATCTCAGCTCGGTTAAAATCAGCATAAGTGCATGAATTATCTTCTACCTGAGCCTGTGCGTTATAGTTTGTTGCGTTTGGATCAATGCACCCTTTTTTCTTACAACTAATAAAACTAATAGAGGTTAGTAAAATTGAAAAAACAAGTCGAACTCTTGCATGCGAAATTTGAAATGTAGGATTATTCATAGTGTAAAAAAAATATATGCACCTAAACATTTAGGTGCATATTCGTGATTAATATTATAAGTCGGCTGCTTGTGCAGCTGTAATATCTGTCGCCGCAACTATCGTATCGATTACAGAATTAATTGATATTATGCTTTGAGAGAACCCTTCAAAATTAGCGTCAATTCCAGCTAAAATATCAGTTACTTCAGTTGGAGTCATATCAGCATCTTGGCAGAATTGAATTCCGTAAATAAATGCCCATGCTTCAGAAAGATAGTGATTCACTTTGTTTTGAGATTCTCCATCAGCAACTTTTTGCTTAGTTGAGTTTAAGTAATGAATCGCCATTCCAGCCACCATTTTTCTTACTTCTGCTTGGATGATTGTAACTTGTGCAGGAACATCTTGAGTAAAACCAGCGCTGATAGCAGCACGCCCAGTTCTGAATGCTAAGGAAATAGCGTCAGCTGAACCAAGGATAGTATTTAATGTATTATAAGCGTATTTACCCCAGAATCTATTTGTTCCGTTTGTCGGATAATTTGTTGTATCAGTGAAGTAGCCGTATGCTTCATCCCAATGGTGCTCCATTTGAGTATAGAATTTATCTCCCTGAGGATCAATAGCAGCTGTATTGTCATCAGAAGTTATGTTAGCTAGGTAATTAGCAGTCATTTGACTTGCGAAACATGCGCTCATCAATCCTTTTTCGATTAATTGAGTCCACTCATGACCAGATGCCGCTTGATGGTAATGACCAACTTCAGTTGGAGGAGTCGCAGCGGCTGCCTCAGTCATCCAAGTCTCAAATTGTTCTTGAACGCCTATATCTTGCATGGCTGTTTTACTTTTTAGTTGTTTCCCATTATCAACTAAGTCTTGATCAGACCAACCTAAATAAGAATTGTCATACATGGACAATAATATTGCGCCATCTAGTTGATTACTTCCGCCACTTGTATTAGCAGTTTTCAAATAAGATGTCATTTCTGACAACATGTCCATTCGTGCAGTTTGGCCGCTAAAGGATACAGTATTATTACCGTTCGAGTCATAAAATGTATATGTATTCGGAATGTCATACCCCTGATCATATATACAACTACCATCATCTTTTTCGGCCTCCGAGTTGTAATTCGTTGCATTTTGATCTGTACAACCCTGCTTTTTACAAGAGGGAAGTACGGCGATTGATGCAATACCCAAAATTAAAGCTATTTTTTTCATGATTATTTTATTAATATTTGTAATGTGTAAAAAATCTGACACAAAATTAATGTGGGTTTTTTGATAAGACAATACCACAAAAAAGGTATTATTTAGAATAGGTCTAAATAATTGTACGGCGATTAAATTATCTGAAATAAATTGAATCCATTGACTAAACGGTTCTGTCGCATTTTTTATACATACTGTTATGCTTATTTCACACTTTTACGGCTAATTAACAACGCTGATATTCCAGCCATTATTCAACCGAAATTTCTTTTGTTTCAATAAAAGGATATTACCTGTAGTAAGGCCTACTGGAGTATAAAGAAAGAGACCTGCCGAAAGAAAATCGAGTCCTGGAGCTCCATTATCCCAATATAACAAAAATGCACCTATACTTGCTGCCAAACTCACTGGAGCACTTATTAAATAAATTAGTCCTTTCTTTATTCTTTCTGCTGAAAGAAATTTAATGATTTCAATATCTTCAGTTTGAAATGGAATGCTATCTAAATAGAGTTTTCCAGGTTCGACATCGTTGAATATACCTTTGTATTCTGTAGTTTTTGTCCTAATTATCACCTTCTTATTAGTAGGAATAAAAATTGATTTTTTGTCCTTTGTTAAGTTTATCCCTTTTGATGTTATCGACGAGTCAGATGTTTGGGAAAAGGCAAAATTTGAAAATAAGGAAATAGAAAGTGCGATTATTAATTGACTAAATTTCATGATTTCTGGTGTTTTTGTTTCTTGAATAGGACAATAATAGAGCAATTGATCTGCAATTGATGATCATTTCTCACAACAGCCGATTTTAGACTTATGCATTTCGCAATTATGGCCGTAACACTTAACTATAATTAAGCATAACGTTAAGTATACGTGGCATAGCTGTGTGACGTCAGCAAAAAATTAAATACTAGTTGACCACTAATTGCCTTCTTTCACGAATGCCACTTACCTCATTTTGTACTTCTACAAAGTAAACACCAGGTGTAATTCCTTCTAGGGAGATAACCGTGCTTGCAGTTTTTGCAATTATTGAGATTACTTCTCTTCCTGAAATGTCAGACATCGAAACATCGAAACCATTCGCATTATTCAATTTGATTGTAACTGAAGATTGGGCTGGGTTTGGATACATTTTGAAATCCAAATTTGGAGCAAGCGTTTCTAAACTAGCTCCTACACCACAAATTAGTGGATACAAGAAATTAATCGAACGCTGAAGAATACTATCTGTAGCCGTTTGATTAATGAAGTAGCTAACGTGACCGTTACTATTGTCGTAGGTAATCAATTCTGAATTTAGTCCTACCGCCTGTGCGTTTTGATGGATAATGTAAGAACCTTCCATACTAATAATTGGAATTGTGAAAAGTGCTGCTGATCCCGATGCATAAGGAACTGTCCCATCATTGTCATCATGAACCGAGAAAACAGGAACGTCAGAAGCATCAATGTAATTTG
>Ga0233396_1001280_pt1 | contig 11019 bp, 7 predicted proteins | sample 32DmetaG_FD_183169 | JGI IMG/M metagenome (GOLD analysis project Ga0233396, IMG submission 183169) | Seawater microbial communities from Monterey Bay, California, United States - 32D | ecosystem: Environmental > Aquatic > Marine > Coastal | place: USA: California | collected 2016-10-19 | reverse complement strand
TTGCAGACTAGATGTTGAACTCTAAAGCAAATAGAATATATCTTATCGGAATGATGGCTTCTGGAAAGTCCGTCATTGGTGAAGTTTTGGCTAAGAAATTAGACTATACTTTTATAGATATGGACGCCGAAATAGAGAAAAATACAGGAAAGTCAATAATTGAAATATTCACTGTTTATGGAGAAGAGTATTTTAGAAAGTTGGAAAGTACAATACTCAGGAAATTATCTTATCAATCTAATGTGGTAATATCAACAGGCGGAGGAGCTCCTATATATCACAAAGGAATAGATAGGATGCTAGGTACTGGAATAGTAGTCTGGCTCAAAGTATCTAAGGATACGATTAACAGTAGACTCAAAAGTGATGATAGAAGGCCATTAGCCTCAAAAATTACTAAGTTTGAACTATCCAAAATGATTCGTTCTCGAAACCCAATATATAAACAAGCTGGTATTAAGGTTTGGAATAAAGGAAACTTGGAAAAGATTGCCGATAAAATAGCTAAAAGGGTAAAATAGTTCCTCAGCAGTTAGGGAAGAGTAATGAAAAGCTTTTAAGAAATAAACAATTGAGCTATTAATAGTTATAGTTAAACAACTTAACTAATTAGGCTAGCATCTAATCATACTTTATAACATCTAGATTCCATTGCTAATTTCACAAAGATCGATCGTCATAAATTATTAGCATGTAAGGAGTCATGTCATTTTTGATCAGTGTAAATCTATAGATAGTATTCCATATGATAATTATCAAGTTTGGTAATTAATATTAGATCTGAGGTAAATGATAGCTCTAGATGTGTGTTAAACTTTTTTTAATTGAGTAATTTCTGATTGGTCGCCTTATTACTAAGTACAATTTCAGCACTGAAAAGAGCTAATCACATAACAGGAATTTTGATCATTGAGAATAAGGTAGAAAAGCAACCTAATAGTAATATACTTACAGCCATCAACCCTAGCTTTTCTCTCATGCTAGAGGTTTTCGAGTAGACTTGGATTAAGAATACAATCATTATTGTAGTTATCCACAATCCGAGAAGATTACTAATACATTTTATTTCTTGCAGAAGGTTTTATAAGGCAATGAGTATGAGTATAATGAGATATATGATAGTCATAGTATGTTAAGATATTATACTTCTGGTTTAAGTCATGAACATATTACAATGTGCGATCATTAAATACAGAGTTAGCCAAACTTTAGACAAACTAATTTATATTAAGGATAACGACACTATAATTAGATCAATCTGTCTCATTTATTCGTCAGATTAAGCTTTATAGCTTTGATAGCTACTTAGAATTTTTAATTTTACAACTTAAATATTAAAGAAATACATAATGAAACAAGAAATACATAATTGTATAATTATAGGTTCTGGACCAGCAGGATATACAGCTGCAATATATGCCGCAAGAGCAAGTTTAAAACCAATGCTGTTCACTGGTAAGGAGCCAGGAGGTCAGCTAATGATTACTAACGATGTAGAGAACTATCCAGGATATCCAGATGGTATCATGGGGCCTGAAATGATGGCTGACTTTCGAAAGCAAGCGGAGCGTTTTGGTACTGATGTCAAGATGGAAATGATCGACAGTGTGTCATTTGATGGTTCAGTACATACAGTAGTTTCAGAAACTGGCAACGAATATAAAGCACATTCTGTAATCATCAGTACCGGAGCAAGTGCAAAGTGGCTAGGTCTTGAGTCAGAGACTAGACTAATGAATCAAGGAGTATCTGCCTGTGCTGTATGTGATGGATTTTTCTTTAGAGGAAAGGATGTAATCGTTGTAGGTGGTGGAGATACTGCTGCTGAAGAAGCGACTTTCCTTACCAAGATGTGTAGTCATGTGCACTTGCTAGTACGTCGAGATGAGATGAGAGCTAGTAAGATCATGCAAGAAAGAGTACTTAACAATGACAAGCTAACGGTGCATTGGAATTCGTCTACATTAGAAGTTTTAGGAGAAACAGAAGTGGAAGGTGCAAGAATAAGAAATAGTGTAACTGGCGAAGAATCTACAATAAAATCAAGTGCATTTTTCGTAGCCATAGGCCACAAACCAAATACGGGAATGTTTAAAGAGTATCTTAAAATGGATGATCATGGATACTTAATAACTCACCCTGATAGTACTCATACAGATGTGAATGGTGTATATGTCTGTGGAGATGCTCAAGATAGCAAGTACCGTCAAGCGGTTACAGCAGCAGGAACCGGTTGTATGGCAGCATTAGACGCAGAGAGATATCTTACTGAAAAAGGAATAATTTAAAGCTCTTTTTTTTAAGAGATGTAATAACGAGATGGTAGCGAAGTCATGAATTTAAGTAATCGCTTTTCAAAGAAAATTATTCGTAGTTGGAGTATGATTTGTGTTTTATTGAAATAATCATTTGCATATCGAAAACAAATTCACTTTAACGCCTTGACATAGTGTACAATATACAATAAGAAGTATATTCACATTTTCAATCCAATATTAGAAGAAATAATAAAACGTACAATCTGAAAAGCTCTTTGGAGAGCTAACATTGAATTAGAATAATTATGTACCGAAAATAAATATTTATGTCAAACAAGAAATTCAGAGCAGGAGTATTATATGGTGATGAAGTAACTGAGTTGCTGGACTACGCTAACAAACACAACTTTGCAATGCCAGCAGTCAATGTAATAGGTACTAACACAATCAACGCAGCATTAGAGTGTGCCAGAGATGTAAATTCTCCGATCATTATTCAGTTTAGTAATGGAGGAGCATATTTTAACGCTGGGAAGGGATTAAGTAATGAAGATCAAAAAGCAGCAATAGCAGGAGGAGTTGCTGGAGCATTGCACGTTCAGCAAATGGCTGAACTATATGGTGTACCTGTGATCTTACATACAGATCATTGTGCTAAAAAGCTATTACCTTGGATTGATGGTCTTTTAGAGGCTAGTGAAAGAAAATTCGAGGCCACTGGACAACCATTATATAGCTCTCACATGATCGATTTATCAGAAGAGCCAATCGAAGAGAATATCGAAATCTCAGCTAAGTACCTTAAACGTATGGCAAAGATGGGAATGACTCTAGAGATAGAATTAGGTGTTACAGGTGGGGAAGAAGATGGTGTAGATAATACAGGAATCGATAGTAGCAAGTTATACACACAACCAGAAGAAGTTGCTTATGCGTATGAAGAGCTAAAAAAGGTAAGTGATAAATTTACAATTGCAGCGGCATTTGGAAATGTACATGGTGTATATAAGCCAGGAAACGTTGAACTTACACCCAAGATACTCAAGAATTCACAGGAGTACGTGAAAGAGAAGTTTGGTCTAGATAGCGCTAATCCTATCAACTTTGTATTCCATGGCGGATCTGGCAGCTCGAGAGAAGAGATTAGAGAAGCAATAGATTACGGTGCTGTAAAGATGAATATTGACACTGATACTCAATGGGCATTTTGGGACGGTATACGTGCTTACGAAGAGACTAACAAAGCGTACTTACAAGATCAGATTGGGAATCCAGATGGTGCTGATAAACCTAACAAGAAGAATTACGATCCTAGAGTGTGGTTAAGGGCTGCAGAGGTATCATTCAAAAATAGATTGGAGCAGGCATTTGAAGACTTGAATTGTATCGACAGATCGGTATAATAGGAGAATCACACGATTCAAAATGAAAATACAGAGGCTGTCCTAATTGGGTGGCCTCTTTTGGTATTGTTTTCGAGAATTGAGCCTAATTTTTTGCTTCGCAACAGAAAAAGGGTACTAAGGTGTAATCGATAGTGATAACACCTTCTTCAACTTTATTGCGACTGCTTTAAATTGTTTTAATTGGCAATATCCTAATTGACCAATATGATATCGGAAATTCGACACCATCTGTCTTTTGAGACTATCAATCAATTATCAACGTATTATAATAAATTCTAATATAATGTAATAAATCGACATATTGTATTAATTTTGAGGATAAGCAGCAATAATTAACAAAGTAACGAGTAGCAACAACAAATCAAGAGATGCATTTGTGCTAATCGCTAAACAATAATAAAGAAGATCAAATGAGAAAGTTTTTATTACTATCGATTCTGGGATGCATGATTTCAATTGCATCGTATGGTCAGCAAGTTAGTGCCAAGCAAGGAATATCTTTCAAAGCCCTATTTATGGATTATCAATCTCAAAATGGAGGTTCTATAGGCGCCATTAAAGATTATGACTTTGGATACGAAATAGGTTACTACCGTCAGCTTCAAGATAATCTTAAATTGGTAGTTCCATTCAAGGTAGGCTCGGTAACAAGCCATACCAATAGTGAAGTAGATGGTAGCCCATTTTATAAGAAGGTATTTGGACTCGATGCGCAGATCCAATATCAATTTCTCAAAGATAGCTCGATAGTTACTCCTTATATAGTTGCTGGACTTGGAGGTGTCCTAGAGGATGTAGGAGAGTTTAATATGCAAGCTCCACTAGGATTAGGATTTCAATTCAAAGCATCTGAAAGGGCTTTTATTAATGTACAGTCAGAATATCGAGTATCTTTTACGGATGATCGTAATAATATTCAGCATGCGATAGGTTTTGTATATTGGTTTGGCCCACAGGCACCTAAGAAGGAAGAGATGTTAGAGATAGAAGGAGAGGACTTAGTTATGGATAGTGATTTGGACGGAATAGCAGATTATGTAGATCTTTGTCCGAATGAGTTTGGTACTAAGGAACTTAATGGATGTCCAGATGTAGATGGCGATGGTATTGCAGATTATTTGGATGATTGCCCAACGGAATTTGGGTTATTGTTATTTAATGGATGTCCAGACACAGATGGTGACGGACTATCTGACAACAAAGATGAATGCCCTAATATATATGGACCGATAAATAATAAAGGTTGTCCAGGTGGGGATAGAGATAGTGATGGCGTACCAGATAATGTAGATAGATGTCCTAATCAAGCCGGTTTAATAGCATTAGGTGGATGTCCTGATAATGATGGAGACGGTATAGCTAATTTAGATGATAAATGTCCTAATGATCCAGGTCCAAAAGTATATAATGGATGCCCAGATACAGATGGAGATGGTTTAGACGATAGTATAGATAAATGTCCTAGGTCTGCGGGTTCTGTATCGACTAATGGGTGCCCTGAGATTACTGTAAAAGATAAAGAGACACTCAATATAGCAATGAGAGCCTTAGAGTTTGATACTGGTAGAGCTACGATTAAGGGTTCATCATATTCTGTTATGATTCAGATCGCTGATATTATGAATAGATATCCTGATTACAACTTATCTATCAGCGGACACACTGATAACATTGGTAAAGAATCAACTAATCAGAAACTATCTGAGCAAAGAGCAAAAGCATGTTATGATTTTCTGGTTAAAAATGGAATTAAGTCAAACAGATTAAGCTCGCAAGGGTTCGGTGAGTCTAGACCAATTGCTGATAATACTTTACTCAAGGGTAGATCACTTAACAGAAGGGTAGAGTTTAATCTTGTCCCTAGATAGAATCTGAAAAAGAAATATATTTTTAGGAGGGAGATCGTTTTGGTCTCCCTTTTTTGTGCTGTGAATTCTTATCTCGTTTAAATACAAGAGGCCTTCTTCAATTGACTTGAAGAAGGCCTCTTGTATTTTAGATTAATAGCGTCGTTTGATCTAATAAATCATTTATAATGAAGTGAGAATAAGTGAGAATAAGTGAGAGTTATTAATCATAAGCAATATATAAATATTCAATTAAACTAGAAAGCAAGATTCACCGTCAAAACAAAATCATCATTTATCATATTATCTCCTAGGTTATCAAAGAAACTTCCTGACCCATACCTGATATCATGCTTAGTTCTGTCGACTGTGATTTCTGCAGTTGCTATGCCTTTTCCAATATTTGCATCGAATGATATTTCCTGTAGTTTATCTTTGATAGTTATATTTGCTTCCACTTTGTATTGCCCTTTGCCAATACCTATTACATTAATAATACTTAATGTAGCTTCTGGATATTTATTGATACCAAAAAAGTCATCTGAATTAAGGTGTCCTTCTAGTTTTTCCTTGCCTTGACCAGCTTTTAAGTCCTCTACTGATAAAGAAGACATATCTATAACAAATGATCCGCCTGTTAGTTTGTCATCGTCCATTATCAGTTCACCCGATTTGATACTAATTGTGCCACTGTGTTGACCAGTAATTTTCTTGCCTACCCAAGAGATAGTACTTTTTTCAGTATTGATCTTGATAGGATCTACATTTCCAAATATCGAGAATGTAAGAAGCATTAGGACCGGTAGAATTAAATTTTTGAATTTCATTTTAATAATTATTTACATGTTGTTACAAAATATGTTGAAACAAATATAAGAAAAACTATATTATTATTCTGCAAAATTGATGTCCTATAGTTTTGTAAAAGTGATTATTCTTTGACTAATTGAAATGAATAATCTATTATCTTAAGCATTGGATGCCCAGTTTTCGGATTAATGTTTTTAAGATAGATGTCGATATCAACGGGTTCGGAGTCTTCTTTCTCCGTACTATCAAAGATGACTTCAATAGTGCCAGTACCAGATGGTTTGATTGGTAATCTGGTCCAATCAAGAGTTGTACAATCACATCCAGAAACCAAATCTATTTGAATATCTTCTTTACCAATATTAGTAAAGGTATATGAGAATTCTCGCTTTTCACCTTTCTTTATAGGTCCTAGATCATAGGTTTCTTCATCAAACCTCATCATCTCCAGTCCAGTTTGAGCACTAGATATCTGCAATGATATTGAAAGAACTAATAAAGTGAATATGTATCTCATAAATGAATTTATTAACTCAAGCAAAGTTAAACAGCCTCTTATGCATATTTGCTTAAGAGACTGTTAAACCTTTACTTAATTCATTATTGTTATTCGTCTTAGTGTTGAATACTGATTTTACGTGTAGTTTTGGACTTTTGGTCAGTTACGGATAACATATATAATCCAGAAGTATAATCAGTTAGATCAATCTCTAAGTAATTAGTGTTTCCCTTGTCTGACCATATAGTTTGACCTGTTATTGTGCTAATAGAAAATTCTAGATTTGAAGAAAGATACTTAATAGAAACGGTCAACTGATCAGTCACAGGATTTGGATAAGTGAGTATGCTGTATGTCTCAAATAAATCTACTGTGCTGGTCACGAATGTAACTTCAATAAAATCAATAGTCACATCGCAGCCATTTTCATCGACTACAAGCGCACAGTATGTACCAGAAAGTAGACCACTAAATACGCCAGTGTCATTAACTCCAACCTCAGTGCCATTCGAATCGAATAGTCTTATAGTGTAAGATTCAGTACCTCCATTTACTGTTATTACTATTTCGCCATCGGAGCTATTATTTGTTGTGGCTGGAGTAGTATTTATTTGAGCGTTTAATTCGGATGGTTCGGATATATTGACGATCTCTAATATTTGACAGCCTACAGTATCTAGAATAGATACAAGATAATCGCCGGCAAATAATCCAGTATTGATGATTGAACTATCTTGAACATAAGGATTATGTATGCCGGTTATTTCTATACTAATGGAACCGGAAGCTTCGTCGAAGCAATTTGCTCCAGTAGTAATTATTTCTACGCTTAAATCTGATGTTACGTTTACAGTGAAGCTATACATTGTCTGATTACCAGACATATCAGAGATCGAATAAATTTGTTCGGTAATACCTATTGGGAAAATTTGACCGCTTGAAAATCCAGCTAGTTGCTCAACTACCACACTATCGCTGCAATTATCCATAAAAACTGGAAAATCGAAAATAAATGGTTCGCAACCGTCAAGTTCAACATTATCCAATTGCCCTTCTATTAACATTGGTGGGAGTGTGTCTATTAGGGTGATCATGACGTCCATGGTGTCACTATTGTTCAATGTGTCGCTTCCTATAATTGAGATTATTTGTGTACCTAAAAATTCGCAGCCGATCATTGGATTTTCGACAAAAACTAAAGTTACATCACTGCAATTATCAGTAGATCCATTGTCAAAGGAAGAGGCAGAAATATCAATGAATCCAGATGAGTCAGCATATACAACTAGATCTTGCAATATCAAACTAGGAGGAATGTTATCTATTGATGAGATTGAAGCTTCAGCAGAAGTACTGCACCCATTAGAATCTGTAACTACAAGCGAATAGTCGTTATTGGCCAAATTGTCTACTATTGGTGTGTTGTCTCCATTACTCCAGAGAAAATTATAGGTTAATGTTCCTCCAGTAACAATTGCTTCAAGTTCTCCATTATCTTCTTCTCCACATGCATTTGAGGCAATTACATTTATCTGTATTGATAATGCTTCTGGTTCGGTAATAATGATATTCATTACTGTGTCACTACAACCAGCAGCATCTAATACGATCAGACTATAAGTATCCGCTCCCAAATCCGATCTATCGCCTAATGTAGAACCATCTGACCATATATATGAAATTGGTTCTGTCGCATTGTCAACAGTTATCATTGCAGATCCATTTGCCATACCATTACAAGTTACTGGCAATGTGTCTACTTCTGCAGATAATGCGCAGTCTCCAGAAGATATTAATGCTATTCCTTCTGCACTACATCCGTTGGCATCCATAACGGTAACATTATATGATCCCGATGTTAAATTATTAGCCGTGGCTGTTAAATCACCAGTAGACCATTCATATAAATATGGTGCTGAACCACCTGATATTACATCTACAGTTGCAGATCCATCTGCGGCACCTGGGCTGCTCTCAGCCGTGCTTGATGTGGATATTACTAATTCAAATTGATCAGTCAATGTATATGTATTTGTTATAATGCAACCTTCAGAATCGGTAACTGTCAGCATGTATTCGCCTTCATTTAATCCGGATATAGTTTGTGTGGTTTCACCATTACTCCAGCTATATTCATATCCTGATGTTCCACCCATTGGTGATACTGTTATAAATCCGTTGGAATCACCATTGCAAACTGGATGTTCAAGAGTCACATTGCTAAGATCAAGGACAGCGGGCTCTGTTAAATCTGTTGAAACTTCTACACTACATCCATTAAAATCAGAAATGGTAGTTACGTATGTTCCTGCTCCGAGGTTGAATCGGCTATCGTTTTGAGAACCATCTTCCCACAAAAAGGAGTAAGGTGAAGTCCCACCAAAAACATTAAGAATTATGAATCCATCTTGATCACCATTACAAGATAGAGTCTCTATGGTTTGAATAATATCAAAGTCATCTGGCTCAGTAACTAGAATGTCAAGGTTTGCATCACAACCATTAGCATCAGTGGCTGTAACAGAATAAGTGCCACTGAAGATATTATTAATCGTGTTTCCCGTTTGGCCATTAGACCAATCATAATCTATAGGTTCAGTACCATTGGGTACAGATACGCTTATACTTCCATCAGGTGTTCCAAAGCAGCTTGCATTATCAAGATTATCGACGCTTATTTCTAATTCCAAAATAAAGCCAATTTCAATTTCTATCTCGGCAGAGAATCCAGTGTCATCTGTAACTACAACAAGAGCGTTACCCAATGGTAGCATAGTTGCTGTCTCGGTGGTTTCTCCATTATTCCAAAGTATGTCGAATGGAGCAACTCCTCCATTAATAATTACAGTTGCACTACCATCATTGGAGTTAGAGCAACTAGCATCTGTCACGAGATCAATTGTCAGAGTCATTGGTGTAGCTACATCTGGAATCGTCGCATCAAATTGCTCAAGTAGAAACCTATCATTTTGGCTTCCATTGCCGCCGTTTGCTAAGATACTCACAGCATAAAAGCTAAAAGTAACATCATCTTCATCAGGCGAAGTCCAGTCGGCAGACCAGTTAAGTTCATTACTTCCAGGAAATGATTGTGATCCTTGATGACCCAAATACGTTTTTCCTGATGAAGTTTTGAGACTAGATCCTGCACTTTCATTACTCCAAGTACCCCCTTGAGTATTAGCTTCATCTAGTGCTAATATTTGGAATCCTCCACGAGAAGCATTACCGCTTGGATTGGTAAGTTGTATATCAACTGTGTAGGTTGTATTGGCTTCTATATCAGCAGGAATACCTGTTATCGTGTAGTCTCCGTCAAGCGAAGTGTTATTGTCAGTATGGCATTGCGAGCAGACACCATCTCCAGGTGCAGATGTATATCCACCAGTGGCAGAAGTAGGATGCGAGCCTGAAAAAGCTATTAGTAAGATACATAAAATTAAAGAAACGATTGCTACATTTTGAATTTTGAACATTGTTATTATTTTAAATACCGTCAATGAATTGAGATTCAAGAAAATAAAACGTTTTATTAAAGAGTACTTCAATTTTAGATATCCATCTTTTTTTGAATTTTTCATCACATGTACTAGTAAAAATCCGTACTTCATTTCTAGGAGTGAAGTAATGAAGTCTAATTATACTTGGAGATCTTCGGGAAATTTATTGTATCAATAAGCAGACCTTCATCTCATTTGTTTTGTCTATTTAGCGGCTTTGATATCATTTTTTAGTAAAACTAAAACTCAGGACACCATCCAATACTATTATCATGTTCACCAATATAGGTAATGGACACTTCGAAGGTGTTAAGGCCGTGTCTAGTTCCTGATAAGTCTCCTAGGTTTTGATCGTAGGATATACCAAATATCCAGTTATTCACTTCAAATCCTGCCATTAGGATTACTGACTCTACTCCAAAGCCGTTTACGTTATTTGTACCTCTTAGCCAAGGACCAAAATGAATTGCCTGTGCCTTGCCTGGATTAGGCTGTAATCTAATACCAAGACCCGTATTGACCTCATTATGCTGCCCTTGCTGCAGGTACATTATTCTTGGGTTCCATCTTATACCTTCTGATGTACTATAACTCATGCTTGTGTGAAGACTCAGTTTAGCTTTTAATGTATTTTCTTTGATAAGAGCAGGGTTTACATTATCATCTTTACTGTAGAACGATATATTAGGCTGGTTGAAA
>Ga0233396_1001258_pt1 | contig 11139 bp, 11 predicted proteins | sample 32DmetaG_FD_183169 | JGI IMG/M metagenome (GOLD analysis project Ga0233396, IMG submission 183169) | Seawater microbial communities from Monterey Bay, California, United States - 32D | ecosystem: Environmental > Aquatic > Marine > Coastal | place: USA: California | collected 2016-10-19 | reverse complement strand
ACAATTGTGTACAACTCGTTTTTTTTGTTTGAAACCTGAGATACGAAGCACGGAATCCGCTCGTTAACAATGGTGCATCCCGTTGGTGAAACGTTAATTTTGCCTGCGTCGGACCCTTTTTTCTATATTGATTTCGCCTTTTTGCCACGTCATTTTTCCCTTTCCACGAGCGTTGCGGTTCTGATTTTGGTGCTGTCCTCTCCAGGATGCATCAATTCTTGGGATGGTGAGCCATTTGTGTTACACGTTGAATCCATGGCTATTTCAGCGGATGACACGGAGGGTACATCGTCGAGTCGCATCGAAGAAGTTTGGGTGTATTCTTCAACAGACGTTTTGGGAGCTTTTCCGCTGCCAGCAGACATCCCCCTTTCTCCAGATGCGTTGGGATCAAATCCTGAATTGACGTTGTCAGCAGGTATCCGAGCCAATGCGATATCGTCAACCCGTCAGCCGTATCCTTTTTATGACGCATACAGCTACTTACCGAATATTGAGTTTGGAGGAAGAGATACGTTGAATCTGGTGCTGGGCTACACTGACTTGGCTCAGGTAATTGTCGCTGAAGACTTCGAAACATCCAATCGATTTGAGGAGTCTTCGACGAGTACAGCAACGATTGGACGTACAGAAAATCCCAATTGGGTGCTCGAAGGCGATGCCAGTGGTTTGATTCACCTGACATCGACCGAAGCGGTTTTAACTTCCAATACCAATGAACAACAATTTAACTTGACCACTTCTGGTCCTGTCTGGTTGGAGTTGGATTACGCATGTGATCAACCTTTTTGGTTAGGTCTGAAGGTGGCCAATTCAGAAACCGCTCAGCGATATCCCATTCTCCTGTTGAAATCGACGGACTTGAATCCCAATAAGATTTACCTGGACTTGGGACCCATGGTGCGAAGCACTCCAGACGCCACATACTATGAAATATTGTTGGATGCCATTTACGATGGTACCCAGGATACAACCACAGTAATTGTAGATAATTTTAAGTTGGTTCGCTATCCATGAATAAACGTTTGCTGACACTCGCTTATGTGATTGCAGACTGGTTGTCTGCGACGATTTCGTGGTCGGTACTTTATTTCTTCCGAAAGGTTGTCATAGAGGAAATAGGTGCCCCAGATTGGTCTGCGACGCTGGCAGACCGCCAATATTTATTGGGATTAGCGATCATTCCTATTTTCTGGCTGGTTTTGCACGGCATGGCGGGGATGTACTCAAAACCTCTCAAGCGCCATCGTATTTTGGAGGTGGGGCAGGTGACGTGGACGACAGCACTGGGAGTGTTGATTATCTTTTTTGGTTTGTTGCTTGATGATAACATTCAGAGCTACCGTCAATACTACGCATCATTGAGTGCGCTGACGGCGAGTCATTGGACGTTGACATTGCTCGGGCGTTTGGTCATTACGACCAGAACGGTCAAGAAGATTCATACTGGAAAATGGAGTTTTCCGACACTGATCATTGGCGGCAATGAGCGTGCGGTGAGGATGTATGAAGAGATCACGGGATTGCGAAAAAATGCGGGGTATCAGTTTCTGGGTTTCATTCAGGTCAACGGCGTGGATACGGCACTGGATCGGCACTTGCCAAATTGGGGCAAGGTGACTGAGATTCAGCATGTGATTGCGGAGCAGGGAATTGAAGAAGTGATCATTGCGATTGGAGGAGGAGACCGTGACAACCTAGAAGCAATCCTGAATGCCCTCGAAGGAACGCACGTTGAAGTCCGGATTATCCCTGACATCTACGACATCCTCAGCGGATCGGTTCGGATGTCGAGCATTTATGGTGCTCCCTTGATTGAAATTGATCGGGAAATCATGCCACAATGGCAACGCTCGATCAAACGCTTGTTGGATTGGACAGTGAGCATCTTTGCATTAATCTTGCTGAGTCCGCTCTTTGCTGTAATTGCCGTGTTGGTCAAGTCGTCGAGCAAAGGTCCCGTGTTCTATCTGCAAGAACGGATTGGAAGGTACGGCAAGCCGTTCCAGATCATCAAGTTTAGAACCATGTTCGTCGATGCGGAAGCACAAGGTCCTCAATTGAGTCGCGATGACGACCCGAGAATTACGCGCATTGGTCGATTTTTAAGAAAATCCAGGCTGGATGAGTTTCCGCAGTTTTTGAATGTATTGATGGGAGATATGGCTTTGGTTGGACCTCGACCGGAACGAGCGCACTTCATTGCCCGGATCATGGAGCGAGCACCTCACTACCACCACCTCCAGAAAGTGCGTCCTGGCATCACTTCTTGGGGCCAAGTAAAATATGGCTATGCGGAGAATGTAGGAGAGATGGTGCAGCGTCTGAGGTTTGATCTGATCTACATTGAAAACATGAGCATCGCCCTCGACATCAAGATTCTATTCTACACGGTGCTGACCGTGCTCAAAGGACGCGGTAAGTAGATTCGTCGACTCTGTAAATTATTTGAGCGATATTTACAGGGATGAATGAGCTGAGGTCATTTTCTTTTTTGTTTCCAACGAGCTGGGGAGGTCTGAAGCGCTTTATCGCGCTCTGCATGATGTTTCTCACGTTGTTTCACTTTTCCAGTGATTTGAAGTCGCAAGTTGCTGATGTGAAGCTGGTCCAGTCAGAGGATTGGCAACGTTCACATGCTTTGATGCTCGAGAATATGAGCTTCTATTTGGATGGAGCCGTTGCGGTGGACATTGAATCTGGACAGGTTCGTTGGAAATCGCCGGAATCTGCAGTCCTTCGAAGGCTTGAACGCATTGTTCAAGAAATAGCGAGTCTGCAGTCACTTCCTTCGCCCTGGGTCAAGGGTGGCTTTTCGGACGAAGTAAGGTCGTTGATTGAGCGCGTTTCTTCTCTCGACCACCACGATTTACGTCGCTGGAGGATGGCCGACGGTTTGTCTGATGAGGAACAATGGTATGTTCTCGTGCAGAGTGGCCTAGACGAACTGAAAATGCAGTTGGCGATGGAATTGAATTATCGCGTCAATGCCGCTTTGTATGCATCGCTCAAAGATGCGCTTGCTGAAGACGAAACATCCGAGCAAGGAAACTTAGATTTGAATTGGTTGGACTTGGATGTGAACGCCCCATTGCCAGCTATGGATTTGGAATTTTCAACCATTACCTCTGGGACGTTGTCGGGAGAAGATCGCGCCATTTGGCCGAGCGCGCAGACACCCGATTTAGCCTTTTGGATGGAACGGATCATATTTCTGCTCGAAAACCAGGAGACGCGCCTCATGGCTTTAGAATCCTCAGCGGTTCTTCCTGGTGCACGACCGGCACTTATGCCCATTTCTTCGGATGCATCGCTGGGGCAATTGCGTCTTCCTCAGTCGGTAGATGTCTCCTTTCCTTCAGGCTCTGCTTCGATGACGCTGAATGCTCAACTTCAATTGAACGAAGTCATGGAGTTGCTCTGTCGTCACCCTCAAATCCGAGTGGTTTGCACAGGACATGCTGATCCGTCTGGCAGCCGAACACACAATCATGCCTTATCAAAGAGCAGGGCGAGAGTTGTGCGCGATTACATTTTACAAAGCGGTTTGGATGGCGAACGAGTGCTCTTGAATTATTTTGGAGCGGAGCGCAATCGGTCGATGTCTGAATCTGATCGACGGGTCGAGATTCGTTTTTATGTAGAATGACGAGGCCTCTGTGCCATCTTTGCAACAGATTCAAGCACCATGAAGATCATTTGCATCGGTCGTAATTATGCGGATCACGCCAAGGAATTGGGGAATTCCGTTCCAAAGGAGCCCCTGTTCTTTCTGAAGCCAGACAGTTCGGTTTTGGCACATCGTCATCCGTTTTACATCCCCAGTTGGACGCAGGAAGTTCATCACGAGGTGGAATTGTTGGTCCGGATTTGCCGCAATGGCAAGGCTATTCAACCTGAATTTGCGCCTCGTTACTACGATGCCATTTCATTGGGCATTGATTTTACAGCAAGGGATGTGCAAGCGCAGGCCAAGAAAGATGGACACCCATGGGAAAAGGCCAAGGCATTTGATGGTTCGGCTGTCATCAGCAAGAAATGGCACGTATTGGATAAGCTGGATCAAGACTGGGAGTCTTTGTCATTTTACTTGGAGAAAAACGGTAAACGTGTTCAGACAGGTTCCTCTCGTGACATGATTCATCACGTGGACGCACTCATTGCCCACGTTTCAAAATACATGACGCTCAAAATGGGCGATGTTCTTTTTACAGGGACACCAGCGGGTGTTGGGCAAGTATTCGATGGTGATGTGCTGGAGGGATTTTTGGATGGAGAGTCTATGTTTCGTGTCAATGTGCACGGCGAATGAAGTCGGTTCTCTTCTTCATTGGTTACATGGGTGCAGGGAAGTCGCACACAGCGCGAAAAATGGCAGCACGAGGAGCTTGGGAAGTCCGAGACCTCGATGATGCGATTCAACAAAAGACTGGTCGAACAGTGGAGGCAATCTTCAGAGAAGATGGAGAAGCGGCATTCCGAAAGATGGAAATGGTTGTGCTGAATGGATTGGTGGTTGAACCCAAGGTGCAAATAATAGCTTGTGGTGGAGGAACGCCCTGCATACCTGGTGCCATGGATTGGATGAAGTCTATTGGATATGTCGTCCATTTAAATCCACCGTTTGAGGTGATTGAGCGCCGTTTAAAATCAGTGAATGAGAAATCGCAGCGTCCGATGCTGTCTGATTCCCATGGCAAGGCCAAGTCTGATGTGGATGTGAAGGCCCTTTGGGAATTGAGGAAAGCTTGTTACGCTCGGGCAGATGAACAGATCAATGGGCTTCCTGCTGCATCAGATTTTTTGCGATGGGAGTCGGCTCTGGGTTAATCCAGTGTTTCGCGCGGTCCGATTGAAGGAACCTCAGTCAGTGAGTACCGCTTCGTCTTTTTCGCTCCATGAATCACTGATCGTGACTTCAATGTGTTCTTTGAGGTTGGTGCTCAGACTCAGACCACAAAAATCAGCTCGAATCGGAAAGGATCGGTGAATGCGGTCCACGAGAACAGCGGTAGCTACCCTCGTTGGTCCTGCGCTCAGGATGTGGTGAACCGCATGCATCAAAGTTTTTCCTGAGTTTAGCACGTCGTCTACAATCACAACTTCTGCCCCCTTGAGTTGGACCAAGTCGGTGCTGAGGACAATCGGGTGATCCAGAGGCGAAGACTTTTTCATTTTCAATGTACTCATTTCGATTTCCGCATCTGAGATAGAGCGCAGGGCGCTGCCTATTCGGTTGCCAACGGGTTCACCGTTGCCTGCGATGCAAATCAAATGAATGGTCTTTGTGTCAATGAATTCCTCGGCGATTTGTCGGGCAATGCGCTGAATTTTCCGTTCAATTTGCTCGGATTCAAGAATGCGGGTAGAAGTCATGCGTCTAAGTTCGATGCTTTCTACTTCTTTTCAAAAACTGCAATGGCTTCAACATGGGCGGTGTGTGGAAATTGATCAACCAACTTGAGTTGTTTGAGTTCGTAACCAAACTCCCGCAGTGTTAAAATGTCCCGCGCTTGTGTAGCAGGATTGCACGAAACGTAAACGATTCGAGGTGCGCCCAATCGGATGACTTTTCGCAAGGATTTGGGTGAGATTCCTGCGCGAGGTGGGTCCAAGACGATTGACTCAATACATCCTTTGTACTCAGGGAATTCTAGAAGAAACTTGCCTACATCTGCGGCGTGGAATTCAATGTTTTCAGTGCCATTGTTTTTGGCACTTCTTCGTGCATCGATGATTGCCTGCTCCACGATGTCGACTCCGATGATTGGTTTTTCGCTGTGTCGGGCGAGCATTTGACCGATGGTGCCTGTCCCGCAAAACAAATCCATGATGTACTCTCTTTTGCTCGGAGACTCCAGAGCATCTTGACCATCATTCTCGCCAGCGACAGCTGCAATCACCTCTGCGTACAAGCGTTCCGCGCTTGCTGGATTTGTTTGAAAGAAGCTGGACATTTCAATGTCAAAATCAAGTCCGTGCAATGTCTCGGTGATGTGCGCCTGCCCATGAATCAATTCGGAGTCTCCAGACCGCGCTTCGACCCGATCACCCTTGTCGTCATTCACGGTGTGAAGCACGCCCTGCAATCGTTCGCCAAATTCTGATTTAAGGAGTCCCACAAAGGCTTCGCGATCGAATGATTGCAATCCCTCGGAACTTGTGACCAGATTGAAAAGTAACTTCTCATTGGCCTCGCTACGCCGTGCAACCAGGAAGCGGAAGAAGCCTTCTCGCTTTGGCGGATGCCAAGCCGGTAGGTTGGTGTTTTCGAACCATTTCCTCAGGATGGGCATGAAATTTTCAACTTGAGCATCAAACAAGCCTGAGTCACCATTGAGGTTTTCAACGGCCCACCATGTGCCGCGCTTTTTGAAACCAAAGCCAAAGCTATCTTCTTTCTCACCGGATTCCGGATTGTGAACGATGGCAGAGAAGCTATACTCCATCTTGTTGCGGTAGTGCCAGTTTTTAGGCGACGCAATGAACCCTTGATAAACCGATTGAATGTCTTGGACTCCTCCGATGCGTTCGTAAAGATCAAGCGCGGTCTTTTCCTTGGTTTCGTGCTGGATTGTGAGCGGCACTTGTGCATAGGGTGCTCCCGGTATTTCTTGATAACCGTGCTTGATTTCCGAGGGTGCCCTTTCGAGGACCTCTTCGAGCCTGCATTCAGCATGCCTTGATTTGCATTTTACGACCCGAGCTTCCACCTTCTGACCCGGGAATGCATTTTGAATAAACACCACAAACGGACCTTTGTCGGTGGTGATTCTTGCGATGCCTTTTCCGCCAAACGCAATGTCTTCGACATCGAGTATCAGCGCTTCGTTCTTTCGGAATTGTCTTTCTCTGCCCACGGCGCAAAGGTAATGCCAGTCCGTCGGTATATTCGTTCCATGATGCAATCGCGTAAGTTGTTTTTTAAACTGTGGCTCCCCGTCTTGGTCTTAGGCTGTTGTTACGTACCGCAAGGTGTGTTTGGACAGCAGTCCGAAGAGACCTCTGTGTGCACGTTCAATGTGCGCTACGACAATCCGGACGACACGCTTAAATGGTTCGAACGACGCGATGAGGTCGCCAATGCAGTGCGCTACTTTGACATCGTTGCTTTGCAAGAAGTGCTACCTAATCAGTTTGATGATTTGAAACAAAGATTAGGACAGCATGACTCTTTTGGCCGGGGTCGAAATGCGGACGGCAGTGGAGAGGCGAGTCCGATTTTTTGGAATCGTAAACGCTATGATTTTCTGAAAGGGGAGGTGAAGTGGTTATCCACGGAACCAATGCAGGAAGGATCGATCGGTTGGGATGCCGACTTGCCTCGGCTGGTCACCATCGTTGTATTGTTTGATCGGGAAAACCAAAAAACCGTTCGAGTGCTCAATGCGCATTGGTCGCATGTGGGCGAGTGGTCTCGCAAGGGTGCCGCCGCAATGATGGCAGGATGGTCGGGGCACGGAAACGACGATCTGACACTTGTTTGCGGAGACTTCAATGCGGAGCCAGAAATGCCAGAGATCATGGATCTGCTTGCAATGGGGAATCTGCAGGATACTTATGCGAGTGCTCGTTACCGCTGCCGGAAAGAATTTGGTACGTATTCCACCTTTTTCACAGAGGCCATCGCCGGAGCCAAACGCATCGATTACATTTTTTACCGAGGTGATGTCACGGTGGATTGGGCCTGTGCAGACGAGCATATCAAATTTGGTCTTTACATCTCAGATCATCTGCCGTATCAGGCGGTTTTTAAACCCAGGAAATGAAACTGAAAGGAATGGTGAGGTTGCTCTTGGGTCCGGTAATGGCGGCCTTGGTATGGGTGGTTTCGACGTATTTGGGGCTTTCGGAACAAGCCACGCCGGTGCTCAGTGCGGGTGCTTGGATGTTGGTTTGGTGGGTTTCTGAGGCTGTTCCTTTGGGTGTGACCTCAGTGCTACCAATGGTGCTGTTTCCCATTCTTGGTATTTCGAGTATTTCTGAGACTACAGCGCCCTATGGATCGCATTATGTGTTTCTGTTCATGGGCGGCTTTTTGATTGCAATAGCTCTTGAAAGATGGAATTTGCACCGAAGATTTGCGCTGAATATTTTGGTTCTTGCCGGGGGTAAACCACGACGGCTCATCGGTGGGTTTATGCTGGCCACAGCAGCATTGAGTATGTGGATTTCGAATACAGCCACCACCCTGATGATGCTGCCGATAGCTCTTTCTGTTGCGAGTAAAGTGAATGAGAATGAGCATCCGCGTTTTGCGATGGTACTCTTGTTGGGGACCGCCTATGCTGCCAACTTGGGTGGAATTGCGACTTTGGTGGGCACACCGCCCAATGTTGCTATGGCCGGGATCATGGAAGAGCAATTTTCGTTCAGCATGCCCTTTTTGGAGTGGATGATGTTGGCCTTTCCTTTTTCTGTAGTGATGTTGTGCTTGGTGTATTGGTTGCTCACGCGTGTGCTCTGCAGAGTCTCTAATGCTGAGCTCACAGGAGGAATTGAAGGCATTCGGAGTGAGCTTCAGGCATTGGGAAGGTGGCAGCCTGCAGAACAGCGAGTGGCTGTTGTTTTCCTCTTGACCGGCATTTTCTGGGTGGCTCGCAGATGGTTGACGAGCACTTTCGGATGGGAGTTGAATGATACAACCATTGCTATGCTCGCCGGGGTCATGCTTTTTGTGATTCCTGCAGGCGTTGCAAAGGGCAGGGCACTTTTGACCTGGGAAGACACAAAGCGCTTGCCTTGGGACATTTTGTTGCTTTTTGGTGGCGGACTCACCTTGGCAAAGGCCCTCAACGATGCAGAGGTTTTACCTTTGGTGGCTGAGAGCATTGCCGGGAGTGACGCCTTTTCCATTCCTGCATTGATTGGCATTTTCACATTTTCAGCCTTGATGTTGACGGAGGTCATGAGCAACCTCGCCCTGACTGTGGTTATGGTGCCTGTGGTGGGGCAAGTTGCGCTGAACCTTGGCATTGATCCGTTGATTTTAGTTGTTCCCGTTACCATGGCTAGCAGTTGTGCTTTTATGCTCCCCATGGCGACGCCACCAAACGCTATTATTTTTGGAAGCAATCGAATTTCTATGGCTAGCATGGCTAGCGTGGGGATCGTACTCAATTGCGTCGCGGCATTGGTGGCTTGGCTTTGGGCTATTTTCATTCTCCCAATCTGGCTTGAGATGATTTAATTTTGCATCGTGAAGAAAATTTTAGTTTTACATGGTCCGAACTTGAATCTGCTCGGCACCCGAGAGCCTTCGGTGTATGGCTCAATGTCATTGATTGAGCTGAATCAACGTTTGGTGGATTTGGGTTCAGCATCCGGTTTTGAAGTGCATTGTGCTCAGAGCAATGTGGAAGGTGAATTGGTGAATATGCTGCACGAACACGGTTTTGATAGCGATGGCATCATTTTCAATCCGGGAGGTTACACCCACACGAGTGTTGCATTGCGCGATGCGGTAAGTTCCATTGCTTCGCCTGTGCTCGAAGTTCACATCTCGCACCCTGAAGCCCGTGAGGAGTTTCGTCACGAATCACTCATTCGACCGGCTTGCGCAGGTGCAATCAGTGGACTGGGAGTCGAGGGCTACTCGGCTGCTATTCGTTTCTTTATCGGTGTTGAATGAGGACACTGAAGATGGTCGGTTGACCGTTTCCAGCAGAAATTTCAAGGGCGTAGATTTTAGGCTACTTGAACTTCCTTAGCGCTTTGTCAAACAATTGAGCCAGCGCTTTCGCGTCTCTTTCATTGAGCTGTTTCCCGAGCACAAAACTGGAACGCTGATACTTGAACTGAATGGAGTCGCCCCCCATGATCCAAAAGCTTTGATCCATGTTTTGCATGAATTTTGCGGGGTCACGGCGAATCACTTCCATGCGTTTGATGTTGTCTTTGATGAAGAACTTGGCTTTTCCGTAGGACCCGAAGGCATTCTTGATGCTCATGCCTTCTGCATCTACTCGAATCATTTCCCTGCCGATTCTCCGCCACACCAAAACCTTGAGCACCCGAAAGGCAAAAAACGACCAGAATGCGAGGCAAATCATCAGAAAACTTTTCTCATCACCTTGACTCGTGCCGTAGCCATATGCAAAAGCTCCACCAACAAACATCCATCCAGCCATCCATGCATCCAGCATCATTTGCTGGGGCTTAGCAATTTTCTGATCGATGATCACCGTCAGTGCTTCCTCGTGCCAGACAAATGAAATGCGCTGACCTAATTTTTGTTCTTTGTTTGAATTCATGATTCCTGACCCGTTTGAAAGGCAAACATGAGGCGTTGATAAATGGCTTCGTAGCCAGGAATGATTTTCTCGATTTGGAAATCCATCGCTCGTTCGCGAGCCATGTGCCGCGCTCGGCTCATTTCAACGGCGTCCTGAAGAAGATGCAAGGCGTGTTCTGACATGCGCTGGACGTCTCCAACCGGGGCAAGGTATCCAGACTTGCCATGTTCTACGACCTCTGGAATACCGCCAGAGTCGCTTGCAATCACAGGAACGCCTGCCGCAAGTGCTTCCAATGCCGCCAGCCCAAAGCTCTCCGTTTCCGAAGGCAGCAAGAAAAGGTCGCTGATGAGAAGAGGTTCAACTGGGTTTTTGATTTTTCCGATGCAGATGACATCATCGTCAACACCGGATTCGATGGCTATTTTTTCAATCCGTGACCGCTCAGGGCCATCACCCACTAGCAATAATTTCGCTGCTGTCGTTTGTCGGATACGAATGAATATTTCCAAAACATCGTGGACACGTTTGACAGGCCGGAAATTTGAGATGTGCGTAATGATGGGCTCTCCGTTTGGCGCCACGCTTCTACGGAAGTCCTCATCAGCTTCCTTTTCAAAGTGTCGGGAGCAAATGAAATTATTGACCACTTGGATGGATCGTTTCACTCCAAACAATTCGATGGTGTCTCTGCGCAGACTTTCAGAGACGGCCGTCACTGCATCAGATTGATTGATGGCATGCGAAATAACCGGTTCAAATGCCGGTTCCCTTCCGAGCAGTGTGATGTCCGTGCCGTGAAGCGTCGTGATGACAGGGATGTTGATGCCTTGTGCATGTAAAATCTCACGCGCCATGATGGCAGCACTGGCGTGAGGGATGGCATAGTGAACATGAAGTAAGT
>Ga0233396_1001250_pt1 | contig 11203 bp, 5 predicted proteins | sample 32DmetaG_FD_183169 | JGI IMG/M metagenome (GOLD analysis project Ga0233396, IMG submission 183169) | Seawater microbial communities from Monterey Bay, California, United States - 32D | ecosystem: Environmental > Aquatic > Marine > Coastal | place: USA: California | collected 2016-10-19 | reverse complement strand
AGGGTCAGACTTGAATGGATTCCACATACCCATTCAACAACTCCAACTCCTTCGTGTTCGACGTCATCCCAATTCTGTCAGTTTCGTCTCCAAAACAGTCAGCTTTGCGAGTGCATCCGATTCCTTCTTCCGCTCCAATTCTACGACATTGTCTGGCGCATTTTGAACAAAACGCTCGTTGGACAATTTCCCACGAACGCCTTTGAGGAAACCATTCAAATGGTCGATCTCCTTCTGGATTTTTGCCTTTTCCGCTTCTACATCAACCGCCGCTCCGAAAGGAATGAAGAACGATGTAGTGCCGACAACAAAACCAAAGGCGTTTGGGACTTTCTCTTCTACGCGATCGACTCGACTCAAGTTGGTAAGCTTCACCATTGCTGCTTCCAACGACTGCGGGTAGTCGACGCCCGGCTGAATGTTCAGCTCCAATCCTTCACGTTGTGGAATCTGATTGTTTTTGCGAATGGTTCGGATCTCCGCTACTGCTTGCTGAAATGGCGTGAAGTCCTGCAGCAATGAGGTATTCTTGGTTTTCTTTTCTGGCCATTGCGCGAGGCAAATCGCTTCTTCAGGGTTGTCTCGTTCACGAATCCAATGCCAAATTTCTTCGGTAATGAAGGGCATGAAAGGATGCAGGAGCTTCAGCAAGTCTTCAAAAATGACCACCGTGGAGTCCATCGTCTTGCGATCGATTGGCTCTCCGTAAGGGGGCTTGATCAGCTCGAGGTACCAACTGCAGAAATCATCCCATACGAGGCGGTATGTCGACATGAGAGCTTCACTCAAACGAAATTCAGAGAATTGACCTTCCAACTCTTCGATCACCTCGCAAATGCGACTCTCCATCCATTCAACCGCGACCGCAGATGACGCAACTTGATCACGCGCGTCATCCACTTCCCAGCCCTGCGTCAATCGGAAAGCATTCCAGATTTTATTCGCAAAATTTCTGCCTTGCTCGCATAACTTTTCATCAAATGGAAGGTCGTTGCCCGCTGGAGATGTAAGCAGCATGCCCACTCGAACTCCATCGGCCCCGTACTTTTCCATCAATTCAATGGGATCCGGACTGTTACCTAGGCTTTTGGACATTTTACGCCCTTGCTCATCCCGAACAATGCCCGTGTAGTAGACATTCTTAAATGGCGCCTCTCCGCGGTACTCGTATCCGGCGATGATCATCCGGGCCACCCAGAAAAACATAATCTCAGGAGCCGTCACGAGATCAGCGGTAGGATAATAGTAGCTGACTTCCTCTTCTGTTTTAAGGCCATCAAACACTTGAATAGGCCATAACCAACTGCTAAACCAAGTGTCCATGACATCCTCATCTTGGTGCAGATCGGCTGCTTTCATCGATGCATTGCCCGATTTATGGCGAGCCGCCTCGAGGGCCTCCTCAGCGGTTTTGGCTACGACAAAGTCGTCTTCTCCGTCGCCGTAAAACCACGCCGGGATGCGATGTCCCCACCACAACTGACGACTCACGCACCAGTCCTTGACGTTCTCCATCCAATGGCGGTAACTGTTCTTGAACTTCGGTGGATGAAAAGCTATGGTTCCGTCCATAACGTGATCCAATGCAGGCTGAGCAATTTCCTTCATGGTCAAGAACCACTGCAATGACAAACGTGGTTCAATCACCGCGTTGGTGCGTTCCGAGCGTCCCACACTGTTGGTATAATCCTCCGTTTTGATCAAATGCCCTGAGGCTTCAAGGATTTTGGCCACTTCCTTTCGCGCTTCAAATCGATCCACGCCAGCCAACACTCCGCCAGCTTCATTGACCGTACCATCGGGATTGAAAACATTGATGCTCTCTAGATCATGCTTTTGTCCCAGATCGTAATCATTCACATCGTGAGCAGGTGTCACTTTTAGGCATCCCGTTCCAAATTCACGGTCGACGTAGTCGTCCAAAATGATGGGAATCTCACGATCACTCATAGGCACGACTGCATGCTTTCCATGCAAATGGGTGAATCGTTCATCCTCAGGGTGAATGCAAATCGCCGTATCACCCATGATGGTCTCAGGGCGAGTTGTTGCAACCATCAATGACTCACCTTCAGCACCAGAGACCTGATACTGGACGTAATAGAGCTTTCCATTTTCCTCGGTATGAATGACCTCCTCATCGCTGAGTGCAGTTTGTGCAGCAGGATCCCAATGGACCATCCTCTCACCCCGATAAATCAAACCTTTGTTGAATAGATCAATGAAGGTGTCGACGACACCTTCATAATACTTTTCATCCATGGTAAATCTTGTACGCGACCAATCACAACTGGCCCCGAGCTTTTTCAATTGCTCCAATATGATGCCGCCATGCTCATGAGTCCAATCCCAAGCATGTTCGAGGAATTCGTCGCGACTCAAATCCGATTTCTTGATGCCCTGCTCCCGCAGTCGACGCACCACCTTCGCTTCTGTGGCAATGGAGGCGTGGTCTGTTCCGGGAACCCAGCAGGCATTCTTCCCCAACATCCTAGCCCTGCGCACCAACACATCCTGGATGGTATTGTTGAGCATGTGCCCCATATGCAGGACACCCGTAACATTCGGCGGAGGGATCACAACGGTGTATGGCTCTCGATCATCCGGTTTGGATTCGAAGAATCCATTCTGCAACCAGAAGTCGTACCACTTCGTCTCTGAAGCATTAGAGTTATACTGAGCTGGCAATTCCATAGCTGATCATTGAAAGGTTTAGCGTAGTGCAAAAATCGCATAAAAAAGAAGTCGTTCCTCAACGAAGAGGGACGACTTCCTAAATGGTAGTTCTACAGAATGTTTTGTGGAGATTACTCCTTGTTGAGCGGTGCTCCTGTGGATGCCGGCTTTACGGGCGCTCCTCCAGCGTTGTTGATGTCAGATGCCTCCACTTTTCCTTTGATTCGGATAACCTTGGTAGGCTCATTCGATGCATTCGAAGTGATGGTCACGCTCTTGTTGATTGGGCCAATGCGCTTGGTGTCGTAACGCACGCTAATGGCTGATGTAGCTCCAGGCATGATTGGAGTTTTTTCGCACTTTGGCACTGTACAACCGCAAGAACCCTTGCAGCGTGAAATGATCAATGGCTCTGTGCCATCGTTGGTCACTGTAAATTCGCAACTTCCATCCGCTCCCTGAGAGATGGTTCCGTAATCGTGAACCTGTTTATCCAAAGAGATGGATGGTCCTTGTGCAATGGCTACTGTGAACGCTCCAGCGATCAAAAAGCAAGCTGTCAAAAATTGTTTCATAGCTAATTTCATATTTCGTTATAAAGATAGTCAGATTCGAGGAAACGGAAACGACTCTCACAGAATTTGAGACAAATTCACATTTCAGGTGAACTCAAATCAACTTTCGAGCCAAAAAAAGGGACACACTGGCGTGCGTCCCTTTCTTTCCGTCAGTCCATTCTTCTTACTCGCACGAGTATCCGAAGACAGACAGGAACTGCAACAAGTCTGGCGTACCAATCGAACCATCGTCATTCAAGTCTCCGGGGCAATCACTGCCTGTTGCAAACTCACATGATCCATCGTCCACATTGGCCGCTGCATTGAAATTCTCAGCGTCTGAGTAGGTACAACCCAATGCAATAGCCGTCAAGCAATAGCCCTCTGCCGCCGCATTGAATGGATTGTACTCTGCGTAGAATGGATCAGCACAACCCGCGCACTGATCACAGCTATTGAAGCATGCTCCTGATGTCACCGTATCTCCCGAGACTTCAATCACACGGTTGCCTTCGTTTCCGCAATCACCGACACTTTCGTCCGCTCCCCATGCATCACCATTGATGAATTTGTATTCGTACGATCCAAGTTGCAATTGAAGGACCACCTCGTGTACTCCATATCCCACCAATGGGACAATGATCGCTGATGGATCCCAGCCTTGGAAGCTTCCTGCCAAATGCACTCCAGCATCGGCTACAACTTCGTTGGACATGTTGATACGGAAAGAAACCAAGTAGGTGCAACTACCATCGTCCACGTTTGCTCCTTCCTCATAGTTCTGAGCTGAAGCATCCGTGCAACCGTTGTAGCTGCAATCGCCCTCGTCCGTGGCATTTTCATTGTAGTTGTCAGCGGTATTGTCTTGGCATCCCACAACCTCTTGGCAATCCAAGACAGTATCGCCATCAGTATCCGTGTAATCACAAGCAACACTCAAATCACAAAAATCTGTGAAACCACAGGCCATTGGATCTCCACATCCCATATTGAAAGATGAAATCGGTGCGGCCCACAAATAGCTAGCTCCAATCACCGGAACGGCCGACTGCCAAACACCATTTGTCTCACTCAGGATAACCGTAGCTCCTGAGAGTGGTTCTACAAATCGAATGAGATCACCACAGAAGGAAATTGAAGCAGCTCCAGCCAATCCGACTAAATCTGCAAGCAATCCACCCGTTTGATCTGTGATGTTGCTGAAATTCATCGGTCCGTCGGTTCCGTCGCCTAGGAAAACTCCGTTCAAGGCCACGTTCGGATTAACGCTTCCGCCTGCTTCACAATCTGCAGCAAAAGCTTCATTTTCAGTACCGGTCAAAGTCACTCCGACCAACCACACAGATTCGGCTCCTGTAATGATGGTTGTCGACTCGTTGAAGTCACACGTTCCATCGTCGTCCGTAGCTGATCCGTTGTAGTTGCAGGCGATTGCACTTGTGCAACCAAACACCACCAACGAGTTGCCTTCGCAATCAAAACCCTCTTCTGCATAAATGCAGCTGCCATCATCTGTGGTAGCGAGAGCATTGTAGTTGCAAGCTGACTCATCATCACAACCTGGGCCGAGGTCCACGACCTGCATACTCACGGCCAATCGAGGAGCTGTGTAATCCTGAATGATGTCAATCCATGGCATCGCCTCCTCTGGTCCCATGGTTGGATTCAATGTCAACTGAGTAGCTGCGATATTCGTTCCATTCGCCTCATCGACCATTTGTGTCGTAGCCACATCCCACCACTGCCATGGTGATCCATCGAAAGGCTCCGAGGGTGCGCCATCAACGTAGTTGTTCATGACAGGGTATAAACCATCCCAACCGTTGTTACCAAGAGCTGCTGCTGGATCAACCAATCCAATTTCAGCAAAAGATGCATTGTTATTGGTCGCATAGCCATTGATTTCATCGTGTACATCAAATGCACCAGACACTTCTACAACGGGCTCATTCGTAGTGGGAACAATCAAAACACCTGTCGTGTACGGTGCAAACTGGTCATGAGGAGCGTGGAAACTCACCATTGGCATGTCGCCTTCGTCCAACCAATTCAAATCACCCAAGGCTCCGCCCAAGTTCATTTGGAAGTTGAAGTCTGAAGAATATCCAACGTGATTGGCCATGCACAATTGGAATCCACCAGAAGATGCTGGTGCGTATGTATTAGTTGTCGCATTCGGATCTCCATGGATGCTTTCGATGACCACAGGGATGTATGAACCGTCTCCTGGATCGAACCAAAACTTTGTGATTGGGTTGCCAGCATCATCTACAATGATGTCATTGTAATCTGAAATGGTTGATGAAGCTAACGTGATGTATCCACCTGTTCCCTCACCAAACATGGCAATCTTATCTCCACTGACCCCGTATGGGTTGCCATCTTCTGCGATGGACTTGCGGAAATAACGAACGGCTGTACGGCTATCTTGGACCCCTCTATAAGCTGCTTGAATCAGCTGAGTTGTTCGCTCCGTTTGGGTTCCTGCAAGCGGATTCCATCCCAACCGGTAATCGACCGACGCAACGACGTAGCCCATTCGCGCAAAGCGGCTGCAGATCTCAACAGCACTGCTGTCCGTTCGAGTTCCGACCGCGCTTCCATTGACGTACTGTGGTAAAAAGTTACCTGTGTGGAAGTAAAGGATCACAGGGCGATCTGATTCAGAGTCTCCTACCGGCTGGTAAACGTCCATCAGTAGATCTTCCGCCATTGGAGGCATGCCTTGCAATGCTGGAATCACCGTGATGTTTTCTCCGTAGACGACACCTGATTCAACAGTCACGTCTTCAAAGATTTCGTCGATATAACGAACTCCACCATCAATGGTAGATTCAGTCACGACACCCATTGCCAGCCCCATTCGAGGCGTGTTGTAGTCGACCATTTGCTCGATCCAACCCATCGCCTCGTCTTCTCCCATGGTTGGGTTCAAGGTCAGCTGAGTCGCAAGGATATTGGTGCCATTGGCCTCATCATATGCCGCGACTGCAGCTTGGTCCCACCATTGCCATGGTGAGCTATCGAATGGCTCTGTTGGTGATCCATCGACATAGCTATTCAAAACAGGGAACAAACCATCATAACCTAGGTTTGCTGGCGCGCCTGCATCATCTAAGTCGGCATTTGCGAAAATGGCATTGTTATTGGCTGCGTATCCATTGATTTCCTCGTGGATGTCCATCGCACCTGAAACTTCAACGACAGGCTCGTTGGTTGTAGGCACAACCAAAACCGACGTCTCGTAAGGGGCAAATGGGTCGTGAGGACATTGGAAGCTCACCATCGGAATATCGCCTTCGTCCAGCCAATTCAAATCGCCCAAAGCTCCTCCAGCGTTCATCTGAAAACTAAAGTCTGAGCTGTAGCCTACGTGGTTTGCCGCACAGAGTTGAAATCCACCAGAAGAAGCCGGTGCATAGGTGTCTGTCGTTGCGTTCGGATCGCCATGGATGCTTTCGATCACCATTGGGATGTACGAACCGTCTCCTGGGTTGTACCAAAACTTCGTGATTGGGTTGCCCAAATCATCAACGATGATATCGTTGTAATCCGATATGGTTGCCGACGCCAAAGTGATGTAGCCACCGGTGCCGTCACCGATCATACCAATTTTATCAGGATTGATGCCGTAAGGGTTGCCCGACTCAGCATCGGACTTCCGGAAAAAACGCACCGCTGTGCGGCTGTCTTGCACACCACGGTATGCCGCTTGAATTAGCTGAATGGTTCGTTCCTCTTGCGTTCCAGCAAGTGGATTCCAACCCAATCGGTAGTCCACAGAAGCCACAACGTATCCCATCTTCGCATAGCGGGTGCACATCTCAACGATGTAATTATCTGTTTTGGTTCCCAAGGCCCCACCATTGATGTATGGGGGTAAAAAGTTTCCTGTGTGAAAAGCCAGCAATAGAGGTCGGTTGTCCTCTGTATCTCCCGTTGGCTCGTAAATGTCCAATTTCAAATCTTCCATCATCGGAGGCATCCCTTGAAGCGCGGGAATGACCGTGATATTTTCTCCATAAACAACATCGGAAGTAACTGTGACGTCATCAAATACCTCATCGAGGTAACGGGTCTGCGCTTGCGTTTGAAGCACAGCCAAGCACGCCAACAGCGCACTGAATAGAATTTTTTTCATCAGATTTGGTCTTCTGGTTTGGTCTTAGTTTGGCATGTAAGGTAGGACAAAAAAAATGACCGCGTCCAAAATACACGCTTTTATAAGCGAAATATTGAGTTTAGACGCCTATAAACCAGCGTTTAAACTGCTTCTTGTTCGACCTTAGTTTTTCTTGTGATTGAACTCGTACATCAGGCTCGCATAGAGCATCCGCCCTACATACGGACCGCCGTACGCCTCGACGTGAATGTTCTGAAGTAGGTTGGAACCACCGAGCTTGAGTGTTGTGTTCAACTTCTCAAAATTGGCATTGACTTGAGCGTCGAGCAAATCATACGTCGGGACAAAACCCGTAAACTGAGGCGAACCTTCAAATACAAACCCTTGCACCCACTTGTAATTTACACCGAATCCCCACGTTGACTTCCCCTTGAGCTTGAGGTCGCGTGCCGTGAGGCTGAGGTTGTATTTGTGCTTTGGCGTATTGAATGCTGGAATGATCGGATCATCCTCATCCGTTTTGACCAACTCATTCCAACTGTAATTTCCAGCCAGCATGAAGTTGTTGTCGAGGTAGTAGTTCAGACCGATGGAGGCCCCTTGGGTCTGCACCTCATTGATAGAGTTGGCTGCGTAGCGATAAACATCAACAGCTCGAGGCGATTGCTCATTACCGATGAACAAGGCATCCAATCCGATGTTGTAGCCGATGAAATCTTCATAAATGCTGAAGTAGTATCCCGCATCCACGTACACTTTTTCCCCTAGAGTGGTGCGGTAGCCGACTTCAAACGTTTTCACTCGTTCCGGACGAATGGGGTCAATGTCGAAGTAAACGAGGGTGTCACGGTTCAATCCGTACTGCCCAGCCGCTGCATTCGCACTGTTCCTGAAATCAATAAAACTACTGATGGTGATCAAACTATCCGCACCTTCGAGGTTTCCCACAAGGGTTGCGGGACCGACATCTAACCACAAGTATTGGTCCGCCAAGGTGGGATTTCGAAGCGCTGAACTGAAACTCATGCGCAGGTAATCCTGCTCTCGCGGTGAAAAGACAAATGAAGCGGCAGGGGAATAAACCCAGTCAAAGTTTTGATTCTTATCTGCGCGTATTGTCGCTGTAGCGATGAGACGATCTTCCAAAAAACGACGTTTGAGGCCCGTGTAAAAGCCTACCTCTTGATTGACAATCCGCTCGCTGGTGGTGTCGCTGAATATGGTCCCGTCACTCCATGGCGTGTACCGCCTAAAATTTCCTCCCACTCGAATCTCCTCCAGACCCTGTGGATTGAAAATGTACTCGCCATGAACATGGGACAAACTCGATTGATCAAAAAATCGTGTACCTCCTTCTCCCTCATTGTTTTTGGCTGACACCAAAGCATTGAAGGCTGCATCAAATTCCGGTGTCCCCGGTTCCAAATGACCGAGTGGATTTTCTGCAACGTCATTCAAACCCGCATAGCCCGAATTCGTCCATTCTTCGACCTGTTGATGCCAGTCGAAAAGGTTCTGTCCGTTGACTGCGTACCATTGATCAATGCTATCCGGATCCACTGTGTATGTTGGAATACCGTCGACCCACTCCAGCTCACCTTCTGGCCATGTCTCAGAAATCCCAGGAGCTATGCTATCCACCCAGTACCGATAGTACACCTTTGAATACTGGTAATCAGATCGCGTCTCCTCCTGCAGTTTCAAAGCTGTAGCGTAAGGATCATAGGAGTTCCCCGCGTCCTCAGCGGTTCGATAGGCTCGCACAAACCATTTCCCCGGCTTTCTCAACTCTAATTTGTGCTGGAAAAACTGGATATCGCGAAGGCTGAAACGATTATCACCTTGGTAAACAGTGGTTCCAAAACCGGAATTGAACCCGTAAACCAGTTCGGGACTTTCGTATGTCTCGTCTGGCTGTAACCGCCAGTGAAGTGCTGTACTGACTTTTAAATTTTCTGTGTTGTAATCCACCAAATCGCCCTCCTTGTATCCTGTTCTGAAAAAGGTTCCGAGGCCACGGGCATTGCTGCTTCCGTCGCCAGCATAGTCGAACACGGGCTTGTACTCATCCCCGTAAATGTTGACCGCATCATAACGGCCAGCATTGTCTGTACCTACAATCGCACCGTCAACCGGTTCGTAATTGTTCGCTTCCCAGTCGTATGCCGTCATACGGTAAGCATTCACTTTCAAGCCCAGCACCGGATTTCCCTCGTCATTCACAGTATAGTCGGCGTATCGGAATGCCAATTCGTTCAATTCACGCTCACCCACGCGCAGGGAAGCAGTTACCCCTGGAAATTGAAAGGGCGATTTGGTTTCCATCGAAACCACACCGTTAAAGGCTCCTGGGCCATAAAATGCTGAACTCGCTCCCGCCACAATGTCCACGTTTTTCACATCCAAGTCTGATGCCCCCAAAAAGTTGCCCAACGAAAAGTTCAATCCTGGGCTCTGGTTGTCGATTCCATCAATCAGCTGAAGAGAGCGCACAGGTGAAGTTGAATTGAAACCACGGGTATTGATGATTTTGAATCCCAAACTCGCCGAAGTCACATCCACCCCTTTGAGGTTGCCGAGTCCTTCGTAAAAAGAGCCACTCGGCGCTTCCTTGATCGCGATTACATCCATCGATTCAACTGTGAGCGGAGCTTGTTTTTGTTTCTGACTGATCCGATCCCCAACAACTTCTGCTGCCTCGATTAAGACTTGATCGGGAATCAATTTGATGGTGATTCGTTCCGAGGCGTCTTGAACCGTAAATTTCTTGACGCTGTAGCCGATGAAACTGACCTGAAGATTGACAGGAAACTGATCCACAGACAACAAAAATTGTCCATCAAAATCGGTGGTGACCCCTTGCGTGGTGCCCTCAACGACGACGTTCGCAGAAAAAATCGCATCGCCAAGCTCGCCATCAATCACACGACCTCGAAGCATTTCTTGTGCTGAAAGTGCCTGCGAAAACAGAACGAAAAGGACGACGGAAATGGATCTCAACATAATCTTGGATTTTTGAATCGAGTTCCAAGAAACGTAAAAAACAGAGATGGAAGCGGATTTACCGGGTCTGAATTACAAACATCCCGTCCGAAGAGAAGGCTTAGCCACTGGTTACCAACACAATCAAAACTTGACCATCGATATTGACCTCATCGTCCAATCGCAACTTGCGACGTTTACGACTTTCTTGCTCGCCATTGACCGCGATGAGTCCATCCTCCACCATCATTTTGGCCTCGCCACCTGTGGCCGCATACCCCGTTGCCTTCAACAATTGAAGCAAGTCGATGAACTCGGTCTTCAGTCCAAATTGTTCTTTGATCATCTTGAGCCGAATCGATTCGGTTCCGCCTCAACCATCATTGCCATCACAGCCTCGTAAATATCGTCGGCGTTAGGCTTTGCATAATAATCCCCATCTGAGCCATACGGCGGAAGATGCGGTTGTGCCGCGATTGTTTTCGGAGACACGTCTAGGTACTTCCAAGCACCTTGACGATTCAAGATGTCTTCCATGATATACGCGCTTGCTCCTCCGGGCACGTCCTCGTCAATGACCACGAGCCGGTTGGTTTTCCCAACTGAAGCTGCGCACACGCTTGGATTGTCAAATGGCAAGAGGGTGCGCGCATCGATGAGTTCGACACGAATTCCGACCCTTGCCAGTCGGTCCGCGGCAACAGCGGCAATGTTAAATGTGGATCCGTAGGACACCAATGTGATGTCCTCTCCCACTTGAACCACTTCAGGAATCCCCAAGGGCACGGTAAATTCACCCATGTTTGATGGAACCCGTTCTTTGGATCGGTACCCATTCAAGCACTCCACTACCACTGCAGGCTCT
>Ga0233396_1001238_pt1 | contig 11309 bp, 9 predicted proteins | sample 32DmetaG_FD_183169 | JGI IMG/M metagenome (GOLD analysis project Ga0233396, IMG submission 183169) | Seawater microbial communities from Monterey Bay, California, United States - 32D | ecosystem: Environmental > Aquatic > Marine > Coastal | place: USA: California | collected 2016-10-19 | reverse complement strand
GAAACAAAAGGAGATGAAGAAATTGGTGTCATCAAATTAATTCATGAAAGAACAAATTATATAGTTAGAAAGTCGGTTAATTTATCAAAACAAACTCAGATTATTGCTTCTAATATTGATCTAGCATTTCTATTAATAACCATCAATAATCCGCCAACCTTAACCACATTTATAGATCGTTTTCTAGTTACCGCCCAAGCTTATTCTATAAAAGTGATTTTAGTATTTAATAAAATTGATAGCTATAAAGAAGAGGAAAAAGGGGAGATTGCTTACTTAAAAGATATTTATGAAACAATTGGGTATACCTGTGTTGAGGTTTCAGCTATTAAAAATATAAACTTAGATACTATAAAAAACCTGATGAAAGGTAAGACTAGTTTATTTTCTGGTCATTCAGGAGTAGGTAAGACAACCCTGTTGAATGCATTAGAGCCAGGCTTAAATCTAAAAACAAAACAAATTTCTGATCAACATCAGCAAGGACAGCATACCACTACTTTTGCAGAAATGTTTGATTTAAGTTTTAATGCAAAGATTATAGATACTCCAGGTATTAAAGGGTTTGGAGTAGTAGCCATTGATAAAGAAGAATTAGGAGATTATTTCACGGAATTTTTTGCACTAAAAAGTGCCTGTAAATTTCATAATTGTATTCATGTGAATGAGCCGCAGTGTGCTGTAAAAGAGGCTTTAGAAGATGAAAAGGTTTCGTGGTCTCGTTATAAAAGCTACCTTCAAATCTTGGAAGGTGAGGAGGAAAATTACAGAACTGATATTTGGGATTAGAATTTTTTTTTCTTTAAAAAAATATAAAATTTAATGAAAGCAGTTATTCAGCGAGTATCTAAGGCAAGTGTAACTATAAACAATAAAAAAGTTGCAAATATTCTTCACGGTGTGCTAATTTTGCTTGGAGTTGAGGAACTAGATACTCAAGTAGATTTCAATTGGCTTTCTAATAAAATTATAAATCTTAGAATTTTTAATGATGAAAACGGCGTCATGAATAATTCTTTACTAGATAATCAAGGAGATGTGATAGTGGTTAGTCAATTTACGTTACACGCATCAACAAAGAAAGGGAATAGACCAAGTTATATGAAAGCTGCTAAGCCATCTAAAGCGATTCCTTTGTACAATAAGTTTATAGATACTTTAGAATCTAAACTCGGAAAAAAAATTCAAACAGGAAAGTTTGGTGTTCATATGGATTTAGAAATTCATAATGATGGCCCCGTTACCATTATCATAGACACAAAAAATAAATTTTAACATTTTTTTAGTTTCCATGGGAATTAATTTAGTATATATTTACCATGGAAAATAATTTAATATATTTTAAAAAATGAAAAAAATAATCATGGCAGTAGTAATTATTTCTACTGTTTTATTCTCTTGTAAAGGAGAAAAGAAAGAAAAAATTGTTGTTAAAGAAGAAGTTAAGGTTGAAAAAACTAACATGGTTAATAATCTAGATTTAACTGCTTCTGTAATGACATGGAAAGGAACAAAACCAACTGGTTCTCACAACGGAACAGTTTCTTTTACTAGTGGAGGTATGGTTGTTGAAAATGGTGTTTTGAAAGAAGGTGAGTTTGTCATAGATATGAGTACTATAAAAAATATTGATATGGCTGGTAGTGAAGGAGCAGGGAAAATTGAAAAACATTTAAAAGCTTCAGATTTTTTTGATGTCGCTCTATATCCAACCTCTAAATTTGTTATCACATCATTTATGGAAGTTGAAGGTGATATGGCAGTTATTGGAAATTTAACTATTAAAGATGTAACCAAAAGCATTACAATCCCTGCATCTGTTACAACTGTAGATGGTGTAACAACTTTTAAAAGCGAATTGTTTAATATAGATCGTGCAGACTTTAATGTAAAGTACGGTTCTAAAAGATGGATAGAGGGCTTAAAAGATAAATTTATCGATGATCTTGTAGAGATGTCTTTTACCGTTGTTTCAAAGTAATAACTAATAAAATAAATACATATGAAAACTTTTAAAATAGAAAGACCAAAATGTGGATGTGGAAACACATCAGACTCACAAGGATTTTGTGACGGATCACATTCAAATAAGTAATAAAAAACCCAAAACTATGTTTTGGGTTTTTTATTATACTTGAATTTCAGTTGTACTCTTAACCTGTTCTATACTAAAGGTGCTATGCGTACTTCCAATATGCTTAATGGTGGTCAGTTTTGTGACCATAAACTCTCTGTATTCTTTCATATCAGATACATGAATTTTTATGATATAATCATAATCTCCACTCACATGAAAACATTCAGAAACTTCATCTAATTTCAAAATTTCTTTTTCAAAATTTGATAAAAATTCTTTAGAGTGTTGCAGAAGCTTTACATGGCAAAAAATAAGAAAAGATTTATTGATTTTTTCTTTATCTATAATAGCTACATATTTTTTTATGACACCTTCTTTTTCTAATTTCTTTATTCTTTCATATACAGCTGTTACCGATAAATTTAATTGTAAAGAAAGCTGTTTGCTGGTTTGTTTACTGTCATTTTGAAGCAGACTAATTAATTTTTTATCGATATGATCTAATTTCATTTGTATATCTTTTTATTAGATTTTATTTTAAAATTATAAAAGCGAAAAATTTTCTAAAATTTTCAATTAAAATGTAAAAATAAAGATTTATAGTTTGTAATTAGTGTATTTAAATTAAAAATAAACTAATATTATATGTATATATTGATAATATATCTATTTATTTTTAAATTTGATATAAATACTACTATTATGAGTTTCAATCCAGCAGATAATATTCAAGACCTTCAAAACTTTGGAGAGTTTGGAGGAGTAAACCCCTCTATTTCAGATTCATCAACATATACTTTTATGGCAGCCAAAACCATGGCTGATACCTTTGAGGGAAATACAGATGGTTGTCATTTATATTCTCGTCATACCACACCAAGTAACTTATGTTTAGGGGAAGCACTCGCTGCTATGGAAGGAACAGAAACTGCCAATGTATCTGCGTCAGGAATGGGAGCTATTACTCCCGTATTGTTGCAATTATGTGGCGCAGGTGATCATATTGTATCCAGTAGAACTATTTATGGAGGTACCTATGCATTCTTAAAGAACTTTACACCTAGGTTAGCCATTCAAACTTCTTTTGTCGATATCACAAATTTAGAAATCGTGGAGGCAGCAATCACTGAGAATACCAAGGTTTTATACTGTGAATCTGTAAGTAACCCTTTGCTAGAGGTAGCCAATATTAAAGGATTAGCCGCTTTGGCAAAAAAGTATTCGTTAACGCTTGTAGTAGACAATACCTTTTCACCATTATCTATTTCTCCGATTCAATTGGGAGCAGATGTTGTGGTACATAGTTTAACAAAATTCATTAATGGTTCTTCAGATGCAGTAGGGGGTGTTGTTTGTGGAAGTCAAGAATTTATAGATCAATTAAGAAGTGTTATAGATGGTGCTTGCATGCTTCTTGGATCTACCATGGATAGCCTTCGCGCTTCCTCTATTTTGAAGAATTTAAGAACGCTTCATATTCGTATGAAGCAGCACAGTTACAATGCTTCTTATTTAGCCAATAAGTTTGAAGCTGATGGCATAAAAACAGTATATCCCGGTCTAGAATCGCATCCATCGCATCCATTATTTACTTCTATGATGAATATTGAGTATGGTTATGGAGGTATGTTAACAATAGATGCAGGTTCTCTTGAAAAAGCTAATGCGCTCATGGAAGCTATGCAACAAAATAATGTTGGTTATTTAGCAGTAAGTTTAGGTTTTTATAAAACATTATTTTCCGCTCCAGGAACTTCTACTTCTTCAGAAATTCCAGAGGATGAACAAGTAGAAATGGGTTTATCAGATGGTTTAATTCGTTTTTCAATTGGGTTAGATAACAATATCGAAAGAACCTATCAGACCATAAAAAAGTGTATGAAAGAGGTTGGGGTTTTAACTAGTGAATCTTTAGTTTCAAATTAAAAATCTCTAAAAGCTCTGTAGAATAATTCTTTAGATAATTCTTTCATGTTGCTATTTTTAAATCTCTCTTCTGAAAGGCTTTTTGTATTCCACCTTTTTCCTTCTTTGATTAATTTAAAACTAAATAGAGAAGATGTTGAATCTTTTTGATCAAGTAATGGGTAGCGTAAATCTTTATAAACAACTTGATTGTTGTTTAGAGAACTTAACGTGTAAAATTCATTACTAAACCATCGTAATGTTCTTATGTCTGAATGATTAACATCCACAAGAGTATGGTTCTTAGGAATATTTATAAAGTTGGTAGGTCTTGTGATGTTATCAAAAATTGAATAAAAAGCTACCGTATAGTTTTTTTCAGTTTCTGCTACAGCATACCACAAAACATTGTTTAAAATTGTAGGTTGTGCGCTAAATTTTGAATAGTTAATGTTCGCTTTCTGAAAAGACTTTTTAAAAGTTTGATCTACATATATTTTATTACCAATGGTAAAGATCATATATGCAGAACTAAGATAAAGACCTGCTTTTGTCCATCTTCTTCGTGTTGGGTTTTTCCGATTAAAAAACATAGCAATAATCATACATAGTAGAAAGGGAAGGGTGTATAGTGGATCTGCAACAGCAATGTTGTTAAAAGCAACTCTATAATCTGAAAAGGGTAAAAATAATTGTGTTCCATAAGGAGTGAAACTATCGAGAATTGGGTGGGTAAAAATAGATAAAAAGAATAACCAGATCCAATCTTTTAAGTTAGTTGTTCCTTTTCTTAAAGGCCCATAATCGTAGGCTTTTGAACTTATAAATCCAAAGATAAATGCTCCTAAAATTGCAAAAATAATAGAATGCATAAATCCTCTATGAAAAGCTAGGCTGTCTATTTCATTAGAATAATAAAGACTACCAATAAGTACATCTAAGTCTGGAATTGTGCCACCAATAGCACCGAAGAGAATGGCTTTATTTCCTATTTTCTTTCCTAAAGCTATTTCGCCACAAGCAGCTCCTAAAACAATCTGAGTAATTGAATCCATGGGTGCAAATGTAACCAACTCATTTCACTTGCATAGCTTCTTCTAAAATCGTAACATTACAAAACAAAAACTGAAAATATGCAAGACCAAGAAAATCTTTCAGAAATAAAAATACAAGACCAAAAAATTATGAAGAATAGTGAGCTTTCAATTTTTGAGGCTATTATTCCTATCATCATTTTAGTAGGGCTGTTGGCCTATAATGTTTTTATTTTTGGAGATGATTCATTAAGTGGTTCAAATCAGTTTATATTATTAATAGGAGGAGCCGTTGCAGCAATAGTAGGTTTTAGAAATAAGGTTTCTTTTTCAAGAATGATGGATGATGTAGCAGAGAATGTTAAGTCTACTTCAAGTGCTATATTTATTTTATTAATGGTAGGAGCATTAGCAGGCACCTGGCTGGTCAGTGGAATTATACCAACAATGATCTATTATGGATTACAGATTTTAAATCCCACAATTTTCTTACCAGCATGTTTAATTATTTGTGCGGTTATTTCTGTTGCAACCGGTAGTTCCTGGACTACTTCAGCAACCGTAGGTATTGCCTTAATTGGAATTGCGGGAGCTCTAGATATATCTCTAGGAATGACAGCAGGAGCTGTTTTATCTGGTGCTTATTTTGGAGATAAAATGTCACCAATGTCAGATACAACGAACTTAGCTCCAGCGATGGCAGGAACAGATTTATTCACACATATAAAGTATATGTCTTACACTACAGTTCCTACATTTATAGTCACTCTAATTATTTTTATAATCATAGGACTTACACTTACTGTTAATGGTGATGCAGATACTTCAGCGATGCTGGCAGATATTGATAAGGCTTTTAATATTAATCCTTGGTTATTTTTAGTGCCAGTTATGGTAATTGCTCTTATCATAAAAAAAACACCTCCCTTAATAGCTTTGTTAGCAGGAACGCTTTTAGCGGCAATTTTTGCCTTATTTTTTCAGCCACAAATTATTATGAATATTGCTGGTGCAACTGAATTAACATTTAACTCAGCCTACAAAGGGTTGATGACTGCAATAACTATAGATACCGCTATAGCAACAGATAATGAAATTTTAGCAAAGTTATTTACAGCTGGAGGTATGGCAAAAATGATGGGAACGATATGGCTTATTTTATGTGCTATGATTTTCGGAGGAATTATGGATGCCATTGGAGCCTTGGCTAAGATTAGTAGTTTTATGTTACAACTTTTTGATTCTGTTTTTGGGTTGTTTGCCAGCACAGTATTTACATGTATTGGATTAAATTTTACCGCTTCAGATCAATATTTGGCGATAGTTGTGCCAGGTAAAATGTATTCTAAAGCTTTTAAAGAAAAAGGCTTGGCTCCTGAAAACTTAAGTAGAACCCTAGAAGATTCAGGAACAGTTACTTCAGTATTAATCCCTTGGAATACCTGCGGGGCTTATCATTCTGGTGTATTAGGGGTAAGCGTTGGAGAGTATTTTATATATGCGATATTTAATTGGTTATCACCATTTACAACTTTGTTGTTTGCTGCATTCAGAATTAAAATTAGACAGTTAGCAGCTAAATAATAATTAAATAAACCAATTCCAAACCAGTCCAAATCTTATAGTGAAATCCCTGTAAGGATAATTTGGAGCAGAAAAATAATTTCTAGTCCCAAAATCAGAAAGTGCGTTGTCTACTCTAAAAAAAATTCGAGTTCTTCTAATTTGTGCATTAAAAAAAATATCTACTGAAGGAAATCCAATTTCTTCAGAATTTTGAAGTGTAAATTCTGCTAATAATGGATTATAAGCATTGGCCTTATAGGATGTAAAATAGTTAAACGTAGCACCAATTTGAACCTGCATAGGTTTTCCTTTAAACCAATAATCTCTGTAATATAAAGTATTTCTAGTAACTAATTCTGGAACTCTAAAAACCGAAGATCCCCCACTAACATTTTGATACATAACGGTATTATCTAAAGCAAATCTTTTGTAAGAAAACTCCTTGTTAACTTTTACTTTTAAATAGGTAATGTTATCTATATATTGCTTTGGTTTGTTGTCTTCACTAAAATAAGTATAGTTTTCAATATTAGTTAGATGGATGTTAGTACTTATCCACTTAGAATCAAATTGAAATCCTAAGTCTTGTGTTCTTATGTTTTCAAAATCATTTTCCCAATTATATTCGTCATAGGTGCTTTGATAAAGTAAGAAATTATAATTTGGAGATTTAGAATTTAATAGAACACTAGCTTTAATGCTGAACAAACTGTCTTTTTTGTAGGATAAATTCCCTTGAAGATTGGTTCCTGCAAGTCTTGCTGATCCTGGAGTGATTTCACCAGTAGCATCTAATTGAAATTTATTCACTTTAGCTTTCCAGTCTGCCCCAAAAGATGCAGCACTACCCTCTAGCTTTAGTTTAGTAATTCCGCTAGTTTGATTGATAATTTTATCATACCCATAGGAATAATTCATGATACTAGATTTTACCCTAAATGTTCCTAAAATGTATTTAGAATTAAACTCTAAAAAAAATTGATTTTTTAGAAAAGAGTTTTTAACTACATCTCTAATGCTTCCTGAAAAATTAGTATTACCTAAAAAATTTGTAGGTGAGTTTTGTAAGAATTCGTAGCCTTTTTTACTGCTTTCAAAAACATGACCTACTTTTAGATTGGTAAAATCTTTTTGATCAACAGAGTCTTTAGAAGCAAGTAGTTGGTAGTCTTGTTCTAAATAAAGCCTAGAGGTTTCCAAGAGGTTCTCCGTGTCAATTAAATTTACATCTAGCCTGGCTCTATCTGAAAAATTAGGGTCATTTTCAAGAAAAGCTACCAAAGATTCGTTTGTTAAACCTCCACTTTCTTCATTTAAAACATCCTGAGTAGAAATATGTCCTCTGATGGCGTACTCACCTTTTTTGGTTTCATAATGAAAAGTAGTTCTAAAATTACCCTGGCTTACCAGAGATGCTCTATATTTTCCCAGAGAACGTAATCCAGTGTAAGCAATCGAAACATTTAATCTTCTCGAAAAATTTAAGGTGAAAAAAGAATCTAAAAATCTACCTTGTTCTAGGGTAGTTAAAAACATAATCTCAGATGTGGTAGTAGGAACTTCAAAGTAATTTATATCCTCGACTTCTTTATAAGAGAACTGTTTTGCAGTAAAGCCTATATCTGGTGTATTGGTTATTCTATCAAAATCATATGTTAATCGATTAAAAGTTTGACCAATATTGTGAAAAGGTAACAAACCAAAATGATCTTTTCTTAAAAAATTAAATTTATAATGTTTGTTTATATTGAGAGTTGTGTCAATATATGTAGTGTCATTTAAGTATGAAAAAATTTTATAATCAGTGTAGAAGGTTTTAGCACTTAATTTAATTTTTTTTGTACCACTATTATCTTGAGAAATACTATCATTAAGCATAAAATTACTTTTATCCTTGGTTCTCCTTTGCTTATCTAGAGACTTTAATTTTTGACCGAATGCCTGCGTAGTTAAAAGGCTAGCTAGAAAAAGGAAGTAAATTATTCTTTTCATTGAAAAATCTTCTGCAAAACAAAAGTAAACTTTTAAATGGAAAAGAATTCAAATAATTATCTTGAAAAAATGTTAATTTGGCAGTATGTTAAAAAATAATTTTAGTGGGTTTCAATTAGAGGTAGGAACAGATGAGGCTGGAAGGGGTTGTTTATCTGGGCCAGTAGTAGCAGCAGCTGTTATTTTACCTGTTAATTTTAAACACGAATTATTAAATGATTCTAAACAATTATCAGAATACAAAAGAGAGATACTCCGTCCTATAATTGAAAAAGAAGCATTGGCATATGGTATTTCTTTTGTTCATCACAATGAAGTAGATCAACTTAATGTCTTGCAAGCATCAATTACAGGGATGCAGCGTTCTATTAGTAACATGAAAATTGTTCCTGAATATATTATTGTGGATGGTAATAAATTTAGAAAGTATCTCAACATTCCATACCAAACTATAGTAAAAGGAGATGCTAAATATATGAGTATTGCAGCAGCATCAGTTTTGGCAAAAACTTATAGAGATGATTTTATGAAAAAAATTCATCAAGAATTCCCAGTATATAATTGGAAAAAAAACAAAGGCTATCCAACCAAAGAACACAGAGAAGCTATCAAAGAGTTTGGTATTACAAAATATCACAGAAAAACATTTAAACTATTACCTGTGCAATTAAAATTAGATGTCTGATTCAAAAGCTTCTACATCAAAAAGATCTTTAAAATGAATTAATATTTTACTTTTGACTTCATTTAAATTTATTTTTTTTCCTAGTTCAACTTCTAAAGAAGTGACTGCCTTTCCTTTGATTCCGCATGGGATAATATGATCAAAATAGCCAAGATTAGTATTAACATTCAAAGCAAAACCATGCATTGTCACCCAACGACTACTTCTAATACCCATGGCACAAATTTTTCTAACAAATGGTGTTCCAGTATCTATCCAAACTCCGGTTTCGCCTTTGCTTCTCTCACCTTTAATTCCGTATTCAGCTAATGTTCTTATAATTACTTCTTCTAGCAAACGCAGATATTTGTGTATGTCTGTAAAAAAATTTTCAAGATCTAAAATAGGATATCCTACAATTTGTCCAGGTCCGTGATAGGTAATGTCTCCCCCTCTATTTATTTTGTAATAGGTCGCTTTTTTTTCTTTCAATTGTTGTTCGTTAATCAATAGATTACTTAGGTCTCCACTTTTTCCGAGAGTGTACACATGAGGGTGCTCAACAAAAAGAAAATAGTTTGAAGTAGGTTTGTGGGTACTTTCTTTTCTGTTGTGTCTTTTTATAGCTATAATTCCATCCAGTAAAGAAGTTTGGTATTCCCAGATATGTTTATAATCTCTTAACCCTAAATCTCTTAGTGAAATTTTTTTATTACTATCCATTGAAAGCAAATATAAATATTTAGTTATATTTGCCGCACTACTAAACCCTTTTTTATCTTACACTAATATCCATGAAAAAAAGTTTACTCACCATTATCTTTTATTCAATATTTATGACTGGATTTACCCAGTCTTTTTATTGGGAGAAAATAAAAATAACACCTTCTGAAAAGACTTCTTTTTTAAAAAATTTTAATGAAAATAAATATCAAGTATTTTCTTTAGATTTAGATAAACTTAAAGCTCAACTAGAAGGTGTGCCTTCAAGAAATAATATTAGTTCTAGCTCACTGGCTGAAATTTATTTTCCAGACAATAATGGAGATATGGAGCGATTTCAAGTTTCAGAGACTTCTACTTTAGCGCCCGAGATTGCATTAAAGTATCCTAATATAAAAACATATATTGGCTTTAGTCTAGATAATCCAGGTACCAGAATTCGTTTTAGTATTACTCCTCAGGGTTTAAAAACGATGTCTACATATCCAGACAAACCAACTCTTTTTACGGTTCCATTAAACAAAGGGAATGTATCACAATATATTACTTACGACAGAAACGTAAGAATTGATTCAAAAAAAGATTTTGAATGTTTAACAGAGAATGAATATGTACCGATCAAAGAAATTACTTCTTTTAATATAGATGCTAACGATCAAATTTTACGAACTCTTAGAATAGCAATATCAACTACAGGTGAATACACTAACTTTTGGGATGATGGAGACAATACAAATGGTGATGCCCAAGAAGATGCTTTAGCAGCTGTAGTTTCTACATTAAATAGAATTAATGAGGTTTTTGAGGTAGATATGGCTGTCACATTTCAACTAGTATCTGGAATAGAGATTATTTATCCCACTGCTTCAACAGATCCATATTCAAGTAACCTTAATAATCAATTACAGTCAACACTTACCTCTGAGGTAGGTGAATCAAATTATGATATTGGACATTTATTTAATTATGATGGAAATAATGGAAATGCAGGATGCATTGGGTGTGTTTGTGTAGACGGACAGAAAGGTAGTGGTTTTTCATCTCATCAATTTACAGACAACGATGGTGGACCTTATATGGATGATTTTTTTGATATCGATTATGTGCCACATGAAATTGGTCATCAAATGGGAGGGAACCATACTTTTTCAATGAGAAGCGAGAATACGGGTGTGAATTATGAACCTGGAAGTGGAACTACAATTATGGGTTATGCTGGAATCACTGGTGCTGACGATGTTCAAGACCATAGTGATCCTTATTTTCATTATGGAACTATCAATCAAGTTTTAAATAATTTAGAAAACAAAACATGTTGGACTTCTACAGCAATTACAAATAACCCACC
>Ga0233396_1001220_pt1 | contig 11391 bp, 9 predicted proteins | sample 32DmetaG_FD_183169 | JGI IMG/M metagenome (GOLD analysis project Ga0233396, IMG submission 183169) | Seawater microbial communities from Monterey Bay, California, United States - 32D | ecosystem: Environmental > Aquatic > Marine > Coastal | place: USA: California | collected 2016-10-19 | reverse complement strand
GATCCATATTCTAAATGGAATTCTTTTAATTCAAGTTTTAATGTTACTATGGAATCTCCTAAAAGACCCATACGTAAAAGTAAAATAGAATTAAACCTTCCATCTTCTTTTTTTAGACTAAAAGTTTATCAAAATGAAAATATAATAGTATCAACTTTAACAAAGGATAAATGTATTTTATCATTTAATGGCGAGGAGAATTTTACAGATGAAATTAAAAAAGAGTACCGCCTAAACTGTGAAAGGGCTACTGTTTTAAAAGACTATTATACTTATCTATACGGTCTTCCTATGAAACTTAAAGACCCTGGAACTATAATTGATCCCATAGTGCAAAAGACTATTATTGATGGGGTTGAATACTACGTGTTAAAAGCAACCTATGATGAGTCTGTTGGAAACGATACTTGGTATTTCTTCTTTGATCAAAATACTTATGCCTTAAAACAATATCAATTTTTTCATGATGAATCTAAAAATGATGGAGAATATATTTTATTAGAAGATGAATTAGAAGTAAACGGTATTAAAATGCCAAAGAATAGAAGTTGGTACTTCAACTCCAACGATCAATTTTTAGGGACTGATAAATTGAGTATTAATTAAATTAAAAAAACGATGCATTATCACCAAAAAAATAAATTAAGGATTTATACTATTATATGTTTCCTTTTCGCCTTTATTATGATTGCACAAAACACGAAAGATCTAATAGGTAAATGGGACTTAGAGGTAAATATAAATGGAAAATTATTTCCATCTTGGCTTCAGGTTAAACAATCTGGGACTAAAGCTTTAGTTGGCTACTTCGTAGCTCATAATGGGAGCGCAAGACCAATTTCTGAGATATTTTTTCATAATGGAATAATAGACTTTAGTATTCCTCCTCAATTTGACGGTTATAACGATATGCATTTCCAAGGAGTATTATCTGAAGGTATTTTAAAGGGATTTATTTTGAGTAGCGAAGGTGGGTCTCATTCATTTAGCGGTTTTCCAGCTCCAAAGCTTAATCGAAATACTGAAGTAAAATGGGGAAAAGCTAATTCTATATTTAATGGAAATAATCTTGAAGGATGGCATTCTTCCGATGAAAAGAAAATGAATCAGTGGGAAGCAATTGATGGTATGCTCAAGAATCCTAAATCGGGAGTTAATTTAATATCTGACAAGACATATGATGATTTTAAATTACACGTTGAAGTTCGTTATCCTAAAGGAAGTAATTCTGGAATTTATCTTAGAGGACGCTATGAGGTTCAAGTAGAGGACAATTATGGTAATGATCCCGAATCAATTCTTTTTGGGGGTATTTATGGTTTTTTAACACCTAATCAAATGGCAGCAAAGCCAGCAGGTGAATGGCAAGTTTTTGACATTACATTAATAGGCAGACGAGTAAGTATAATTGCGAATGAAAAGCCAATTATAATTGATCAAATTATACCCGGTATCACCGGAGGTGCACTAGATAGTAAAGAAGCTTTGCCCGGACCTATTATGCTTCAGGGTGATCACGGAATAGTTGAATACCGTAATATTTATATTCAACAACCCAAAGAGACAAAACCATAAAAAAACTATTTTGATTTAATTAAATTAAATCTTTCTTTGTAAAATTCAATAATAGGAGGGAAGGGACCATACTTATGTTGGTCAGAAGAAAAATTGTCAGTCCATGGCCCATAGGGTGTAGAAACGGGCTTTAACTTTTTATCTGGATAGTCTAATTCTTTATTTGCTTTTTTTGGTCTAGGAAAACTATTTATATATCCTGCTACATGATAAGCTTCTTCATCTGAAAGCTTTGGATTTTCCCAGCTTGCTTGCAAGTATGGCATATTATTTTTTATAAATGCAGCAGCGGTAAGCACCCTATTCATTCCAGCACCATCGTTGTATGTATCTGATCCCCATAGTGGAGGATATTGATATCCTTTTTTGGTATCGTTATAACGAACTCCTTCACCATTTTGTCCATGACATACAATACATTCTATGGTATAAATGGACTTCCCTTTTTCCATATCAACAGCAAATGTTGGAGCTTCAATTTTTGGATATCCTTTAAAGTTTTTAGTATTTAATTTAGGTATTCCTTTGTCCAACCAATTCATATATGCAATCATTGCTTTCATTTGTTTTGCATCTTCTGGAATTGCTTTACCATTCATACTTCTTTCCATACATCCATTTATGCGTTCTACAAGAGTTCCTTGTTTATTAGCTCTTCCGCCAAATTGAGGAAAACGATCAACAATACCAATCCAAGAAGCAGCTCCTGACATGGTTCCACCATTTAAGTGACAATTTGTACATGAAAGATTATTACCGCTGTACCTTTGTTTAGGGTCTTTATTTAAAGGGCCCATATATTGAGATGAAGCATTTAGAAGTAAGAAGCCTTCTTTCACTTCGTTATCAACTACGGGATTATTTAAAACAAGTATTTCTGCATCCCAATCAACAATAATTTCTTCTGGTAAAGGCTCTGATCTCTCGTAAAAAATAATTCCAAAAAGGACAATTAACATTAATGAAAATAATGCAATCACTAAAGCCAATAGTCTTCTGACAAGATTTTGGAATACTTTCATGTTTTAGAAATAAAGCTACATATGAAGATAATACTTTCTAAGATTTTATATAACACTTAAAGTTACATTTGAAATCTAATATCGCTCGTAGTTTGGTTAATTAGATTTTATAGCTTTAACTTAAGCAAATAGAAGACTCAGATTATTAATTACATTATCAATATGAAAATTAAAACCTACTTATTACTGATTATTATTCCTTTAGGATATCTTAATGCTCAAGGATGGGAAACTCCCATAATTGATGGATATGGAGAAGTGAAATATTTTGAAAAGGCTGAAATTAAACCTAACTCTAGTGTAGATTATAAATTACTATTTGATATTAAAAATGAGACAGAAAAAAATGGAATAAACAAAGGGCTTTGGGTTATTGCACGAACACTTAATATGCTATCATTAGGAAAAGTTCCAAGTAGAAATATTAAAATAGTTGCATCGATTCATGGTGATGCTTCTTTCTTGACTTTAAATAATGAAGCCTACCAAAAAAAATTTGGTAAACCTAATCCAAACTTGGATATAATTGACAAATTAAGAGCAAATGGAGTAAATCTTTTTGTTTGTTCTCAGGCTACTGCTTCCAGAAATATTGATTATGAATCTATTAACAAAAAAGTCACTCCAGCTTTGTCAGGTTTAAGCGTTTTGGCTACATATCAATTAGAAGGTTATGTTTATATGCCTTATTAACAGTACATATTTATATTAACTTTTACTACAACATCAATTCCTAGTTCAGGTTTAAAATCTATATTTTATTCTAAACGTACATTACTTAATCCTATATCAACACCCTTTTTAGCTTTAATTATTAATGCAGAAGTAATTTTAGACATGTCTATTCCTAATTTCTCAAAAGAGCTTAAGCTAATTCTATATTCTTTCCAGTCTCCACTTATTTTAAAATCTAATGTTTTATTGCATCTGTCAATATCGTCACATTGACCAATTTGTACAATAGCATCTGCACCAACAAATGTTTTTGCATTAAAAGCTAATTTCATAGCACCATTGGATTGTCTTGCCATATCATCTGGCTTAATTGAGGAAATTTGAAAATAATCCTCATCGGACTGGGTCCAATTAATTCGTAAAGCATCTTCTTGAGCCATATGATCAGTTTTACTTACAATCAAACCACCAACTGAGGTTGGAAAGCTAGAAATTTGCTTAACTAAATTTCCTGATTTTAGAAATAATGACCAGGGCGCAACAGCAGCTCCTTTATTGAAGAATTCCCCTGATGAAGGTACTTCACTATTTTCTAAACCTGATTTTTCAGGCAATGATTCTAAGTTTTCTGAGCTAGCATAACTAAGTCCATATCCCAATTTAAATAAAGCTTTATTTTTTTCTGAAACTACTGCACTTGCTGGCCATGAAAAAGATAGTTTACCCGTGAAATCAAATGATGGATCTTTTCTGAATAATAGATCAGAAATACCTCCACCCTCGCTTCCAGGCAACCAAGCGGCAACAAATGCATCAGAATTATTAATTTCTGGATTAGTCCACAATGGTCGTCCGGATAAGAACACAGATATTACAGGAATTCCTTTGTTTTTATAAGCAGCTAATTTATTAACGTCAAACCCGTTGGGAATAAAATCAAGATTCTCACGATCTCCTTGAAATTCTGCATATGGATTTTCCCCATATATAGCAATCACAACATCAGCTTCCAAAGAAGTATCACCATTAGGAGAAAAAATTACTTTCCCACCAGCATCAGAGACTACTTCTTCAATACCATTTAATATAGATTCTCCATTAGGAAACTCATCATTGTCATGACCTGTTCCTTGCCAAGAAAGTGTCCATCCTCCACTAGCTTTAGATATACTTGCAGCACCATCTCCAACAACTAGGATTGTTTTAGAAGCATTTATAGGTAATACTTGATTGTTATTCTTTAGTAGTACCATAGATTCTCTAACAGCTTGTCGTGCGATAGATCTGTTTTCCGGTAACCCTAAAATATTTTCGTCACCTGCATTTGTCCGGGAACTAGGTACTCCTTTCTCAAAAATCCCTGATGCTAGTTTTACTCTAAGTATGCGCCGTACGGCATCGTTTAAACGCTCCATTGAAATGGTACCATTTTTTACTTGTTGTAAAGTACTTGCATATAGGCCTTTCCAGCTATCTGGCGCCATATACATATCCAATCCAGCATTTAAAGATTGTGCACAATCTGTATTCTTACATCCTGGTACTTGACCATGACCATTCCAGTCGCCAATTACAAACCCCTTAAAGCCCATCTTTCCTTTTAATACATTGGTTAGCAATTCTTTATCACCGTGTAATTTTCTTCCTTGCCAACTAGAGAATGAAGCCATAACTGTTTGAACACCAGCAGGAATAGCACTATAATATCCTGCTGCATGAACCTTACTCAGCTCATCCTCACTAATTAAAGCATCACCCTGATCTGCTCCATTTTGAGTTGCACCATCAGCTAAGAAATGTTTTGCGCTTGAAATTACTTTTCCATCACTCATAAAATCATCTGATCCAAATTTTCCTTGTAGTCCAATTACTATACGTCCTCCATATGACTGAACAATATCAGGATCTTCAGAAAACCCTTCATAGCTTCTTCCCCATCTTAAATCTCTTGGCACAGCTAGGGTGGGGGCAAAAGTCCAATCGTGTCCAGATATAGTTAATTCGTGTGCAGTAACACTGGCAATTTGTTCTATTAAATCTGGATTATTCATAGCTCCCAACCCAATATTATGCGGAAAAATGATAGCACCTTTAAGGTTTGCATGCCCATGTACTGCATCAATTCCCCAAATAATAGGAATAGCTATTTCAACTCCCTCATTGTCAATTGATGCATTGTAATATTTATCAGCCATTTCAAGCCAATTTTTTGTTTCAGCATATGGCAGTGGGCCTGGAGCTGAATTTCCTCCACTCAAAACAGAGCCAAGTCTATATTCTTTTACTTCTTCGGGAGTTACAGAGTCAGAATCGCCCTGAATTACTTGCCCTACTTTTTGTTCTAAAGTAAGTTTAGGAAGCATTTCATCAATCTGAGATTCAATGTCAATAGATAAAGGGAGAGGATCTATTATTGGCCACAAATCATTATTTTTTTGTTGATTACATCCCATAAGAATAATAATGAAACAGCAAGTAAGACCAAAGTGAACTGAAAATTTAATGTTTTTCATTTTTTATATTTTTTGTTTGATTATGATTTGTTCTCAGAAGTGCCCAAATATAGGAATTTTGAATTCGCTAATGATTACTTAAAAGTTTAATCAAAATTAAATTTTTACTCAAAAAAAATAATAATATATTAATGATTTAATTAAGTAATTCATTAATAAGTGTTAGAACATGCAAAATAATAGAAGAAAATTTTTAAAAAAAACAGCTTCAGCATTTTTGGGAATAACAATTATTCCAAGAAATGTGATTGGAAAGGGTTTTATTCCACCAAGCGATAGATTTAATATTGGTGTTATTGGATTAGGGGCTCAAAGCGGTGGTCTTATTGAGCGAATGTCAAAAATTCCAGAAGCTAGAGTTGTTGCTGGTTGTGATATTCATCAAAAAAGATTAAATAGATTTAGCAAATTAATAGCGGATCAATATAAAAAATATGGAATTAAAGGAACTGCATCAGTATATGAGGATTTTGACAAACTAATTGAAAATTCAAATATTGATGGAGTTGTTGTGAGTACTCCTGACCATTGGCATGCAATCCCTTCTATTAATGCGATGAAAGCTGGAAAGCATGTTTATTGTGAAAAACCAATGTCTCATACCATTCACGAGGGTAGAGCTATGGAAGAGACAGCTCGAAAATACAACCGTGTTTTACAAACGGGTAGTATGCAACGCTCGAGATCTGATTTTAGAAAAGCCTGTGAGTTAATAAGAAATGGATATCTTGGGAAAATTGAAAAAATTTGGATTGAAGTAGGCAATCCCTCTGCTGCTTGTAATCTTCCATTCCAAGAAACCCCAGATTATTTAGACTGGGACCGATGGTTGGGACCAGCACCGGCAAGATCTTATCATGATATTATTGTTGAGACCGGTTGGTTTCCAAACTGGAGATGGTATAGAGAGTATGGAGGTGGTATACTCTCTGATTGGGGTGCCCACATGTTTGATATAGTTCAATGGGCTCTTGGAATGGATAACTCTGGACCTGTTAAATATGAGGCACCCATTGAGCCTACTGCATCTAGGGGGCTTAAGATGTATTATGATAATGGCATTGAAGTTGAACATAAAAATTTTGGACGTGGATTTGCAATTCGTTTTTTTGGAACAAAGGGAACCCTTGATATAAGTCGTAGCTTTTTTGAAACTACCCCAAAAGAATTAGTTAATATTAAATTGAAACCAACAGATATAAGACTTTATGTTTCTGAAAGTCATGAAAATGATTGGATAACTTCTGCTAAAAGTGGCTCAAAGCCAATTTGTGATGCCGAAGTTGGCCATAGAACAGCAACAGTTTGTCATATTGCAAATTTAGCTTATGAATATAGAAGGCCATTAAATTGGGATCCTGTAAAAGAAGAGTTTGTTGACGATTTTGAAGCAAATCTAAGAAGAGAAAAACGCTATAGAAAACCGTATGAATTAAGACTGTAGAATAATGAATTCAAAGAAAATAGGTCTTTTTTTAGGGCCTTTATTATTTATTCTGATAAGGCTTTTTTTAAATCCTGATGGATTATCGGATGAAGCTAATGCAGTTTTAGCATCAACATTATGGATAGCTGTTTGGTGGATAACTGAGGCTATTCCGATTGCTGTTACCTCTTTATTACCAATAATACTTTTTCCATTATCTGGGGCGTTACCTCTTGCCGAAACTTCTTCTTCTTTTGGTCATCGTTATGTTTTTCTATATATGGGCGGATTTATTTTAGCCCTTGCAATAGAAAAATGGAATTTGCACAAACGAATTGCACTTAATATTATTAAGTTGATTGGAACAGATGTAAAAAAAATCATATTGGGTTTTATGCTTGCTACAGCTTTTCTGTCCATGTGGATCTCTAATACAGCAACTGCTGTAATGATGCTTCCTATTGGGATTGCTATAATCAAGCAAATGAAAGACTTGAAGAGTATTCCCGATCAAGAGAATCTTATATTCGGAAAAGCTTTAATGCTTTCAATCGCATTTAGTGCTTCTGTAGGAGGAATTGCAACTTTAATAGGAACTCCACCCAATTTAGTCTTCGCAGGGATTATTCAGGAATTATATGGTATTGAAATAAGTTTCTTGAAGTGGATTATTTTTGGACTCCCTATTTCTATAATACTATTAACTATCTCGTGGATTTATTTAACACGAGTGGCCTTCAAGTTCTCTCAAATTAATTTTGATGTAGGAATGGTAGAAATTAAAAAGCAATTGACAGAATTAGGTGAAATACGTTATGAAGAAAAAATAGTTTTAGTTGTTTTTGTAATTACTGGAGCTGCATGGATTTCAAGGACATTTTTTTTAAATTTATTTTTACCAAGTCTAGATGATTCAATGATTGCTTTGATGTCAGGTATTTCTTTGTTTTTATTAAGTACAGGGAAAAAAAATAATGTTGAGAAGATTATGCACTGGGAAGATGCAGTCAAATTACCATGGGGAATATTGCTTCTTTTTGGTGGTGGTTTAGCCATTGCTGCAGGTTTTCAGTCCAGTGGATTAGCTAGTTGGATCGCTGAAAATTTTACCCAACTTAGTGGTTTTTCATTATTCATCATTTTATTAGTGGTTATTGCAGCAGTAAATTTTTTAACTGAAATAACTTCAAATATAGCAACTACTGCTATGTTACTTCCGATTTTAGCACCCACAGCTTTAATTCTTGGAGTTCACCCTTACATACTTATGGTAGGTGCAACACTATCTGCATCATGTGCTTTCATGCTCCCTGTAGCAACGCCTCCAAATGCTGTAGTTTTTGGATCTAACTATTTAAAAATATCAGATATGGTAAGGGTAGGTATATTAATGAATATTATATCAATAATTATCATTTTCACAATGGTTTATTTCTTTCTCCCTGTTTTATGGAATTTTGATGCATTTAATTACCCTTTTAAATAGTAATAAAATTTATATTCGCTGGATGAAAAAAATAATCCAAATTTTATTACTTATTATTGTTTTCTCTTGTTCTAAAGAAGAGATTATAAATGACTCTAATAATACTCCCTCAAGTGAAGCCCCTTCATATACGATATGGAATGGGAATATTAAAATATTTACTAAAAATGATGATGTAGATCCAAATATTGCTGAAAATCAAGATCGTCTTACACCTAATGTTTGGATTACTAGAGATAATGATGGAGGGCAGATATATAATAATGCAAAAGAAAGTTCTGCAGATAAATCAAAAAGCCCTATTGGAACAGAATGGGCAATTGGGAGTATAGATCAATTAAGCACATTAAAATTTGATAGCTTTAGGTCTGCAGTTGATAAACCAAAGGATGTAATTGATAAAGAATTAGTGTTGCATTTATTAGAAGATGATATTTATCTAACTGTGAAATTCAAGTCATGGTCTCAGGGTAAAAAAGGGGGTTTTTCCTATGAAAGAAGCACTCCCTAAAATTTAAATGCTTGCTTACAGGTTGAGTTAAATAATTAAAATTAAAAATAGGTCAACCAGGCATACTTTTTCTATAGGTGTTTTATATTTACAAAAAAATTTAAGATAAATGAAAGCACATACTGTAAGTTTAATAAATTCTTTAGTTTTAGTAACAATGGGATTATGGGGTTATCTTGATTCAGATTCAAGACCTATCACTGCACTTATACCGGTTATTGTTGGTATAGTTTTATTAATAATTAATAGTGGGGTTAAAAAGGAAAATAAAATTGCTGCACACATTGCAGTTCTATTAACATTATTAATAATTATTGGATTAGTAAGACCTTTTTTAGGGACTTTAGAAAGGGGAAATATTACTGGAATTTTAAGAGTATCTCTAATGATTTTAACTTCATTATGGGCAATGATTACATTTATTCAAAGTTTTATTTCAGCGAGAAAAAATAAAAGTAAATAACAATTAATTTTTTTCGATAGAAATTACTTTACTGTAAAGTTTTAATTCGATCAATAAATAGATTAAGGAAACATTGTTTTTAATTTCGGAAACAATTCAGTGGTAATCTGTTTTATTAATTCCGTTATTTTTTGACTTGATGAATTCCATTAATTTTATATTTATTACATACCAATTAAAAAATGAAATTACTAGACACAATTAGATCGCGACGTTCCATTATGCCAAGTCAGTATAATGACACGCCATTAAATGATGAACAGATTAACTTAATTCTTGAAGCAGCAAATTGGGCTCCAACCCATAGAAAAACAGAGCCTTGGCGGTTTAAAGTTTTAAAAGGAAAATCAAAAAATAATCTTGGAGAGTTTTTAGCTGAAAAATACAAAGACAACAACATAAAGTTTTCTAAGTTTAAATATGATCGTATTAAAGAAAAGACAGAAAAATCTTCAGTAGTAATTCTAATATGCATGCAACGGGATCCATTAGAGTCAATACCAGAGTGGGAGGAAATTGCATCGGTGTCTATGTCAGTCCAAAATATGTGGTTAATGTGCACAAAACTTAATATTGGTTCTTACTGGAGTTCTCCAAAAATAATTGATTCTATCCATGAATTTACAAATCTAAATAAAGGGGAAAAGTGTCTTGGTATATTTTATATGGGTAATTATGATAAAGAAATTAATACTAGAACTCCTAGGCCAATTGAAGATAAAGTCATCTGGTTAGATTAGGGAAATTTAATCCAATACCAAATTTAAAAATCTTTTGTAGTGGAAAAGTTTACAATTAGGTTATTAATCATCTAAGCTGTAGTTTGATAAAAAGTCCCATAAAAGTTGATTTGGATTAATACCCCCTATGTCTTCACTAAACCAAACATGTCCTCCTTTTCTTCCTGATGAACTATTAATTTTGTAGAGTACAAAAGAGCTACCATCATTTCCACCAGTATAATCGTACCGAGTTACTCTACCATCATTGAGCTCCGTGGTTATTTGGCTTGAGTTCGGAATGCCATTAAAATTAATCCAGGAATTAATTACATCAAGAACAGCTTGATAAGCTCGATTACCTTCATAAGGTAATATATTGTCTTCCGTGCTATGAAAATGAATTATAGAGGTAGAGATATTCGGTGTTTCGCAATCTCCAGATATACTAATTCCTGACATGATACCAACAGCTGCGATAAACTCAGCACCTAAACAAGCAAGGCTATACGACATCATTCCACCATTGGAAAAACCCACCGCATAGACACGATTTTTGTCAAGATTATAGATACTGGCAATTTCTGAAATAAGCTCTTTCGTAAAATAGACATCGTTCTGTCTGATATTTTCAATTCCATTATCTCCTGGTGTCCAATAAGTTGATCCTTTTGGTCCAATAACTGCTTGAGGATAGACTACAATAAAGTTATTTTCGTTTGCAGTAGTATTCAATCCATTATATTCTCCTATATTTTGAGCGTAATCTGAAGCATTACCACCAAAACCGTGAAAATTAATCATTAAAGGCGTGGGCTTATCCTCTTGATATGAGGAGGGAATATAAATTACATAACTTCTTGTTTCACCATTTCGGAGAATGGTTTGAATCTCCCCGCTAGGCTGGGTGTCTTTGATTGTTTGTTGTGATATTTTGACATCATTTATGCATCCAATCATTAACATTATCGCAATAACTGAAATTACTCCTTTTCCATATA
>Ga0233396_1001215_pt1 | contig 11416 bp, 9 predicted proteins | sample 32DmetaG_FD_183169 | JGI IMG/M metagenome (GOLD analysis project Ga0233396, IMG submission 183169) | Seawater microbial communities from Monterey Bay, California, United States - 32D | ecosystem: Environmental > Aquatic > Marine > Coastal | place: USA: California | collected 2016-10-19 | reverse complement strand
AGTTTCCTGATGTTTCCTGATGTTTTCATCATTTATGTACCGAATGTCCGAACGCCCTCGCCCGCTGTGCGCAACCCTAAACTTCACAAAAGTTTCCTGAAGATTTCCTGATGTTTTCATCATTATGTACCGAATGTCCGAATGGGGTGAGGCTGCTGTGCGAAGACCCAAACTTTCCTGAAGTTTCATGATGTCACCCTAAGTTTTCCTAAGTTTATAGTGATTTTCATGATATTATATGAAACTCTGCGACTGATGTGAGAAGTCCTAGACTTTCAGGGGTTCATAGGTATTTTTTAGATAATATACGGAGATATTAGGAAGATGGAACGGCATAAGATAATTCACAATAAACACGACTAGGCTTTTCAATATTATACTTTTTCATCACCAATAACATTATAAGGATTTGATAAATAAGATTGTAATGATCGGCTCTATCAGTTGTACGGGTGTATTCTTCTAATCGTGTAAGTAAAATATCATTTGGTTTAACAAATTCACTAGTGTAAGGAGGAGGCGCTGTATCCTTATATTTAACTATACCAGTGCCACTAACAACCTCCATATGAGGAACAGAATAGAAATGATCTGGGTTTATTTTATCACACCAAACCTCCTCTACCATACGATCTAATAAATGCTCACCTCTTGCATTTCTAATTGACCTACAAATATCACCAAGCTTACAAGGAACTCCACCTTCAACTTGTGTATATGCTACATACAAACATTTATCTTTGTCAGCACATAAATTTTTATCATAAATTCCATTATTGGAAGTTCCACCAAAAGAATAAGAATATTGATATGTATTTGATTGATTAGTTAAACAATATTTATCATTAATTGAAAAATTAACTTCTTTATTATTTATAGTTCTAACACATGTATCAGTATCAGAAGAAAATACCTTACCCAAATAAGTTTCACTAAAATTAGACCAATTGTATGGATCAGAATTACGTATCTTAATTTTTTCACTTGTAAATACATAATACTTACCAGTTCCAGGTTCCCTACATTCATCATTTTCACCTATAGAAGGGGTGCTTTCATAACCAGGGCATCTTTGTTGGTTACAATCAAAAATCTTATAACTATTTTTAATAAAAGGACATGGTTTACCACCGTTTTTAGCTTTTCTAGTTATTTTATACTTCTTTGATATTTTTCCACCATCACATGGTTCTGAACATTCTCTACCTGGAATATCAACCCATTCACCCTCACAATTCACTGGTGCTGGTCCAGATACTACAATTGGTGGTCCTGAAGTTGGAGGACTAGGGGTTGTTGGACTTTCTACTTCTACTTCTACGTCTTCATCTTCATCTTCGTCTTCATCTTCTTGTTCTCCATCACCTGTATCTTCTAAAGTAACTAAATTTATCATAAACATAATTACAAGCACAACAGAAACAGTAGTTAGTGTATAAATAAAGGTTCTTTTTCTGTCGCTGTTAGTAGTCATTGTAAAGTTAATTAAATTAGATAAAACAGCCCAAGTAAATAATGTATAACATATACCACGGATATAAAGGTTTTGTTTTTGTATATATTCTCTTTTACTTTTTCTAGTATTATACAATACAACTTCTAAAATAATTATACCAATTATCAAGTATTGTAAAATTGGTATTTCCATTATTATTATAAAAATATTTTTTTTCTGAATTTATTATAATAATGTCTATGTCACCAATAAAAACTTTAAAAAAACTTTTAGAAACAATGTCTCCAAAATCAAAACAAAAAAAGGTTCAATCAATGAGGAATAAAAACAAAGAAAAGGCACATTCTGCAAAAAGAAAATTAATATATTCAAGAGAAACAAATAAAATTAAAACCGCTAAAGAATTAAAAAAGGTAAATAATAAATTAAAAAAACTTAAAATCTAAGGATTGTTTCCAGAACGGTACATATTTACTAAAGTGTTTATATCATTCTGTATAGAATTACTCAATTCTGTAGCACTTCCATGGGTCATATAATTATTTTGACGATACAGAGCATGCATTAAATCCCTGTTCATCAAAAGCAGTTCATGACGCATTATCTGTTCATCCCTACGCATAGGAGGAGGTTGATTTTGTTGAATACTTTCTTGTCTCACATCTCGCAATAAATTACATAACTCCAAATAATCACCTTCGGGAATATTATTTGAATTTAAATCAATAAGTTCCATCACTCTAATAAACTTTTGTTCTGTCATATATGTTTATTACAGTAATTTATTCTTTTAATATTTTTTTTCATGAACATGTTGTTTAATAATAGTATTTTCAAAATATTTTTTTTCATGAACATGTTGTTTTTGTGTACATAAATAATAGTATTTTCAAAATATTTTTTTTCATGAACATGTTGTTTTTGTGTACATAAATAATAGTATTTTCAAATGTCCAATGATAAATGACGAATATATTCTATTCTCTTGTCCAATGCATTTCTATATTTTTGTCTAAACTCATTCTCCATCAATAAGTATTCTGAACATAACTTTTTAAAATATTTTTTAAATGAACATCCCAAACTAATATTGTTTTGAATAATGTATTGTTCCAAATATTCTTCTTCATATCGAACAAGTTCTATTTCATACATTTCACAATAATGTTTTACAACTAATGTTTTTATTGTCTTGGAACATCTTTGAAATGGTAAATTATATTCTTTCTCATCCAACAAATATTGTATCTGAGAATCCAAATAATTCATTTCACAATCTTTGGCTCTATCATAAAATTCATAATCAAAATACATACTTGATACATTTGATACAATTGTCTCGTCATAATTAAAAAATGTTGAACGACCCTCTTTCACTTTATATAATTTTTTAATGTTATTACAAAGTTCCAAATAATCACCATCTGAAATAACATTAGAATTACGATCAATTATTTCCATAATGTTCTTGAGTTCATCCATGGATTCTTATAATTTAGATTTATAATAATTCATTTCAAGTAACACACTATCCCGAATATATTTTAAATGTTCCAATTGTTTGTCCAAATACCTATCAATATTCAAATTCTTAAGAGTTTTTGTGTAACGACTTGAATCACTGTGAATAAATTCTTTGTATCTACGAATTGTTTCAATATCTCTATCAATTAGTTCCAACTTATTCATCTATTGTTACCTTTCTTTTTTTTTAATTATTTCTTTGCAACAGACAATGATTTAAATAATTTATTAAGGGGAGGACGTTTACGAGGCTTTTGTATCGGCTTTTGTATCTTTCTAGTCAAATATTCATAAGTTCCTAAATTTATTCTGTGACCTCTATACAATTTTTCAAGTTTATTCTTTGCTTCGTTACGAGGTAAATTCTTCAATATGTTTGCGTACTTATTACGCTTCTCAATACGGGTAGGACTTTTAGGTTCCTTTGCCTTAGCACGCTTCAAACGCCCCCTACCCAACTTTTCGGCAATAGTATAATTAATAACACCTCTATTTAAACGATTAAAAATAAATTTATTAAATTCATTTCCCTTCATTTTTTCTGTATGATTTAAAATTGTATTAATGTTTTTATAATATTTAATCTTCTTTTCAATATCATTAATAGCCTGATTCAAAGATACACCCTCAAATATATATTTGTAAATTACACGAGAAGGTATATAAGATACATAACCTTCTCTACCACCAGAAACATTAGATAATTTACGCATCAATTCACGTAATTTTTTACTATTCTTAAACCTTTGTTCTTCATTCACATTGTTATTTCTTATTGAACTACCTGCACTTTTAGGACTTCCCATTTATATATAATGCTATTATTTTCTCCCTGATGTAGATGGTTGAAGTTGTTTAACCATTTTATTAAAATTTAATTGTAATTGTATTAATTCATTCAATTTACCCTGATAGATTTTTCTCTTATTTTTAAAATTAATAACTTTTTTCTTGTGTTCTAATGAAACATTTTTAGAAACTTCTTTCTTATATTTTTTATATAAATTTTCACCAATTATCAAATGATCATCTATTTTTTTAATGTGTTCTTTTAAACGTCTTATTTCAATCGATAAAAATTTATTATAATTCAAAAGCTCTCTGTTCATTTATATTTATTGTGATTATTTTCTGAAAATATATTCTATTAGTATTACAAGATGTCAGCTGGTTCTATTCAAATAGTTGCCGCAGGACCCCAAGATGCACATATCACTGGAAACCCAGAGGTGTCATTTTTTGGCACTAACTATAAACGACATACAAACTTTTCAATGTTTAGACAAAAGATATTTTTACAGGGGACAGCGACTGCAGGGGGGCGCTCTACAATCCAATTTGAACGCCTCGGAGACCTATTGGGTCCATGCTATCTCAGTATAATTAACAACGAACAAACTGAACTTATCACAGAATGGGCTAATGTTGTAAAAGCGTGCCACCTCTACATTGGTGGTGCTCTCATCGATACACAAGATTCTGAATTCACAGAAGATATTGCTATTGATACACTCGCTTCAAATATGACAAAAAGTTATCCAGCAAGTCTTCACGGGGGGAGAGGTTCCAAATCTTTCTTCTACCCATTGCGCTTCTTCTTCTGTGAGAACTGGGGGAGTGCCATTCCACTCAATGCTCTATCACTACACAATGTTGAGGTAGTTATTGAATGGGCGGATAATTTCAATGCAGGTTACAAACCTGAATTCTTTGCCACTTATATTACACTTGATGAATCAGAAAGAGTTACAATGACAAAGGAAAGAAACCTTCTCATGTTCCAAGTCCAAAAAGCGATCCCAACAAACCAAAAGGATATTGATCTCACATTCAATCATCCAGTCAAATTTATTGCCAGTTCAAATGCAAGTGCTGCAAACTATAACAACCTTGTTTCTCGTGTCAATAGAGTAAGAGTTATGGCAAATGGTGTTGATTTGTTAGATGGAGAACAAATGTCTGTTCCACACTACACAGCTGTTCCATCTTATTACAACACAGACTTTTCTTATGCCAACGCCGAAAACATGTTCTTATATCCATTCTGCATGAACACAGCCAAATTACAACCAACTGGGACACTCAATTTCAGTCGTCTCGACAGCTTTAAAATTATTTGTTCCGAACCAATTAATAGAAATATTTATGCAGTAAATTATAACATTTTAAAAATAAAGAAGGGTTTAGGAGCCCTGGTTTTTGCTAATTAATAGAGCTATTTATTCTGTAAATATGTAAAAAATTTTATAATGCTTTTTCCAACATTATAAAATTTATTGTGTTTTTGAATTACTAAAATTATACTTATGTCAAAACAATTGTTCTTGTATTTGATGTTGAGTTATTTGATGAATCTGTAGCACTGTATGTAATTGTGTATGTCCCTGGTGTTTCAATTACAATGTTATTACTCACTGTATATGTGGAGTCATCATCTACAGTTTTTATTGCGACGTAATAAGACCCTGAGCTGTGTGCATGGACTGAGGATCTAAGCCATAGTTCAGTTGGAGCATCATGTCTGACAGTCCAAAGGAATCCCAATTTAGAAGCATCATAATCTGTTTTACTACCCTTGTTATCATAATGAGCAAGGGGTTCCTGGCGACGTGAAATATGCTCGTGTGTGGAAAGTGCTCCAACACCTAGATAGACATAATAAGTTTTACCTCTAACAAAGTGGTAATTGGGAGGACTCTTCCCCCTAAATGCTACATCTGATACATCCATGTAAATTGGATTTGCAGGGATGCCACTTGTATCTGGGTGGTCCATAACAATGGCATTATTATAAATCAAGGCACCATTGCTGACCTCTGCGAAGAAACCACCACCACTTGTATTAGCAGTGATTGTTATATCTTCCGCCGCGGCACTTACATAGTCAGATGCACCAACTGTTATTGTTTGGTCACCATAATAAAAGATACCTGGGGGTGATGTATCTCTAACAACAACTGACCTTGTAGCGGTGTTGGTTCCGTGTTCGTTTGTAGCACTATATGTTATTGTGTATGTTCCCTCAAGGTTAGAATTCACATTAGAATATCTGAAACCTTCACCTGGATTGGGAGAAAACCCACTGAATATAGCCCTGAATCTACCACGAAGAGCGTAAGTGCTTGAGGCATCTAAGAAATAACTATTATGTTTATCATATATCCAGAAATCAGCGGGTGTGTCATCATCCACATTAAATATCATTGTAGTGTTGCTTAAATATTGAACATTGTTTGTTAATGTATTTGCCAATATAGACTCTTGTGTCAATCCCGCAGTCCTTATATCCGAACTTGTTAATATGAAGTCTGTATTAGATTGAACAAAGGCATTTCCAGCGGTTGACAAATAGTATGTATTACCTCTATACAAAGGCATATTTGCACTATCTGTGTTTAAATCATCCATAAAAGAAAAACCCACTATGTCGTATCGGTGTGCACCTGAGCTTCTAGCCTTAATTCCCATCTTACTACTCTCATGATGTAATTCAAGTATTTTATGGACTGGTTGTTCAATCTTAAAACCGTAGTCTGCGATAATTGTTTCACCACCATCTGCTGACACATTAGCCGTCAAATCGGTGAATAGAGAACTAGAATCTACATTTTTCTCAAAATAAACTGGATCATCTCCTCCAACAGTTATAATTGGTATCCCAGCGACAGGAGTAGAATCAGTTAGAACAAGTGTTCTTGTATTTGAACCAATATTGTTGGATGAATCAGTAGCACTGTATGTAATTGTGTATGTTCCAGCTGCGTTGGATACAATGTCATTACTTGTTGTGTATGCAATATCATCATCTTCAATGCCTAGTGGTATATGGTAATTTTCCATGTAATGATAGACTGTGGATCTAAGCCATAGGTCAGTTGGAGCATCATGTCTAACAGTCCAAAGGAATCCCAATTTAGAAGCATTATAATCTGTTTTACTACCCTTGTCATCGTATTCAGTATTAGTAGTCTTGGTTGTTGAAATAACACTGAAATTTTGAACTTGTTGTGAATTATCACCTAGATAAATGTAATAAGTTTTACCCCTCTTTAATTTGTAATTTGGTGTGTTCTGACTACGATAAGCCCAATCCGATACATCCATGTAAATTGGATTTGCAGGTGTGCCTTCTCCGCCTAGTTGTTGTTCTACAACAATGGCATTATTATAAGTCAAGGCACCATTACTCAAGTCAGCGAAGAAACCACCACCACTTGTATTAGCAGTGATTGTTATATCTTCTGCGGTCGCATTTGCGTAGTCAGCTATATCAACTGTTATTGTTTGGTCGCCATAATAAAATACATTAGGGGCTAATGTATCTCTAACAATAACTGACCTTGTAGCGGTGTTGGTTCCGTATTCATTTGTAGCACTGTATGTTATTGTGTATGTTCCATCAAGGTTGGAATTCACATTAGAATACCTGAATGTATCAATGTCTTCTACATACCCACTACTTTGTGGTGTAAATCGACCAACCATTGAATCTGATAAATCTTTATTATATTTATCATATATCCAGAATTCGTTGGGTGTGTCATCATCAACCGTAATTATCATTGTAGTGTTGCTTAAATATTGAACATTGTTTGTTAATATATTTGCCAATATACCCCCTTCGGACATATCTGTTGCTGTATTTGAACTTGTTAATACTAATTCTGTATTAGATTGAACAAAGACATTTCCAACGGTTGTGAAATAGTATGAACTACCTCTAGTCAAATTTGAATTAAAATTAACTGTATTAAATTGTTGAGGCGTGAATCCGTATGTATCATCTGGTCCTTTGCTTCTAATTGCCATGTATGTTCCACTAAACATGAAATAGTATTGCTCCAACATAAGTACTTTTTCGTATGGTTGTTTAACCCTGAAACCATAATCAGCGGTAATTGTTTCACCACCATCTGCTGACACATTAGCAGTCAAGTCGGTGAATAGAGAAGTAGAAGCTATATTTCTTTCAAAATAAACTGGGTCATCTCCACCAACGGTTATAATTGGGGCTTCACCCACACCAACGCTATTTACAACAACATTTCTGGTATTTGAACCAATGTTATTTGATGAATCAATGGCAGTGTAATAGACTGTGTAAGCTCCCAAAACATTTGTATTGACATTGGCTGAATCAATAACAACAGCGGCGGCACTATCGACAGTCGCACCCAAATCGGTGTAAGTGCTGTCTTGGTTAATTGTTAAATTAGCATCACCACTCAATGTAATAAATGGAGCAATTGTGTCTCTTGTTATAACAGTTCTTGTATTAGAACCCTCATTGTTAGAAATATCTGTAGCTGTGTAATACACGGTGTATGTCCCTAGGGTATTGGAATCAACATTAGCAGAATCAACAACAACGGTTTCACCAGTGTCAACTGTGGCGCCTAAATCGGTGTATGTGTCAATATTATGTTCCAAGAAAACGGTGTTATTTCCAGTCAATGTAATGATTGGAGCATTTGTGTCTCTTGTTATAACAGTTCTTGTCGCAGAACCAATATTATTTGAAGAATCTGTAGCACTGTAATAGACTGTGTAAGTTCCTAGAGTATTAGCATCAACATTCGCGGAATCAACAACAACGATTTCGCCACCATCAGCAGTTGCACCCAAATCAGTGTATGTATCAATATTATGTTCCAAGAAAACTGTATTATTTCCAGTTAATGTAACAACTGGTGGTGTAGTATCGGCGCATCCAGCTCTGTATACTTGGATGTAGCCATTTTGGTTAGTTGAAGAATCATATCTTGAACCACCAACAAATACTCTACCATTCTTTGACAAAGCAAGACTTTGAGAGAATTTCTTTTCAGATGAACCATCATATGAACCGAATAAATCATAATCATCATCTTCAGCATTGTAATCGTAAAAGTAAACTGCGCCAACTACGCTATGATTTGGAGCACCAATAACTAACATATCACCAGTCCCACTGACCGAAACACTTTCACCAAATCTATCACCGTTATTTTCACCCTCGATAGTTGTCCATTCATCCCAAGCTTCATTTAGTTCATATCTATACATTATTCGAACACGTCCTCTACCGAAATCATAACCTGGTTCACCCAAATATAATTGTAATGCATTATCAGTTATGGCAGCAGAAAATCCAGTCTCATTTCCATAACCAGTTTGACCATACACTAATGTGTAAATTTGACTACCGTAGTACTTGAAAACACCATCGTTAGAATTATATGTTGGATCACCAGTCAAAGTAGCTGTTCCATCTGAAGTCATAAGAGTAAAACCGGGAGAATTTGTTGAGGCAAGGATGGCATCATCAACAATCTTTTCGTAGTTTCCACTATCACTTGAATATTCAAAAACAGCACGGCGTTTTCCACCCATTAAAGCAACTCTATTACCGTCAGATGAAATACCAGTATTGTTTAATCTATTACCAATGTATTGGCGGTCAAGATAGTAAATTGTATCTCCTAATTGAGCCCAATCAGAATCACGGTAAGAGAATACACGACCCATCGTATTACTCGTGGTTTCATTTTCAGAGCTAATAAAAATTGTATCACCTGAATCGCTCAATGAAATCGAAGCACCAAATCCAGATTCACTGGCAAATTCGCCGGGTGTGCTTTCAAGGGTTGAACCCATTTGAGACCAAGTGCTTCCATCATAGGAATACACTTTAACATAATCTCGTCGTTGGGAAGAAACAGCTACTATCAAACCGTCTTGTGAAATAGCCACTGTTTGACCCAAAGAAGCTAAACGGTCTCCATACCCACCAGAGATTTCACTACCCATAACATAGTGTGATTCAATCTCTGTGCATCCATTGTATGCAACAGTGACAACTCGTGAATTACTTCCCAAGTTCTCACTTATATCAGATGCTTTATAGAAAACAATGTATTCACCCAAAGTATTTGAATCAACATTACTGTTGTAAATTGTCACTGTTTCACCACCATCCGCAGTTGCACCCAATTCTGTGTAGGTGTCAACATTATGCTCCAAGTAAATATTTATATCACCAGAAATGTTTGATGTAACAAAAATGTTTGGAGCAATAGTGTCTCTTGTTATAATTGTTCTTGTATTTGAACCAATGTTATTAGAAGAATCTATAGAAGTGTAATACACTGTGTAAGTTCCCAAAATATTTGAACTGACATTCGCACTATCAATGACAACATCTTCACCTCCGTCTGCAAGTGCACCTGGATCAGAATATGTATCAATGTTGTATTCCAAATAAAAAGGATTATCACCATTTAATGTAATAAATGGTGGAATCGTATCACGGACAATAACAGTTCGTTGAGCTGTTCCAACATTATTACTACTATCTGTAGATGTGTAGTAAATTATATATGTCCCCACTGTGTTTGCATCCAAGTTAGAAGAATCAATAACAACATCTTCATCTGTATCAGCAGTCGCACCTGGCTCGGTGAATGGTGTATCTCTCTCCATTATATAACGAACACCACCCACCAAACGAATAACGGGCGCAGTAGTATCTTGAACAATAATTGTTCTAGTTAAACTATTTGAAATACCAAGTTTATTTGTAGCAGTGTAATACACTGTATAAGTTCCATTTGTATTAGAATCAACATTTGCACTATCAATTGAAACAGTAGAATTTTGATTAGAAGTTGCACCTAACTCTGAATATATATCTCGACGAGTTTCAATTGTTATGACATTTGAACCAGCAAGTTCAATAAATGGAATACTGTTTGAGTCCATCTTTGTAAAAGTTAAATTTTCAATTGATTCATATTCAACATTAGATTGTAAAGCAATTTCCTTAGAAACTGCTTGGTGTTTCCTATGATTTCTCACGCTTCCTGGAGACACTCTCTCAATATCATCTTCAGTTATAGGTATTGTTTGTCCATATCTATATAGCGGTTTGTGTGCTATTTCAGTCAGTAGATGACTGAAAGAATAATTGTGCCGCCCCATGTTATAATTAATGTACAAAAAAAGAATTTAAATTTTTTTTATTATAACAGGTCTCTCTGTTTTTATAATTTTTAATGCAACATTTAATACTCTCTTAGTAAATGAATTTTTAACAAGTATAACACTGTGGTCTATATAATTCTTTGAATACCAACGATGCTTGTTCAAAACTTTTTTCATACCCAACATTCGTCTTAATGAAACATTATTACACTGGGTAGTATCAAAAACCAGAACATGTGGTTGACGATATTTATATAATGTTGAAAAATAACGATCCATATCTTCTGGTTGTGTGTCATCAGTTATACCAATTCTAACAACATTCATTATACATATTATACATTTAATTTTTAAACTACACACGAACTTGTTGGTGAATTTGTCTCAAGTCCCTCTTCATACAACTCCATGAACAGAAACGACCTTCAGTGACGTATTTGTTCCACTGGGAGCATTTTTTATATATTTAATAAA
>Ga0233396_1001212_pt1 | contig 11423 bp, 7 predicted proteins | sample 32DmetaG_FD_183169 | JGI IMG/M metagenome (GOLD analysis project Ga0233396, IMG submission 183169) | Seawater microbial communities from Monterey Bay, California, United States - 32D | ecosystem: Environmental > Aquatic > Marine > Coastal | place: USA: California | collected 2016-10-19 | reverse complement strand
ATCCAAATGTCTCCTTCTGACTTGATTACTAAAATCAAGCTTAACCACGCAGAGACTCTTCTCAAGAAAAAAACAAATATGCGAATTTCTGAAATTGCATATGCCTCTGGTTTTCAAGATGCTAAATACTTTAGTACACTTTTCAGAAAGTTTTATGGCAAAACCCCCAAAGAATTTTCTCAAGATTATAGCTAGCATTTAACAACCTTGTTGTTTTGTTGTGCAAAGTCAATCAGATTGCTTTTTGGCTCAACTAACCTGATTTCCACGGTTTTTCAAAGCTTTTGATTTCAAAGCTAACTAAAATGAACAGCCATCAAACCGTATTTGGTTATTATTTTAGAAATTTTGAATCATTATTTTAAAACTATTAGTAATCCAAATGAAGAATCGTTTTCATTTTCTCAAATTCGTGCTGGTGACTGTCGTTTCACTAGCCTTTGTTTCATTCACGTATTTAAAATTCTATGTATTAAAAGATACATCAAAAGAGGTATTGCTCAAGGCTTTTAATTACTCCATCAGTACACAAACTGTAGGTCCCAAATACCAATTTACTAAGGAAACTTCTTTAGTGGAAACAGCGCAACAAATCCAAGCCATGGGATCCAATTTGCTTAAATTTTCCATGCATCCCAGATATTGTACTGAGAACTATGGACTCCCCGAAAACAAAGACATTAATTCTTTAACCAAACTGGCCACTTTAGAACCCTCTTTTAGCAGGGTCTTAAACATGGATTTTAAGTATTATCATATATGGGTCTATGGATTTAGTCAATACACACCCGAGCCAGCAGGTGTCAAAGATGATACAGCTCAAATCAAATTTATCAATGGTTATCCCAAGGTATATGAACAAGCACTGTATGATGAACTTTACGAATTCACCAGCTATCTGCTTAAAGAATTCAATAATACCGGCAAAGTTTTTTACTTGGGCAATTGGGAAGGCGATTGGCATTTGCGTCCAGACTACAATAGGCATAATAAGGTCAATCCAAAAACACTCAAAGGGATGACGCGCTGGGCTAAAATCCGACAAAAAGCCATTGACGATGCCAAAAAAAACCATCCTCAAAGCGATGTGGAAGTGTATCACTATATTGAAGTGAACTTGGTTCGCAAGGCCATCAACGAACCCAAATCAAAAGTAGTGGTCAATACCATCGTAAAAGATGTCAATCCTGATTATGTATCCTATTCTTCATACGATGCTACAAACCCATTCAAAACTGAGGAAGCCATGAATAAAAACCTACATGAGGCACTTGACTTTATTGAGTCACATCTCTCACCAAAAGACAATTTGCCACAAGGTAAGCGTGTTTGGATCGGTGAATACGGGAACCCAAGCAACCGATTTGACGACCAATCTCAGAACCAACGTTCCATATGGACGATAAAGTCAGCCCTAAACTGGGGTACGCCATACATACTTTACTGGGAGATGTATAACAACGAAATTAAAAGCGAAACTAACGAACAAGTCGGGTATTGGCTCATTACCGATAAAGGCGTAAAACAGCCTATTTGGCATACGCACCACAATTTTTACAAAGAATCTCAAGCTTTTGTAGATGATTACATCAATCAAAACGGGGAGCTTCCGAATTTTGACACTTTCCGAAAAGCAGCCGTCTCATTTAACAGTTTGAACCCTTAAGCATGAGATTCATCCTCTTTTTAGCATTATTTTGTTTGCCTTCTTGGGGGCAAAACCCAACCCACGACCCTATAGAACCTCGTGAAGATTACAATTTCGTTTTGGGTACTCATGCCATTGGTGGAAAATACAATTTTGGCAATGAATCTGCTTTGGTAGATCAGGTAAAACATGTTAGAGGTATGGGGTCCAATATCTTAAAAATATCACTTGGAGCCAACGCGTTAAAAGCCTATCGGTTGCCTCCTAAAAAAGCCAATAACACTTTGGAGTTCTTTTTGGCTACACCTGACTTCAAGCAGGTCTTTGATATGGATTTTAAGTATGTTTTTGCTTGGGTTCATACGCTTACGGGCATTAAGTGGAGAAATGGTTTTAGTAAATATGATGAACAAACCATATACAACGAAATGTATGAATTTGCCTCGTATGTATTGAAAGAGTATAGCGGAACAGGTAAAATGTTTTTTATTGGAAATTGGGAGGGTGACTGGCTGCTCCACAAAGGTTATGATCGATATAGTACACCTCCAAAGTCAGATGTAAAAAACATGACCAAGTGGTTTCAAATCCGACAACGCGCTATTGATGACGCTAAAAAAAATACCCCTCATCATGATGTTTCCATGTACCACTATGTGGAAGTAAACTTGGTGTTAAAAGGTATGGAGGGCGAGACGTGTATCGCCAAAAGTGTCCTTCCCAAGGTCGATGTGGATTTTGTTTCATACTCAAGTTACGAAGCGATCAAAAACAAAAATTACGCGGGTAAGAAACAAGCCTTAGAGGAGATTTTTGCGTTTATTGAAAAGCGTCTCAAGTCTAAAGAGGGATTGCCCTTCGAGCGCCGGGTGTTTTTGGGTGAGTATGGATATCATGCCAATAGGTACAAACCCGAGACCTTCCAGAAACAATTCGACGAAACCAAAGAAATCATGCAGATTTCACTAGAGCTAAACATCCCTTTCGCATTGCATTGGCAGATGTACAACAACGAATATGACAAGAAAGGTAATTCCAAACAGATGTCTTTGATTAACGAAGAAGGTGAAAAGAGACCCCTATATTATTTACACCAAAGTTTTTACAAAGAGATGAACGATTTTTTAGCAGCCTATAAGAACCTAAACAAGCAGTATCCAGAACAAAAATTGTTTAACCAAAAAGCCATAAAAATATTAAAATCACTATAACAGCTAAATGAAATACATAGCAAGTCCTTTTATCGCTTTTATCTCTCTATTTGGAATTCATACAGCAAGTGGACAGCTAGCTGTGATCAGTGATCAAAACATTAATTTTTCCAATGCAGTATCCACCATTTCCGACGGAGATTGGAGTAGTCCAAGCATCTGGAGTGGTGGTGTTGTACCTGACGCTTCCGATGATGTGGTTGTCAATCATACAGTTTATATCGATATTCAAGGAGCCAATTCTGGTGATATTGTGGATCTGTGTAGAAATATTAAGGTAGCACAAGATGGGAGTTGGGGACATGCGGCATATTTTTTAATGTCGCAATGGCAACAAAATCCAAATAATTCCATTACTCTCAATGTTAAGGACATTGACACCTCTAAATTATGTCTCTATCCAAACCCCTCAAACGAACATTTTTTCATTGAAAGTAGTTTTGAATCCGAAGTTGAGACAAGCATATACTCTCTTAACGGAAAGCTTTTAAAAACAATTAAACACAACACCAAAACTCCAATTTCAACCAAAGACTTAACCATTGGAACGTATGCTATTTCTGTCAGAACAAACGAAATAGCTTTAACTAAATTACTAATCATAAACAAGTAAACTATGAAGTATATATTTTTATTTCTCTTGTTGCCTATCACGCTGATAGCGCAAAATATGACCGTTTCCGGAACGGTATTTGACCAAGAAACCAAACAGCCACTTCCGGGAGTTGCTGTCTATGTAGATGGGTCCAATGTGGGCGCTGTAACAGATTTTGACGGTAATTTTTCCATCACAGCTGAAAAGGGAAAGACTCTTGTCTTTACCTTTATTGGAATGGAAACGGTGAAGCAGACCGTTGAAAGTGCAAGCATGGACGTCTATATGCAAGCCGACATGACCCAGCTCGATGAGGTAACAGTGAGTGTGGGTTATTTTGATGTAAGCAAAAAAGATCTTTCGGGATCCATTGCGCAAGTAACTTCCAAAGAACTTGAAAAAAACAGATCTAATTCTGTTGAGCAGTTGCTTCAAGGTCAGGTAGCTGGTGTAGTCATTACCGACTCATCTGAGCCAGGCGGTGGTACGGGAATCTCTATTCGTGGTACCAACTCTATTTTGGGAGGTACGCAGCCATTATATGTAGTCGATGGCATTCCAATTGACCCACTTTCTGATGCGGAAGGAAATGCTGGTGGGGGACAGAGTCAAAATTCGATTTCCAATATCAACCCAAATGATATTGATAAAATTGAAGTACTTAAAGATGCTGCAGCTACAGCCGTATATGGAGCACGTGGTGCAAACGGAGTAGTTATTATTACTACAAAAAGTGCTTCTGACCAAGGCGGGAAAGATTCTTTTACTGTTAATGCAGAAACAAAAATCACTGAAGTGGCCAACTTTATTGATGTATTGGATGGACCCACGTTTGAAACATACATGAATCAACGCGCAATAAATAAATTGTTTATTGATATTTCAGATCCAAGCCTCTATGGTGCTAATGCATTTGATGGTAGTCAAGCGCTGGATCCAACAGTGTATAGTGAGCTGTCTAGCTTTTCAGTTCCCTACCCAACATCCACTGGAGTGGATAACAATTGGCAAAAGTTAACTTATCAAAATGCAATTTCAAGTGACGTAAACATATCTTACAGGGGTGGAAATGCTCAAAACAGTGTTTTTACAAGCCTTGGCATTCAAAATCAAGAAGGTGTCATTTTAAATACTGATAATAAGAGAATTACTTCAAATACCAACTTTAGAAAAAAGGCTTTCAATAATAAAGTTGATATTTTTATGAGAACCTTGTTGGCATATAATGATGGAAATGCTTCTTCAGTAGCAAACGGACAAATATTCCAACAGCGCGGCGTGGTATCACAAGCACTACAGTTTCAACCTATTTTTTCATTGTTAGAGCCTGGTCAAGATGATGACATTTATGCTGAACTAAATGAAGGAAATGTAATTTCTAACCCGTATACTTTGGCTAAATATGTTCAAGACCATAAAAAATCAGTAAATCTAAATCAATCTATAGGTGTGTTTATTAAACTCACTCCAAAGGTAACATGGACCTTAAAGGGTGCTTATAACTACCAGAAAAGTAACCGAGATACCTACTACCCAACAAATACCACACGAGGTAGAAGAAATAATGGGGAAGCTACACAGGCTTATCTTGAAAACAAAAAAATATATGGAGAGACAAGCTTTAGGTATAAAAATAATTTTGGAAAACACCGAATAGATGCCATTGTGGTAGGAACGGTTGAAAAAAACAACATTAGAGCACTTTATAACAAAGCTTTCGGATACGGTAGTGATGTTACATCGTACTATACCTTTGAGTCTGCATCTGATGTGTTGGTGCCCATTGCACAGTTCAGAGATTTCGGATTGCTTTCAGGCTTGGCACGTGTTGGATATAACTACAAACGAAAGTATTATGTAGACATCAATGCGCGTATTGATGCTTCTTCAAAGTTTGCCACCAACAACAAAAGTGCTATTTTTCCTTCAGTTGCCTTGGCGTGGGCTGCTTCTGAGGAAGATTTCCTTAGAGACTCTGATATTATTTCGAATCTCAGACTACGTGCATCTTATGGTAAAACAGGTAGTAACCCGATTGCACCTTATCAATCATTGGCATTGATGACACCCATAAGGTATAATTTTGACGACAATCTTGTTACAGGTTACTATGAATCCAACCTAGCAAACGATGATTTGACCTGGGAAACTACAGAACAATTCAATGCCGGTTTGGACTTGAGCGTTTTGGATGGTAAAATTAATATGACTGTAGATGCGTACCATAAGAAAACCTATGATTTACTACAAAATGTGAATCTACCCGCATCTAATGGTTATTATAGCATTGTTGACAACTTTGGTGAAATTGAAAATAAAGGAATTGAGTTTTCCTTAAATGCTGCAGTGCTTAATACAGCTGATTTTGGCTGGAACACTTCTGCCAACATTGCTTTTAACCGAAACGAATTGGTTCAATTAAACTCCAATCTTGATTTCCAACTGGGTCCATCGGTTGGATTTAGTCAAGCATATCCTGCTGTGTTTATGGCTGGAAAACCCTTAGGCATTTTTTGGGGTGCACAAACTGATGGTATTTATGCGGATTGGGCTGAAGCCAATGCAAGTGGAATTGATGAAGCAGTTCCTGGTGAAATCAAATATGTGAATAATCATGTCGATGTTGATGCAAATGGTAACCCATTACCAAATCAACAAATAAATTTTGATGATTATGTACAAATTGGTGACCCCAACCCAGATTTCACAGCAGCTATTACCAATAACTTTAGCTACAAAAACTGGAATATGAGCATTTTGTTAACAGGTCAAAAAGGAGGAGATTTATTTTGGGTAGATTCATGGCAAATGAATGGACTTCAAAAAGCCACCAATGTAAAAACTGCTGCTTTTGAAGATTCTTGGATTGCACCGCTAAGTATGGATGCTAACGGGGTTTTAGCTTATAATCCCTCAGTGGGTTCAACCACTGGAGTTTCTCATCCAGCACCAACCACTGATCCTGGCTCTCGTGCTATCGTATCGGATCGTCAAATTTTTGACGGCTCTTTTATAAAGCTTAAAAACATCAACATTTCATATACACTGAATTTAAAAAACAGCAGTAGCCTGAAGTTGTTTGCTGCAGCTAACAACTTATTTGTTTGGACAAAATACCCTGGTTACGATCCAGAAGTTCAGTCCTATAATAAAGATCCTCGGAGAAGAGGCATTGACTTTGGTAGCTACCCAGGTACAAGAAGATTTTCGCTGGGTCTAAGGTTTAACTATTAATAACGATAATCATGAAAAATCATTTTTTTAATTCAAAAACAGTATGGTTTTCATCTTTGATGATTACAATGGCTTTTTTTACAGCCTGTGACGACATTTTAGAAGAAAATCCAGTGGTACAATTGAGTACCGAACAGTTTTATCAAACTGAAACAGATGCTCTAGCAGGACTTACAGGTGCTTATGCCCAACTCAAGGACGGTGTGGGTTACTATAGACAACAATTTTTATCAAATTTACATGCAGCTTCCGATCAAGGAAACTCTAGCTGGAAGCATGGTAATTTCAGAAAAGGAACCATTGTCTCTACAGACCAAAACCTTAGAAACCCTTGGAATGAAATGTACCGTGGTATTCGCGATGCAAACAATATTATTGCACAAGTTCCTGCTATTAACATGGATGAAACACTAAAAGCCCGTGTGCTTGGTGAAGCCAAGTTTTTAAGGGGCTTGCATTACTTTAATTTGGTGCGTTGTTTTGGCGAAGTGCCTCTACGGACTTCTCCTGTACAACCAGGAGAAGGAGGGCTGACTGTATCTCCTATTACAGAAGTATATCAAGTGATTATTGATGACCTAATGGCTGCCTCTCAAGACTGTTGGGGCTTTGGTGAAACCAAAAATGGGTTTACCAATGATATTGGAAGGGCCACCAATGCCGCTGCACATGCTTTGCTGTCTAAGGTTTATCTCCGTATTGCTTCTGCAAAAAGAACTGCGCAATCAGGTATTGAAGGTAATGCCAAGTTTCTTGAATTTACTGAAACCACAACTTTTTACTACCAAAAAGCTAAAGATCATGCCGACGCAGCTATCAATCAAGGTGATTATGCCTTGGTTGGTGATTTGGATAGTTGGGTCAATATTTTTAGCCCTACAAATGGTAATAGCACTGAAATGTTATTCGATATTCAAGGCTCATCACTAACCGAACAAGGCACTGCCGTATCCAACTTGTTTAGCCCAAGAGGTGCTGGGCTCAGTGGCGGTGGATGGGGTGGCACCAATAAGTTACATCCGAAATTCATTAATTTCAATATTGACAAAAACGATCCTCGTTTCCAAAACTCGATTGTGAGAGCGTATCAAGACGCTTCAAAATCTTATGTGCTTAACAATAATTCTAATGGCTATGTAAGATCTATTACAGAAACTGGTGCTGCTAATGGAAATTTAAATATGGTATATACTGCTAAATATGTAGATTCCAACGCCACCACTGAATATACGAGTGAACAAAACTGGCACGTGATTCGTTTGGCAGATGTGTATTTGATGCGTGCAGAAGCCATGGCTGAGTTGAGCCAAAACCCTGTGGAGGCTGTTGATGACATCAATGCTTTACGTCAGCGCGTTGGTGCTGCCGATTTGGACTTGATCGGCATGTCTATGGATGATTTCAGAACCGCCTTGCTTAGAGAACGCGGAGTGGAACTCTATATGGAAGGTCACCGATTTTTTGATCTTACCCGTATGGGCGTTTATAATGAGTACTGTAAAACCGTACATGGAAATAACTTTGGTGCACGTCAGGCAGCAGATTATTTCTGGCCCATTCCACTCACAGAAACTTCTGCAAACGACAACATTGACTAATTCTTAAAAACTTTATGATGATTCGAATTTTAATAATCCTTTTTACGGCACAACTTGTAGCACAAACACAAGTGGATCAAAATCCCAATATTGTTTTTATTATTTCTGATCAGCATAAACTTCAATTAACGGGGGCTTATGGCAGCGAACTTGCCATAACCCCCAATATTGATGCCTTAGCTAAAACAGGTGTGATTTTTAATAACTGTTATACACCTGCGCCTGTTTGCGCTCCGGCTAGAGCTGCCCTAATGACTGGAATGTACCCTTATGCTAATGGTGCTATCTACCACAAAGCACCTGTATCTATGCCTGATGGCAGAATTAAAAATTTGGGAAGTGGATACCTAAGAGAAACTGGGTATCATGAGGGTATAATTACCCTAGCCGAGATGCTCAAAGAACGAAATTATGTATCTGCCTCACCTGGAAAAATGCATGTGCATGGGGAATTGCAAAAAGATGTAGATGAAGACCACAAAGGAGGAAATAGTATGGGCTTTGATGAAATTAGCTTGCGCTACTATACCTATTTCCCTGGAGGTCATTATCAAGATGAAGTGGGTGAAGATACCTATATGCGCTATCGACAATTTAAAAAATACGGAAAAGTGTATCGAGGAGGGTCTATGCACCTCAACGAGGACTACGTAGCTACTCTTGTTGAAAACGACGAGGATAATTTTGACATGGTGGTGGCTAAAAAATCTGTTGAATTTATCAATAAACGTGGTGAAGACGGACAAAATTTCTTTCTTCATATAGGATTTGAAAAACCTCACGCACCTTTTACCACTACACAAAAATACTTGGATATGCACAACCCCCAAGACTTTCAATTGCCAGAAACCTATGACGATTGGTATAAAAAAGGGAAATATCCATGGGTGCCCAATTGGGTACACTCGGGCATTCCAAAAAATTTAAAGAAAGCCCAAAACGTTATGGCAGCGTACAACGCCTGTATCACAGAAATGGATGATATGGTAGGTAGGGTTGTCGATGCATTAAAAGAAAATGGACTTTATGAAAACACAGTAATTATTTACACCACAGATCACGGAGAGCATTTGTTCGAGCACGGACTCCGTGGAAAACACAATATGTACGAAGCATCTGTAAATGTTCCTTTTATTGTTTCTTATCCTAAATTGTTTGGTGAAAACACGATAAACAACTCTTTAGTGAGTTTTATTGATATTATGCCAACTTTGGCTGAACTCGTGGGAGTAAACACTCCAGAAACGGCGCAAGGAACTTCCTTGATCCACACTCTAAAAACCGGAGAAGCGATTCAAGACAGAGTGGTGTTTACCGAATTTCGAGGTGGAGATTACAAGCTTCTTCCAAATGCTAAGAATGTCCCTTCACGTATGATGCGAGAAGGGGATTATAAATTTATCTATACCCATGGTATCATTGATCAGCTCTACAATATCAAAGAAGACCCCAATGAGCTCAACAACCTAATTTTTGATGCGCAACATCAAAATCTGTATAGAGACATGTATTTTCAAACCCTTTCTGAGTGGCGTTTCCAAGAGTATACCCCTATGCAAGTCGTTGCCAAGGGGAAAAAACTTAAGTGGCGTAAGTCTGATGAGTTTTTCTCTTATATGGTGTATTTCGCGCCTACCAACGATCCTACACAAGCAACAATGGTGACACATGACATTGAAAAAAACACTTTTGTTACTACAGATAAGGGGGTTTATTGGGTAGTTGCTAAGCCTGTATTGAGCAAAACATCTCAGTTCTATGGGGCGCTTCCGGTTGCGGTAGAAACATACTCCTATACCCTTCCTGTTTCTGACCCTGTCGTGATGAACTAATATTCTTAGATGCGCATGAAAAAAAGAATCTCAATAGTTTTGACTCGTTTTTGTGTGGTTCTATTTTTGGCTCAATCCCGATTTTATCGAAGGAAATCTCAAACATAAAAAAAGGAGAACCAATTCCTGTGAATCAATTCTCCGGTTTAGTGACCCAGGGAGGATTCGAACCCCCAACCCTCAGAGCCGAAATCTGATATTCTATCCAGTTGAACTACTGAGCCATTATTAATTAAGAAAGTTTGTTTCGAACTATGTTAGAAATAGTCTTACCATCTGCCACACCAGATAATTGTTTGGATGCCATTCCCATAATTTTACCCATATCTTTCATCCCAGATGCCCCAGTTTTATTTATTAACTCTGAAACAATTTTTTCAACCTCTTCAGGACTTAATTGTTTGGGTAAAAAACGTTCTATTATTTTTGATTGATTAATTTCAACTTCAGCAAGTTCAGAACGATTTTGAGAAATATAAATCTCAGCACTTTCTTTTCTTTGCTTAACTAACTTTTGTAAAATTTTAATTTCCTCCTCAGCTGAAATGCCAGATGAGTTGCCTTTTTGAGTTTGAGCTAAAAGTAATGCAGATTTAACAGCCCTCAAGGACTCAAGTGAAATAGTGTCTTTTTCTTTCATTGAAGCTTTTATTGCTTCTGATATTTTTTCTATTAGTGTCATCAATTTTTTTTAAAATTAATTAATCTACATTATCATGTAAAAATGAATTGTTTGTTCTTAAGTTGATTTCTCCGTTGGTATCTTCACTTACACTGGTTCGAGATGCTTTTACGAGTTCCGCATCCTCTAAATTTACTCCTGCACGTTTAAAGGCAGGTTCTTTTTCCATTTCTGAAATTCTTTTAGCTTTATTAAAATTATAATTATATTCTTTTAATTTTATTTTTCTATCCTCAGTTCTTTTAGCAAGTCCCTCAGCTATTGAACTATTCATTGGATTAATTACTCTCTTATTTTCTTTCAAATCTGAGGATTCATTAATCTCCTTCAATTTTGAATAATCATCTATTCCAGATTTTGTAATTTCAGAACCATCAACTTCGTTCACAGGGATTATTTGTATTGGGTCATTGACAATAATTTCATTGACATCTTCTATTAGTTCATGAACAATTTTATCTGAGTAATCTTTATTGTTTGTGATTGGCATATCAAAATCTAAAGAAACTTGATCAACTGGTTCTACTAGTTCAGGATCTTTAACTTCAAATTCATTTATTTTAACAGTAACGTCTTCAATTTCAATTTCTTCCTCATTAACAAAATCCAAATTAATTTCATCA
>Ga0233396_1001179_pt1 | contig 11624 bp, 9 predicted proteins | sample 32DmetaG_FD_183169 | JGI IMG/M metagenome (GOLD analysis project Ga0233396, IMG submission 183169) | Seawater microbial communities from Monterey Bay, California, United States - 32D | ecosystem: Environmental > Aquatic > Marine > Coastal | place: USA: California | collected 2016-10-19 | reverse complement strand
AATTAAATATTAGAATTGTTTTTATATATTGTAATAATTATTAATTAGTTAAAAATAAATTTATGAAAAAAAATACTTCCCTATTTTTAATATTATTATTATCAATATTAACTTTTGCTCAAACTAACAACTACAATGTTGGAGATATTGTAGATGATTTTACTGTAACCGATATCTATGGAGTTGAACACAATCTATACGAATATGCTGATGCTGGAAAGCACATCTATCTAGATTTCTTTTATGATACTTGTGGACCTTGTCAGACATGGCAGTCTACCTTTAGCGAATTTTATGATAAATATGGCTGCAATGATGGTGATTTGGTTATGTTATCCATAAATAATGGTACAGATTCTGATGAAGAGGTTCTTCTATATGGAGAAACTTACGGTGGCCCTTTTAATCTTCCACCTGCTGCAAGTGCAGATGGTGGATCCGGTAGTGTAAATACTAATTTTGGCGTTAGTGCCTTTCCAACTTTTTGTTTAATTGGTCCAGATAGAACTCTTTTGAATCGTGATATTTGGCCTTTAACAGGTATTGAAACTTTTGAAGCAACTTTCCCTAATGGTGTTGAGCCTGAAGTTATGGAATGTACAATTTTAGGAGTAACAGATATTCAAAATGTTGAATTTACAATTGTACCTTCTGTTTCAAACGGACAGAATATTTCACTAGTAATGGACCATCAATCAGCGAGTTTGATTCAAGTGTTTGATTTAACAGGGAGAGAAGTGTATTCGCAAAATGTAAATACTAACAATATGGTTTTTAGCCTAAATGTAAGCTCAGGAACTTATTTAGTTAAAGTAACTAATGAAACTAGCTCAGCAACAAAAAAGATAATCATTAGATAAAATAATCGTACTTATAACAAAAAAACCTTCAGATTACTTTGAAGGTTTTTTTGTCTTAACAACTAACTACTTACTAAATCATTTTGATTTCTAAATACTAGTTTCTCGTTAAAACTATCTAGTAGAATGATACTATTAACAGTTACTTTCCCAGATAAAATTTCCTTAGAAAGAGTATTTAAAACTTCCTTCTGAATAACTCTTTTTACGGGTCTTGCACCATATTGTGGGTCATATCCTATTTTTGCTAAATAATCTATAGCTTCTTCTGTAGCATCTAAAGTAATATGTTGTTTAGACAGCATTTTTGTTAATCCTTTTAATTGAAGACGAACAATTTGTTTGATGTCTTCTTCCGAAAGAGGTGTAAACATAATAATATCATCAATTCTATTTAAAAACTCTGGACGAACCGATTGTTTAAGTAACCCAATTACTTCTACTTTGGCACTTTCCATAGCGGAATCTATGTCTTTTAAGCTTTCAAATTTTTCCTGAATAATATGTGAACCTATATTACTAGTCATAATAATAACCGTGTTTTTAAAATCTGCAATACGCCCTTTATTATCTGTTAATCTTCCCTCATCTAACACTTGAAGTAAAATATTAAACGTATCCGGATGTGCTTTTTCAATTTCGTCGAGTAGTATTACAGAATAAGGTTTGTTTCTTACCGCTTCAGTTAGTTGTCCACCTTCGTCATAACCAATATACCCAGGAGGGGCACCAACTAACCTACTTACACTATGTGACTCTTGATATTCACTCATGTCAATTCTAGTCAAGGCGTTTTCGTTATCAAACATATACGCTGCCAACGCTTTTGCAAGTTCAGTCTTACCCACTCCAGTTGTACCTAGAAATAAAAAGGTGCCAATTGGCTTTTTTTGATCTTGCAAACCAGCTCTACTTCTACGTATTGAATCACTGACTGCAATTATTGCTTCATTTTGACCAACAATTCTTTGATGTAATTTTTCTTCAAGTTTTAAAAGTTTTTCACGATCACTTTGGAGCATCTTAGTAACAGGAATTCCAGTCCACTTCGCTACTACTTCTGCAATATCCTCAGTTGTTACCTCTTCTTTAATTAGTGAATTTTCGTTTTCATTACTTTTTAAATCAAGTTCTAATTTAAATAGGTTGTTATTTGCCTCTTTGATTTTTCCATATCTAAGTTCAGCAACTTTACCAAAATCACCTTCCCGCTCGGCAACATCTGCCTCTTGTTTATATGTTTCAATTTTAATTTTAGTATTCTGAATGGCATCTACGATCACCTTTTCGCTTTTCCATTTAGCATGCAGTGAGTTACGTTCTTCTTTTATATTAGCTAAATCACTTCGTAAAGTTTTTAGTTTGACTTCATCTTTTTCTCTTTTTATGGCTTCAATCTCAATCTCAAGCTGCATTATTTTACGATCTAAAATATCTAATTCCTCAGGTTTTGAGTTTATTTCTATTCTAATTTTAGCAGCAGCCTCGTCCATTAAATCAATCGCTTTATCTGGTAAGAATCGATTGGTTATATATCTTTGTGATAATTCTACAGAAGCAATAATAGCTTCGTCTTTGATTCTAACCTTATGATGTGTCTCGTATTTTTCTTTGATCCCTCTGAGTATTGAAATAGCACTTTCTGTATCAGGTTCATGAACTATGACCTTTTGGAATCGACGCTCTAAAGCTTTGTCTTTTTCAAAATATTTTTGATATTCGTCAAGAGTCGTAGCTCCCACTGCTCTTAATTCACCTCTAGCCAATGCTGGCTTTAGTATATTAGCTGCATCCATTGCACCTTGGCCACCACCGGCTCCAACTAGGGTATGAATTTCATCAATAAATAAGACTATATTCCCATTACTTTTAGTTACTTCTTTGATGACAGCTTTTAGACGTTCTTCAAATTCTCCTTTGAATTTAGCTCCTGCTATTAATGCGCCCATATCTAAAGAAAATATTTGTTTTTCTTTTAGATTTTCTGGTATATCACCCGCAATTATTCGGTGGGCCAAACCCTCTGCTATTGCTGTTTTTCCTGTGCCTGGTTCTCCCACTAACATTGGATTGTTTTTAGTTCTCCTAGATAAAATCTGTAATATTCGTCTTATTTCATCATCTCTACCTATAACTGGATCAAGTTTTCCAGTAGCAGCTAATTGATTTAGATTTCTTGCATATTTATCTAGAGAATTATAGGTTTCTTCAGCATTTTGAGAGTTTACGCTAGAACCTTTCCTTACCTCATCAATGGCTTTTTTAATTTCTTTTTCTGTTATCCCTTGATCTTTTATACTTTGTGCTATTTTACTTTTTGACCTAAAGATTGCTAACAGTAAGTGTTCAATCGAAACATACTCATCACTCATTTTTTGAGCGATGATGATGGCTTCATTTAGCATTTTACTTGTAATTGTTGAAATCATTATGTTAGCACCTGATACTTTTGAAAAACTCTCTAATTGTTTATCTAGTATCTTACTTAATAATTCAATATTGATATTCAGTTTGTTCAAAATAAACGGAATAACATTTTTATCGATGGTAAGAATTGCTTTAAAAATATGTTCATTTTCAATGTGTTGATGTCCAAATCTCTGAGCAATTAATTGAGCTTCTTGAATCGCTTCTTGTGACTTTATAGTATATTTATTAAAATTCATCAGTTAATTATTTTATTTTTATAGCATCAAAATGTAAACCATTTAAAAATGCAGTCAAAATGTCGTTTAAACAACCCGTTCATCCGACAAAATGACGTTATTTTAAATGGATTTGAAAATAAGTAATAACTATATTTTTTGATTTAACACCTATGAACTTTTTTAAAAAAATATTTACAGAAAACAAAAAAACAAGAGAATCAAAAAAGCAGATTCCTTGGATTCAACTGACGTCTTTAAATCAATTAGATGAAATTTTAAAGGAATCTGATGAAAAACCAATTGCTATTTTTAAACATTCTACACGATGCGGAATTAGTCGTATGGCTTTACGTCAATTTGAGAAACAATTAAACATAGATATGAATTCTGTGAGACTCTATTTTTTAGATTTACTTGTATACAGAGAAATATCAAACGAAGTTGCTTCACGTTTTAAGGTTTACCATCAAAGCCCACAACTGATCATATTTAAAAATGGAACCGCTATTCATCAGAGCTCTCATCATGAAATAGACGCTACGATTCTAGGTAATTACATTTAATTTTCTAGCGCAGGTAGTATTTTTCCGATACACTCGCCAAATCCGATTCGTAATCCATTTTTTTCTGAATGTGCTCGCATGATGACCGTATCGTTATCTTGAATAAATTTTCGTTCCTTACCATTTTTTAAAGAAATAGGATTTTGACCTCTCCAACTTAATTCTAACATGGAGCCATAACTATCTTTTGTAGGGCCAGAAATTGTACCACTTCCCATCATATCACCAGATCGCAAATTACAACCATTGACCGTATGATGTGTTAATTGTTGTGCCATTGACCAATACATATACTTAAAATTAGAATTAGCAACTACAGTCTCTTCGTCATCTTTGGGCTGAATAGCCACCTGTAACTTTATATCAAAATTCTTATTATCGCCATGTGCTAAATAGGGTAGTGGGGTTGGATCTTGCTTTGGACCGTTAGTTCTAAATGGCTCTAACGCGTCTAAGGTAACTATCCAAGGTGAAATGGTAGAGGCAAAGTTTTTACCTAAAAAAGGGCCTAAAGGCACATATTCCCATGCTTGAATGTCACGTGCACTCCAATCATTAAACAATACCAAGCCAAAAATATAGTCTTCAGCTTCATGAATAGGAATTCTATGACCCAAATGATTTGAGTCCATTGTAATAAAAGCCATTTCTAATTCAAAATCAACTAATTTAGAGGGGCCAAACCCAGGTATACCATCTTCTCCTGGTTTGGTCTGCCCATAAGGTCTATGCACGGGAGTTCCAGAAGGGATAATTGAAGAACTTCGCCCATGATAGCCAATAGGAATTCTGAGCCAGTTAGGTAACAATGCATTTTCTGGATCTCGGAAAAGCGAGCCAACATTCGTGGCATGTTCCTTACTAGCATAGAAATCGGTATAATCACCAACATCTACTGGTAACTGCATTTCAATTTCTTCCAAACTAAATAAAACTATTTTTTTATGTTCTTCATTGTCACGAAGTTTACTGTTGGTTTCGGTAAAAATATCAGCTATACGGTTGCGAACCAACCTCCAGGTTTTTCTGCCATCAGCAATAAAATCATTCAGACTATCTTGCATAAAAATATCATCCGTTAAATCTATTCCTTCAAAATATCCAAGTTGATGTAGGGCACCAAGATCAATTGCGCAATCGCCAATTCGAGTACCAATAGTAATGATGTCATCTCTAGTAAGAAAAACTCCAAAAGGAATGTTTTGAATAGGAAAGTCGGTATTTGATGGGGTTTCAATCCAAGTCTTTCTTGAAGGATCATTTGCAGAAAGTGGCATAGGTATTGTTATTTTTTTGTTAGTAAAAACTTTATCAAAGATATAATTTTAGTTAAAAAATCAGGTAAGCTTTTTGTATTTTTGATTTTAATTTTTTAACCACATACTTATGACTAGAGATGAGCAAATATTTGACTTAATACAAGAAGAGGAGCAAAGACAATTTCAGGGTTTAGAGCTTATAGCTTCTGAGAATTTTGTGAGTGATCAAGTCCTTGAAGCAACAGGGTCCGTTCTCACTAACAAATATGCAGAAGGTTACCCAGGAAAACGATATTATGGTGGGTGTGAAATTGTTGATGAAGTTGAACAATTGGCAATTGATCGTGCAAAATCTCTTTTTGGAGCAGAATATGTAAATGTTCAACCCCATAGTGGTTCGCAAGCGAATACAGCTGTTTTTTTCGCATGTTTAAAACCTGGAGATACCTTTTTAGGCTTTGATCTTTCGCACGGAGGGCACCTAACTCACGGATCACCGGTTAACTTTTCTGGTAAATTATACAAACCTGTTTTCTATGGAGTTGACAAAGCAACAGGTCTCATAGATATGGATGTGGTTGAGGAAATTGCCACGCGTGAACAACCTAAAATGATCATAGCTGGAGCTTCAGCGTATTCAAGAGAGTTTGATTACAAACGATTTAGAGAAATCGCAGATAAAGTTGGCGCACTTTTACTTGCGGATATTTCACACCCCGCAGGGCTTATTGCGAAAGGTATCATAAGTGATCCAATTCCTTATTGTCATATAGTTACCACCACCACCCACAAAACTTTAAGAGGACCACGTGGAGGAATGATAATGATGGGAAAAGATTTTGAAAATCCCTTTGGTATTAAATTAAAAAACGGAAATTTAAAAAAAATGTCATCATTATTAAATAGTGGTATTTTTCCTGGTAATCAAGGAGGTCCTTTAGAACATGTTATTGCTGCTAAAGCAATCGCTTTTGGAGAAGCGTTAACAGACAATTTTTTGCATTACTCGGTACAAGTAAAAAAGAATGCAAAAGTGATGGCAAAAGCATTTATGGACAAGGATTATCAAATTATTTCTGGAGGTACTGATAACCATATGTTATTGATAGATTTAAGAAATAAAAATATTACAGGAAAAGAAGCTGAGGAAGCCCTGGTAAAAGCTGATATAACGGTTAATAAAAATATGGTACCTTTTGATGATAAATCTCCATTTGTCACCAGTGGAATCCGAATAGGGACTCCAGCAATTACCACAAGGGGTTTGGTTGAAGCCGATATGCAATTAGTTGTTGATTTAGTCGACGAGGTAATAATAAATTTTAATGATTCAGAAAAACTAGAGGCAATAGCGTTAAAAGTTAACGAGTTAATGGCTGGAAGAAAACTATTCAGCGTCTAAATATTTTAATCTTTATGAGATTTTTTTTCCTTTTAATATTCATTTCATTTTTTTGTCCAAATTTTGTTGCTCAAATACAATTTAATGAAGAAGCTATATTACTTGGATGTTCAAACTCCTCCTACGGACTAGGAACTCTAGGAGGCGGAATTTCTTTTTTCGATTTTGATAAAGACGGTTGGGATGACCTAACTGTTTCTTCAGAAACAGGTGACCCAGTAAGGTTTTATAAAAATAATACGGGTGTTTTTTCTCAAATAGCACTTGTTTCTTTTGATCCGCTTTTTGAAACAAAAACAGTGCAGTGGGTTGACTTTGATAATGATGATGATTATGATTTGTTTGTTACTAGTTATTCCGACTCCAATATTTTGTATGAAAATGTTGGAAATATGACTTTTGACGATATCACCAATTCATCAGGTTTAATTCTTGATGACAATTCTAATTTTGGAAGCTCGTGGGGAGATTACGACAAGGATGGTTTATTAGACGTTTTTATATGTTCAAGAAGTGAATTAGAGGAAGAAACACAAAATTATTTATATCACAATAACGGTGATGGAACCTTCACTGTTGTAAATGATCTAGTTGGAATAGACAATAACCACCATCTCTCATTTAGCTCTGTTTTTTTCGACTATAATAATGATGGTTGGCAAGATTTATATATTGCAAACGATAAAATAGATACACAAAATTTATTGTACAAAAACAATGGAGATGGAACATTTACAGAAGTAGGAGAAGAAACAGGGACTAATATTTCAATGGATGGTATGGCCACCACAATTGGAGATTATAACGATGACGGTTGGTTAGATATTTATGTAACTAATTTGATAGCGGGTAATGTTTTTTTGAAAAATAACGGTGATGGTACTTTTACTGATGTAGCAAGTATAAACGGTACTTTGTTTGAATCTGCGGCTTGGGGAGCTGTTTTTATAGATGCTGAAAACGATACTGATTTAGATTTGTATGTAAGTGGTGAATTGGACGGTAGTACTAGTTTTTTACCCTCCGCTTTTTATGAGAATAATGGAAGTGGAATTTATTCAATTCCTATGTCTGCAGGTTTTGAAAACGATACGGCTAGAAGCTTTTCAAATGCAATTGGAGATATTAATAATGATGGTTATCCCGACATGACAGTTTTAAATTATGAACCTGATGATATATTTTTATGGAAAAATGTAAGCAATCAAAATAACAATTGGTTAAAAATTAAATTAGAGGGAGTTACAAGTAATCGTCAAGGGATTGGTTCTTGGATTGAAATTTCGTTAGCTGGAAATAAACAATACCGTTATACTTTATGCGGAGAAGGTTTTTTAGGTCAAAATTCTGCTTATGAATTTTTTGGATTAGGATCAGCTAGTACTATCGATTATATAAAAGTAACTTGGTTAAGTGGTCAAGTTGATATTATTGAAAACCCTACATTGAATAGCCACATTACAATTATTGAAGGTGGTACCTTAAATGTAAATGAAAATAAAGATATCGAAGTATTGGTTTATCCGAATCCAGGTAAAAAGTTCAATATTAAAATGAATAATTACAAGGATATCATGACTTTAACCATAACCGATATTTTTGGAAAAGTTTTAGTAAAACGTACACAAGATTTGAACGAGTTTACTATTAATTTAAGTGCTTATGACAGTGGTGTTTACTTCTTGAATATTTTTAATCAAACTCAAAAGATTACGAAAAAGTTAATTATCAACTAATAAAACCTTTTTATTAAATTAATATAACTACATTTGCCACTTAATTAAATAAATTTTATACAATGCAAACAGGTACAGTTAAATTCTTCAATGCTTCCAAAGGATATGGTTTTATTACTGAAGATGACACAAACACAGAACATTTTGTACATATCTCTGGATTAATCGATGAAGATATCCGTGAAGATGACAAAGTTGAATTTGAATTAAAAGAAGGTAAAAAAGGAATGAACGCAGTAAATGTGAAAGTTCTTTAATATAAATATCATTTTTTAATAAAAAGCCTTTTCGTTAGAAAAGGCTTTTTTTATTTATCATACCCCATCATCTGGAAAGATTATACTTTCATAGGCTCCAGCGTCAGGCGAAGAAATATTTCTGTTGATTCCATTAGCATCAAGAGGAACAATTGCTGCATCAATCGGATCTGCAATGCCATCGGCACCAGATACATCGGTTTCAATGTTAAAATCATTCATGGAGCTATTCAAAAAATAGGGATTCTGATTTCTAACAATATTAGTGTATAAAGTTTCATTTAAAAAATCATAATTTAAATCATCTTCATAATTTCCATTTGGATCGTCAAATCTGATTAAGCTATTTTTAAAATTAAAGTTAAATGCAGCCTCTTGACTTTGTGTAAATATTAATTCTCTTGCTTCATTACCATATATAATACAATTTGTAAAGTTGGCTTCTAATAAATCTGCAGTAATAAATTCAGTATCACTAATTTGTAAAGTATTGCTTATCGATACTGCGGGAAAAATCCTGAAGTTATTGGTCCAATAATTTACAAAGGTGGAATGAATAAAATTGTATTTCCCACCTAGGCTAAGGGTTAACGATGATTGGCCACTATTATTAATAATTAGATTTTCACCATAAACATTACCAGTTCTAGCTAACAAACCAATATTTGATGAATTAAATATCTCAACATTTTTTAGTGTTAAAGTGCGATCTCCATCATTACTGTCCATTAAAATTCCTACTATTGAGTTTTTAATAGTCGTATAATTAAATTCATGATTGGTACTACCAGCAGTAAGCCATATAGTTCCCCATTGACCAGGTACATCAGAAAATGATGGTTCCAATCGGTCTCCTTCAAAAATAATTTGATTTTCCATCATTTCTGAATCGCTACTTGGTAAACCATTACATCTCATTGATGCTCCATTGGTTACTAAAATTCCACTGTCTCTATGAAAAAATATTCGAGCACCAGCCTCAATAATTAGTGTCTTATTGGGAGCAACTGCTGCATAACCATAAATAACATATGGTTTATCATTGGTAAAATTTAGTTGATCATCGTCTAAATAAAACCCTTCTATTAAAATGGGTTCTTCTTCGGTACCAAGATTTAAAGTCTCTACAGTTCCATCTAAATTTTGCTCTGGAAACAGAAAAATAGCATCCTTTACTAAAGTAATCAAGTTTACATCTTGAGCATTGGTGCCTGAATCAAAAACAATAGAATCCTCGTACAAATATGAATTATCTGGATTGGGAAAGTTATCAATGTCAATAGTGGTCTCAATAAAAACAAAAATACTATCATTAGCTAAGATGTTAATGTTTTCAAATGTTTTTCCTGGAATGCCATCCACATTTAAACGATAGTTAGAAGCTTCTCCACTAGATAATTGTATAGTAGGTATATTTATATCCTTATCACTACGATTGTAAACCTTGAGTGTTCTGGTACTAGAACCAATATTTGTAAACACGGTGTCTAGAAAAATGGTATCCTTGGAAAACTCTAAATTGCCCGAACTAGGAACAGATTCAAAATCATTTCTACACGAACTCCACAAAACAATATTTAAAACTAGGAAAAAACCGTACAAATACTTCAACGCTAAAATTTTTTAATTTATGTAAAAGTATAACTTTTTGACTTTTTATTTATTGTTTCTGTCTAAGTTTTTTAAGCAGTGATTTGTTTCGTTGATTCATTAAAATAGATAACTTATAAGATATTATTAAATCGTGTCATACGATACATTTATTCTGTCATTTCAAATAAAATACTCGGGTAAATTACGAAACAATAGTAACATCGTTATTTTATAAAAAAAACGATATTACAAACATTTAAAGTGCAAATAACCGTTACCACAAAAGTTATTAAGTGTTACAAATCCCTTTTTTTAAGAACAGCATACGAACCATATACAAACAAACAGGTCCATGTTAAAACAATTAAAACAGTCATAAATTGAACACTATAATCTTTGTCGAAAGCTTCTCCTAACTGATTTGCAGCTGACTGTACAGCACCTAACCTAGAAAAAGGTTCTTTGATTAAATTTGACATGGATGCTAATGGAAATAATTGTATAATGTTATCTGCTAAATCACTATTCCTAAACATTTCCCATTTGAGAAAACTGTAAATTATACCTTCCATAATACTCCAAATTAACAAAAAACCTAGAGCAAAAGCGGATCTTTTTACTAGTATTCCTAAAAATAAGCAAAATGAAAAAAAACCAATTAGATTAATAAAATAAGCTAAAAGATACTCTGTGTCACTAAAAATAATTCCAATTTCATTGTAGTCGGAAAATATAAGTCCTAATATTAGCGATACGATAAAAACAAATAAAGTTGAAACCATAGCGAATAATACAACAGTTAGAAATTTAGAAAGAACAAACTCTTTTTTACTTAAGCCGTCAATTAAATTTTGTTTAAGAGTTCTATTGCTATACTCGTTGGCCATCATAGAAACGATAACAATTGCAAGAAATAATTTTAAAATAGCTGCTACCCAAGTATTAAAATGCCATATAAATGGAAAATTAAATATTCCTTGATCAGCAATTCTAAAATTAAATTCTCCAAATTTAAACTCAACGGAGGCTATTAAAGCTATAAAAGTTATCAAAATAAAATATACAATTGAAATAATTTTTGCTGATTTATTATATTTTATTTTGTGGAGTTCTATTGACAATAAACGTAACATATTAGTAGATTTGGTTCTCAATTAGTTGGATTTGGTAAGCTCTAAAAATTGCTCCTCTAAACTTTCTTTTCTATGCACTAAATATGAAAGGTGTATCCCTTTTTTAAAAAGTATTTTATTCAATTCTGCACCATTTAAAGGTTCTTTTAAATAGGCCAACAAGTAATTTTCTT
>Ga0233396_1001169_pt1 | contig 11672 bp, 8 predicted proteins | sample 32DmetaG_FD_183169 | JGI IMG/M metagenome (GOLD analysis project Ga0233396, IMG submission 183169) | Seawater microbial communities from Monterey Bay, California, United States - 32D | ecosystem: Environmental > Aquatic > Marine > Coastal | place: USA: California | collected 2016-10-19 | reverse complement strand
GGTATTAATATAAAAGCGATTTACCATTGGTTTGACTCTGAGTCTAGTTGCACTCTTGGACAAGATGGTGGGGAAGAAATCGACTTTGTAGCTTCTTATAAGGTCAACAAATATATAAACATTAGTTACAAAATACGGTGATTATGATACTGATGGCGGTGTAGGCAATGCGGGTGCATTCGACAAGAAGATGTTTACCTTCGAGATTAATTGCATTTACTAAACTAAGGTGCACTTGCCGTTAACTTTGAGTGCCTAAAAAACAGTCGCATATACTAAAGGTATTTAGTGCTAGTTTTTTGCAAAAGACTGCGGGGCGTACGTTCGCCCCGCTTTTTTATGCATTGCAGATGATGCGTACAAGTGCGTTTCACATCTAATTTTATAGCTATTAAATAGGTAAATTTTAAAAATGTCAGTTGGCAGGGACTGCATGCATTTGATACTCATGAGATCCAAGGCTTTGCTATTATCGGTGAAGATCGGAAGTTTGTTTGGGCAACGGCTAAAATTGTCGAAAAGATCCAGGTGCGCTTGATGTATTCTGATGTGAAGCATCCAGTGGCCGTGAGCTATGCCTGGGCACAGAACCCTGAAGCCAGTTTACAAGATCGCAATGGTTTACCAGTCACTCCGTTTCGTACAGACGACTGGGATCGTAGTCCAAGTAACTAAGGAAGCAGTAGTGCTGCTGTAATCAGTATACGTCGCGCACATAGCGCTTGTCGGCCTTGAGTTGCTTTACGTAGTCGGCTGCGGCGGCTTCGCTCATACTACCTTCTTGGGCGATTACATCGTGCAGTGCTTGGTCGACATCATGCGCCATGCGTGATGCATCTCCGCAGACGCAGAATGAGGCGCCTTCTTCGAGCCATGCATAGAGCTCTTTGGCATTTTCACGCATGCGGTCTTGAACGTAAACTTTTTCGGCCTGATCTCGTGAGAATGCCACGTCGAGCTTAGTTAACACGCCATCCTCTAAGTAGCTTTGCCACTCTGTCTGATATAAGAAGTCAGTCAGATAGTGCTGATCACCAAAGATGAGCCAGTTTTTACCCTTAGCATCTGTTGCTTGACGTTCTTCGATGAATGCCCGAAAAGGTGCGATACCAGTGCCCGGGCCAACCATAATAAGTGGGGCATCTGGATTCGCTGGTACTTTAAAATGTTTGTTCGGTGTCACGAAAACATCGATGGCGCTGCCTTCTTCAATTCGATCTGCCAAGTATGTCGAACAGACTCCCTTGCGCTCACGGCCATTCGAATCATAGCGAACCACGCCGACTGTAAGATGCACCTCACCTGGGTGAGCCTTGGGGCTAGATGCAATTGAGTAAAGACGCGGCGGTAGTTTGCGCATCGTGCCCGCCAGTTGGTCCGCAGTGATTGATTTCGCAGGAAAGTCAGTGAGTACGTCAATGATTTCACGTCCCCAAGTATATTCTTTGAGGGCTTCTTTGTCTGTAATCAATGCTGCGAGTTTAGCATCTTGAGCAATCTCATTATAGCGCTTTAGCACCGGCAGAGAAATGGCAGTGACATCGAGCTTACGGGTGAGGGCATCGCCGAGTGTGCACTCGCCGTCTTTTAAAGTGACAATACTGCTACCATCGAGCTGTGTGGCTACAAGAATTGCGTCCACCACATCTTGTGCGTTGTGCGGAATCACTGCCAGCGCGTCACCTGCTTCATAGGTTAGGCCAGAACCTTCGAGGTTGAACTCTAAGTGGATCGTTTCTTTAGCTGAGCCACGGCCATTAAGCAACACACGCTCATTAAGTTTTGATGGAAACGGATTCTTGCGCGAATATTTTACCGTCGTTGTCACAGGTGCCGCTGAGGAGACAGGTGCAGCCGGGGCTACAGTTACCAGTGCTGAAAGGGCAGCGAGTGCGCCTTTAGACCATGCAGCGTAGTCATCGTCGAAGTCGACATCACAATCTTTACGGTCATAGATACGCTGGGCACCCAGCGCTTCCAATCGAGCATCAACGTCGATCCCCGTTTTACAGAAATGCTCGTAACTTGTATCGCCTAGGGAGAGTACAGAGAAGCGAGTGCCTGTGAGTTGAGGTGCTTTGTCGCTCATTAAAGTAGAGACAAAATCGACCGAATTCTCTGGCGGATCACCTTCGCCCCAAGTACTGACAATTACCAATAGATTTTCAATTCCCTTGAGCTTGGCAGGGTTGATGTCGCCCATGCTGACCGCCTTCGCTTTGAAGCCAGACTTCGCTGCGGTTTTTACTGTTTGATCCGCCAATCCTTCTGAATTGCCTGACTCAGAACCGAATAATACAGTCAGTTCAGGGGTGACTGTAGAAGTAGTCGCTACGCCACCTTTGCTAGCACGCAAGCCGCCGATGAAGCCTTCCATCCAAGTGAGTTGGTCTGGTTGGAGATTCGGAAAGAATCCGTTGAGCCATTGCACCTGATCGGGTGCAAAGGGTGCTGTACTTGGCAGGAATTCGTCTGGGTTACTCATGTTAATTCGCAATAATTAAAGTGTAGGATCAAACCATCATGCCGCTGAAATGCTAGCACGAATTGGAGTTTTTGTCCCATTCTTTAGTTTATGAGTGACAAACTAAAGAAAAGAACTAGGTTCACTGCAAGATTTATCTGTGCTTCCAGTTGTCTTCTACATTTACATAGCTAACTTGTACGCATTAATTACTCAAATTTATTATGATTTCCGACAGTCAAACACCTCAAAAACTACATAAAAACGAAGGTATCAAGGATCGTAGCGGTTATCTACGTGGGACGATCCTAGAGGGTCTCGCAGATGTCTCGACAGGTTCGATCGCGGCCGATGACCAGCAGTTGACTAAATTTCACGGTCTCTACCAGCAAGATGACCGCGACGTGCGCAGCGCGCGCCGTAAGCATAAGCTTGATAAGGCGTATTCATTTTTGGCTCGCATCTGTTTACCAGGTGGCATCTGCACCCCCGAACAATGGATCCTGATGGATGAGCTAGCCAACTACTGTGCGTTCAATACGCTGAAATTGACCACACGCCAAGCCTTTCAGTTGCATGGCATCCTTAAGGGTAACCTCAAGGAGGTCATCAGTCGCTGTAATGATGTAGCAATGACCACGCTGGCCGCCTGTGGCGATGTCAATCGAAACGTCATGTGTAATCCCAATCCGTTTGCTTCACAGGTGCATACTGAAGTGCAACGGATCACTGACGAGATTGACGCGCACCTCAAGCCGCAGACTCCAGCGTTTTCTGAAATGTGGTTGGATGGTAAGCCCTTAAAATTAACTGTCGAGCAAGCTGCTGAGCGTTCGTTGGATTGTGGCGGTTCTGAAGTGGAGCCACTGTATGGCAAGACTTACCTACCAAGAAAGTTTAAAATCGCAGTCGCTATTCCACCTTTTAATGACGTCGATATTTTCGCCAATTGCCTCGGTTTCATCGCAATTCTTGATGATGGCAAACTCACTGGATTCAATGTGACAGTTGGCGGCGGCATGGGGATGACGCATGGAAATGAGAAGACTTTCCCGCGCTTAGCTGACGTCATCGCTTTCTGCACACCCGATCAAGCGGTCGCAGTTGCTGAGAAAATAGTCACCATCCAGCGAGATCATGGTAATCGTGTAGAGCGAGCGAACGCTCGTTTCAAATATACGGTGGAGCGCTTGGGTGTTGACTGGATTCGCAATGAACTGGAGACACGCCTTGGCTATAAGCTAGAAGATGCGCGCGAGTATGAATTTTCCAGCACTGGCGATCGCTACGGTTGGGTTGAAGGAACCAACGGCAAGTGGAATCTTGGTCTTTTCATTGAAGGTGGCCGCATCGTCGACACAGAGGAGAGCCCACTCAAGACTGGTATGCTCGAAATCGCTAAGGTACACACTGGTGATTTTCGCCTTACTGGTAATCAAAATGTATTGATCGGCAATGTCGATGCAGCTGATAAGGGCAAGATTGACGCCTTAGTGGAGCAGTACAAACTCGACGCCTACAAGACAGCTTCGGGAATGCGACGTAGCCAAATTGCTTGCGTATCACTACCTACCTGTGGCCTTGCACTTGCTGAGTCCGAGCGCTACTTGCCGACTCTTGTCACTGACCTCGAAATAATCCTCGAAGAAGCTGGTTTACGCGAAGATGAAATAGTCATTCGATCAACTGGTTGCCCGAATGGCTGTGGCCGTCCATACTTGGGTGAGATCGGCTTGGTGGGTAAAGTACCCGGCAAATATAATTTGTATCTTGGTGCTGGCTTCGACGGCGAGCGTCTCAACAAGCTCTACCGCACCTCGATCACCCATGAGCAAATCATCGAAGAGCTTCGCCCAATCCTCCTTGCTTACGCCAAGGATCGCAACGAGGGCGAGCGTTTTGGTGACTTTGTCATTCGTAAGGATTACGTGAAAGCGACTACCGCGGGTAATAACTTCCATGCGAATATTCAGTAACGCATCATAGCAAAATCCCATACTTTCAATTAGCCAATGTTTGTTCGAACATTGGCTTTTTTGTATTCTTTATCTAAGTCAAAGTGCTTATCTTAATTACATGTCCTACGAACGCCTCGCACGATTCTATAAACTAATCGAATCGATTACAATTGGTCCACCGTTGCTGAATGCTCGCCTTGCACACTTGGATCTATTAGCCGAAGGGCCCACACCCAAGCATGCGTTGTTAATAGGAGAGGGCAATGGCTCATTTCTGCTCCCTTTTGCACAACGCTTTCAGGATACACAAATCACCGTAATTGATCAGAGTGCGGCGATGCTCGAAATCGCTCAGTCCAGGGCGCTAGAAGCTGGCATCGATATGACTCGAATCTTCTTTCGACAGGCTGATATGCAATCCGCAACACTCCCAACAAACTACTATGACTTAATAGTCACCTTATTCTTTTTTGACAATTTTGATGAGTCTACAGTTTGCAAAATGATACCTGCACTCGAAGGAGCTGCTACAGTCCCCGCGCAATGGTTACTCGCAGATTTTCAGATCCCTGAGCATGGCTGGCGACGGCTTCGAGCACGGTTTTGGTTGGCAATTCTTTATGGTTTTTTTCGGGCATTTGCTGTAATCCCCGCAAGACATTTACCACCCATTGAGGCGATTCTAAATAGTAGTAACTTTAAACAAACGGCGCGCAAAACCTATTGTGGCCAAATGCTTTATAGCACACTATATCAGAGGTCTGTATAGAATCTTTCGATAACTGAGTGCGCCTGCGACGCGGTCGATCACTTGCTTGAGTGACGATTCACGCCCTCCAGTGCTAGGGGCAGTACCACACTCAATGTCACCATAAAAATATTTGGACGCTAGGATTTTGGCGGCAAGGTCTGAAAATTTAGTCGGAACTTCTATGTTGTCTTGCCTGAAAATTACCTGCCCTTTGTCATCAGTCTAATTTCACTATTTTAACTGCATGCACGGCCATCGGTTGTTTATTAATTTAATACAGTATTTGTATCCTTTTTATTTCAAACTTAAGCACGCTTATTTGCTAATTTATAAGTCGTTTCTAGTGTGTCTAATTTATTGAATAAGATGCTCTTATCTTTTATAGATTTATTGTCACACAAAATTTACTCTAGGTGAATGTGTTAAACATGAATTAGATATATGCATGAAATTATCTGCACTGAAAGAGGCGTTAATGTGTTAATAAATAGTCTCTTTAGGTAAATTTTGAACATTACATATTGCGCTAACAATATCGTTGGATAGGTTTTATTTAACCCTGCGGTGTTCGATCTTAAACGGAGTGTCTGTCCTTTACTCTTTTGAAATCGGGAGCTGAACCTTGGAGGTGGCTGTCCAGCCGTCAACCGGAAGACAAAAACCAACGAGGAAGCGCCCACCTTAGACACAAAAGGCCTAAGAACTCCCCCTTATACGGCACAGGTGGGGCCACTTTTTTTAATAAAAAAGGTGTCATTAAAAAAGCAGTGATCTCATAAGATTACTGCTTTTTTAATTGATGTATTTGGCTATGCGAAGCATCTGTGATGCTACTATAGACACTATAATGAAACTGCACTATTCGTCAGCAGTTAGTGCTTCCCATTGCTCGTAGGCTTCGAGGGTCTGCATCTGTAATTGCTCGATACGTGTCGCATCGGTAGCTGGATCGTTCGACTGATCTTGATAATAGTCTGCAGAGGCCATTTTTTCACTCAGTGAGGTGTGTTCGGCTTCGAGTTGTTCAATCAGACCAGGTAATGCCCGCAGGGCTTCGCGTTCCTTATTACTAAGCTTTCGTGTCGATACCTTCGCAGGCTTTACAGTCGCTTCATTTGGCTTTGCCACTGCAGCAGGTGGCAACTTGAGCGACTGTGCCTCTGCAACTTTACGTGCTTCGTATTGCTCCAACCAATCATCGCAACCGCCATTGTACTCAGCGACGATACCATCACCTTCGAGTGCGATGGTATTGGTTACAACATTGTTCAAAAAACTGCGATCATGGCTGACCAGTAGCAGGGTGCCGTCATAGTCAAGTAAGCGCTCTTCAAGCAATTCGACTGTTTCGATGTCGAGGTCATTTGTCGGTTCGTCGAGCACGAGGACATTGGCAGGTTGTAAAAAGAGACGTGCAAGTAACAAACGTGCACGTTCACCACCAGAGAGTTTAGTGATCGGCGAGCGAGATGTGTGCGGGGTGAAAAGAAAATCCTGTAGGTAGGTCAGAATATGTCGTTGCTTACCATTGAGTGTCACCATTTCTCCGTAAGGATGTACATTCTCTGCGACAGTAAGTGATTCGTCGAGTTGGGCCCGGTGTTGGTCAAAGTAGGCGACCTCGAGCTTGGTACCAGCTGTAACACTACCTTGCTGGGGTTGTAATTTTTCGAGTAGCAAATTCAGTAGAGTGGTTTTCCCTGAGCCGTTCAGCCCTACAATGCCGATCTTGTCGCCTCGCCATATGACTGTGGAGAAATCCTTGATCAGTGGTTTGTTGCCCCAATCGTAGCTTACATTATCCACCGAGATAACTTTGCGGCCAGAAAGTTGACCCTCGTTAAGGTTTAGCTTAGAGGTGCCAATGATGTTGCGACGTTGAGCCCGTTCGACACGCATTTTCTTAAGGCTCCGCACTCGACCTTCATTGCGCGTGCGTCGTGCTTGAATACCTTTACGAATCCAGACCTCCTCTTCGGCTAATTTCTTGTCAAAGACTGCTTGCTGCTTTGCTTCGCCTGCAAGTAGATCCGCCTTGCGCTGTAGGTACGTCTCGTAGTCACAACTCCATGTAGTCAGCTGCCCACGATCAAGATCGATGATCCGATTTGCAACGCGCCGAATAAAAGCACGATCGTGGGAGACGAATAGCAGAGCAATATCTGATTTTCTTAGGAATTCTTCAAGCCAGCGAATGCCAGGAATATCGAGATGGTTAGTTGGCTCGTCGAGTAATAGTATATGCGGCTCAGCGGTCAATGCACGGGCAAGTAGCGCGCGTCGTTTATTGCCGCCAGATAGCGCAGAGAAGAGGGCATCACCATCAAGCTCTACACGATTAAGAATACTTTCCACCTTGTGCTCAAGTGACCAACCGTCAGTGCGGTCAAGTTCCTCCTGTAAGTGGTCAAGTCGTTCCGCGACAGCATCGTTGTCAGAATTTTCAGCATATTCGTGGGCAAGCTTATGATATTCGGCAACGGTTTTGGCGGCAGGTCCTAGGCCATCAGCCACAATCTCGAACACCGTGCCTTCGAGGTCCGCTGGGACTTCTTGATCGAGTTTGCCAATACGCAAATCGGGAATGGCTTCGATTTCGCCAGCGTCTGGCTTGATTTCTCCGCCTATGATACGCAGTAGTGTCGACTTACCCTCGCCATTACGCCCAATTAAGCAAATACGCTCACGCTTCTCAACCGTCAGCCCAGCATTATCGAGTAGGCGTGGCCCACCGAATGAGACGGACAGATTTCTGTAGGTAAGCAGAGCCATACTTGAAGACTGGTCACGCACATTGAGTGCGTTTATTTGGTGGTAAAACGATAACGAGTGATCGAGTTATATGGTTCGCCAGGCTGTAGCAAGGCGCCTCCCATATCTGGAAAGTTCACACTGTCCGCATAGTCTTGTGTTTCTAAGCAAAAACCGCTGGAGCTGGGATGAACCATTCCGTGTTTACCGATTTCAGGGCCGTCGGCGGAAAGAAATAACCCGGCATAAAACTGTACGCCGGGTTCGGTGGTAAAAGTTTCCATGACACGCCCAGATTGAGACTCATAGACTACTGCAGCAAGCTTGGGGTCGATGGTGCGGCCACCATTAAGGAAGAAATGTATGTCTGCATTGTGGATGGTCAGTTCACGGCTTCCGAGCAACACAGGTTCCTGATAATCATTGAAACCTTTCACCACCGCATCACGGCGACCTAGTAATGTGGCATTGTCATCAATGGTCGCAACTGAATCTGCAAAAATCTGTAGCTCATGACTAAACACATCACTTTTTCCAGAATCCTTAAGATTGAAGTAAGAGTGATTGGTTATATTAAAAGGAGTAGTTTTATCAGTCGTCGCAGAGTAAGTAATTTCGAGAGAATTATCATCTAAAAGGGCATAGGTGGTAGTACACTGAACCGTACCTGGAAAGCCGTTGCTGTGCTCTGCATCGGTGATCGACAGACGTAGTTTGTCGACACCTTGTTCATTAATTACTTGGGCGTCCCAAAGAAGTTTATCATAGCCATTGAGCCCGCCATGAAGTGCGTTCGGCCCATTGTTGATGGCTAGCTTGTAATCATCTCCATGCAGTGAAAATTCACCACTGCCAATGCGCCCAGCGACTCGACCAGTGGTTGCTCCGAAGTAAGGATGTCCGGCTAAATAACCCTCTAGGGAATCTTTACCAAGTACGACATCAGCTAACTGCCCATCACGATCGGGAACATGGAGTGCTACCAGAATAGCTCCATAATTAGTAACTTGTGCCGACAAGCCATTGCTATTGGTCAGTGTATAAAGACTGACCAACTCACCCGTCGGAAGCGTTCCATAAGATTGTGTTTCGATGCTCATGAGAATGAGCAACAAAGCGCATTCTAGCGGAAGAGCAACACGGGAATTGTAACAGTACGAATCATCGCGGTAGTAGTACTGCCGACGATTAGGTGACGTATCTGAGAATGTCCGTAAGCGCCCATTACGAGCAGGTCTATATGCGCTTGGTCAACGACCTCAGCAATTACCTTATCCGGTTCACCATCTCGTACTTCTGCACTGGTTTCAAAGCCTGCAGCTTGTAACTGTGTCCGCGCTAGCTCGAGTGCATCCCCAAGCTTATCGTTGTCCTTGCCCACGCTCAATAGGTGGCACTGCATCCCTTTGAGCAGTGGATTATTTGCTACATATTGAATCGCTTTCAGCGAGCTCTTACCTCCATCAAAAGCGAGTACAAAACGTTCCATCTTACTGAATGCACGTGAAGCCACCAATACTGGATGTTTGCAGCTGCGTACAACGCGCTCCAAATTATGCCCAATGTGCCCCGTAGCAAAGTCTGCATGATTTCCACGCTTACCGATAATCACGAGATCCGCATCACGCTCATAATTATCGATGGAATCACTTAACCGCCCATGCTTCTGGTCGGCTACTATTTGGGTGATTCCCGCTGCTTGTAATTGTGCGGTCGCATTTTCAAGAATAGCTTCACCACGTTTGCGAGCGACTTTTGCTCGCTGGGCCTCAAGCTCAACAATCTCTTCGAGTAAAGCAGTGCGTGCACCGAGGTTAAGACTGCCGCTGTGATCTGCCTTGACCGGATCTTCATGATGCGGGTCGAGCATGTGGAGTACATGTACCGCGGCGGACATCTGTTTGGCTGCCCAAGCTGTGTGATGGTAAACGCTCGTTGAGTAGATCGAGCCGTCAGTGCAGGCAAGTATGTTTGACATAGTAACTATTAGTAATTTGTGAAACCGAAAGGCAATGTAAATTCGCCTTAGTGAGCGTCCAGCTCAGCGCCGGGCTTGTCGTATTTAGCGACCTTGAGCACGAGTGTCTGACTGGCTTCATTCATGCCAATGATATCAACTTCGGTGCCTTCGCGGCGAAATTTTAAGACCACACGATCTAAGGCATTGATGGCCGATAAATCCCAGAAGTGTGCGTGTGAGACATCAATGCGAACCGTCTCGATGACTTCACGAAAGTCAAAGGCTTCGGCAAAGCTACTGGCTGACACGAAAAAGAGCTGACCACGCACGATATAGGTACGCGCCTTTCTTTCGATTTCTAGCTCGGAGGCGATATTGACCTGCCCAGATACCTTGTATGCGAAGAACAGCGCGCTGAGCAGCACCCCGGCACCGACGCCATACGCCAAATTGTGGGTAAGCACCGTTGTCAAGACTGTCGCGATCATGACAAAACTCGAGGTGCGATGGTGTACTCGGAGGCTTTTTAAGGATGACCAACTAAATGTACCGATTGAAACCATGATCATTACGGCCACCAAGGCAGCCATTGGGATTTGACTAACAAGATCTCCCATCAAGACAATTAAGATCAGCAAAATTACCCCAGCTGCAAAGGTCGACAGTCGTCCACGTCCGCCGGACTGCACGTTGATTACTGACTGACCGATCATTGCACATCCAGCCATGCCGCCGAAGAAACCAGCAACAATGTTAGAGATGCCTTGGCCAGTACACTCACGGTTTTTGTCGCTGGAAGTGTCAGTGAAGTCATCAACAATGGTCGATGTCATCAGCGATTCTAGTAAGCCGACGATCGCGAGTGAAAGGGCAAAAGGGAAAATGATTTTCAGTGTTTCGAAATTAAGTGGTACGTCTGGCAGTAAGAAGACAGGTAACGTAGAGGGTAGGTCACCCATATCGCCAACGGTGTTGAGCGTTTGGTCCAGTCCCATAGTCATTGATACCCCTGTGAGTACAATAATACAAACGAGTGGGGAGGGCACGACGGTCGTAAGTCGCGGGAGTCCATAAATAATGGCAAGGCCAGCAGCGACCATTGCGTACATTAACAGACCCTGATTATGAAACTGTGGTAACTGTGCCATGAAAATGATAATGGCTAGTGCGTTGACGAAGCCCGTGACGACTGATCGAGAGACAAAGCGCATCAGATTACCCAATTTAAAGGCACCCGCCGCTATTTGTAAAATACCGGTAAGCACTGTGGCGGGCAATAAATACTCTAAGCCATGATCTCGTACTAGTGAAACCAGTAGAACTGCCATGGCACCAGTAGCTGCCGAGATCATCCCCGAGCGTCCACCGACGAACGCGATCACTACAGCGATACAAAACGATGCATAAAGCCCGACCTTTGGGTCCACTCCAGCGATAATCGAGAAGGCAATCGCTTCTGGAATCAGCGCTAGCGCTACCACTGTGCCAGCGATCACATCACGGCGCGGGTTAGAAAACCATTCTTGGAAATATTGATTCTTTGTCATGTTCTGCTCTAAATAGAAACGCCAACAGTGAGATCTGTTGGCGAGATAGGACGAAGCAAGACAAAGACTGAGCCGTTGTTCAAGTAGAACTTATCAGTAGAAGTTGGGTTTATTATCCATTAAGCTTAAAAGCACTGTACTCAGTCAAAGTACGGCGCCTGCCTTTCTATTGCAATGGGCAGTTTATCTCTACGTATGACCAAAGTATTCGGCTAAACCGTCACTTAAAAGAGCATTGGCT
>Ga0233396_1001149_pt1 | contig 11817 bp, 5 predicted proteins | sample 32DmetaG_FD_183169 | JGI IMG/M metagenome (GOLD analysis project Ga0233396, IMG submission 183169) | Seawater microbial communities from Monterey Bay, California, United States - 32D | ecosystem: Environmental > Aquatic > Marine > Coastal | place: USA: California | collected 2016-10-19 | reverse complement strand
CTCCCAAGCGATGAAGAAGATTTTGAAGATGACATTCATCTCAGTGTTGAAGATTGGCAAATCAAATACTCAGATGAACTATGGGAATTGTGGAGACGTGTTGAACAACTTATTCACGATGCATTCCTTGAACATACACTCATGACGGAATGTACATTTTCCGATTTCGCTGAGTTTTGTTACAATGATCATCACGATGATTGTGACTTTGTTTGGATTCCATATGAATCAAATTTGTCGTATATCTGGAGACATATCCAAGAATATTTGGAAGATACAGGTCTCTATGATGAATTCATGCCTGGCGCTACATTTGATCATTGGGTTAAGTTTGCAGCAGAGCATACTAAACAAAATAATATAGCTATATATTAACCATGCTCCCAGATATCACCTCCCAAAAAGTTGCCGTTCCAGCTGCTCTTTTTTTGGCGCTCAGCCCAGGCGTCCTCTTGACCACCGACGGGCGTTCTCTCAAGTTCGTAAACGGAAAGACCTCGCAAATGGCCACTATGTTCCATGCGCTTGTGTTCTTCCTCGTGTACAGTCTCATCGCGAAGGCGATGGGTCTCGTTTTGACGAAGACCGATTTGATCGTCACAACCACTCTCTTCTTGGCGCTCAGCCCAGGTCTCCTCTTGACTATTCCCCCAGGTTCTGGCGGTCTTCTCCGATCCGGACAAACGAGCATTCCCGCGGTGTTGACCCACGCGATTGTTTTCGCTATGATCTTCGCGCTTTTGCGTCGTCAATTTCCTCAGTTCTATTAGATAGGAGGATGAAGTATCTTGTGTTGGGACCAGCTTCGATGGGTATATACTCAATGATTGGAACCATGAAGGCACTTGAATCCCAGCTTGTAGATGTCAAGGAAATATCTGGGTCATCTGCGGGTTCTATTTTAGCTCTCTTTATGGCTTTGGGGATGTCTATAGATGAGATTTTGGAGGTGGCTCTTGATTTAGATGTCCCCAAATTTGTTAAATTGCGTATAGGATCCTTCTTTAACAAATTTGGTTTTGTTGATATGGACCCAATTCGTAAAAAACTTGTTGAAATATGTGGTTCCGATCCTACATTTGCGGAGTTGGATATGAAGATTTACATATCGGCATATTGTCTCAATAGTTCAACTACTGTGTACTTTTCTCGTGATACGCATCCCAGTATGAAAGTGATAGATGCCGTTTGTATGAGTATGGCTATACCTCTCATATTTGCATGTGGCAAATACGATGGTAAGAGTTACATAGACGGTGGAACACAAGAACAATATCCAATGGTACCCTTTCTTGATAAAAAGATACATGAAGTCACGTGTATCAAACTCAAAATGGATCGTGTCTATCAAGAAGAAATAAATAATCCACGGCAGTTTGTAGAATCCCTCATTCGTTCAACTATCACAAATAGAGTTGAATATGACGAAAAAACAACAATGATAGAAATAAATGTAGCTGATACTAATATATTCGACTTTAATATGTCTTATGAAGATAAGATTAAATTATATAATATAGGATATTACACCATTAAATAATTTGCTCCACTTTTTTGTTAAGTTAATATAAAACAATGGATGCGTGTGACCCAGACGCAGATATAGAAAACCTCCGGAAATTGATCAAGCTCAATACGGGGGTTACTATTAACTTAACAAGAAAAGAGATATGTGAAGCCTACCAAGATATTCAGGACAATAAGTTGCCCCTTCCACCAATGGTGATAAACTCTACGAGGACTTACCTCGTTGATAGAAAGTCTCCATTGAAACCAAACGATTATGAAAAACTTTTTGATTCGACCACAAAGCGTGTAGATCTTAAACGGATTGCTCGTAAGGTTGATCTCAAAAATGTTGAACAAATGACGAAGAGTCAACTTGTTGATGCGATTGGTAAGCGTCTTAGATACATGAAAGTGCATGAACCCGTCAAGATTGCGAGAAGACGGCGGAGTGTGTCTGTTAATAATAATGTAAACACAGCAGTGAATAACACAGCAGTGAACAATTTTAACAACCGGGTGAACAACGCAAACAATCGAGTGAATAACACAGCAGTGAATAACACAGCAGTGAACACCAATTTTAACCGGGTGAACAACAATGTGAATCGGTTGAACACCAATGTGAATCGAGTGAACAACTTGAATCGGGTGAACACCAATGTGAATCGAGTGAACAACTTGAATCGGGTGAACACCAATGTGAATCGGGTGAACACCAATGTAAATCGACCAGCGAATAAAAATTCAAAGGTGACATTTCCAACGGGTGGGTTATTTGGAAAGAACAGTAAACCAAAATTTTTAGGTGGTCAGGGAAAGCTGGCGGCGAAAAACAATAAGCCAAAGCCGGAGAAGAAAGGGGGGTTTTTATCAGGTCTTTTCGGAGGTGGTAAAAATAAGAACTTTATAGCCGCTAAAAAGTTTAAGGGTTCAAAAGACGGCTATGTTTTTAGAAACGGCGAAAAGGGATTGGGTTACTACTTAAATACTGGGAGGGTTCAAGGCCCACAGTTACCATCAACTTATACTAATCAACCAACCCCAACTATTGTACCAAAAAATGAAGATTTTTCTCTTGAATTAGCTGTCGCCAGAATTAAGCAACTTGGTCTAAAGAGAGAACAAAAGTTCCTTAATCAAATACAACTCGGCCGGGGCAAGAGAAAGGACGTTGTAGTGAGAGCTGAAGGGGCTAAACGCGAAGAAAATGAATTTTCTTCATTACTCGATAGTTTGAACATTTCAAACACAAATCGTAACGCCTTTAAGCGAAGAATGGCCACCGACGACTTCAAGCAGATTCAGGTTGAAGCAAAGATCAAGGCTGACGAGAAGGCGAATGTCACACGCTCAAACGAGGAAAAGATGGCCATGTTCTTGAAGACAACGGGTCTCACTAATACAAACAAAACCTTATTCTTGAACAAGGCTCGACGACATGGTATTGGAGAAGACATCGATACTCTTATTAAGGAGGCTCGTGATTTGGATGCTAAGAAGAAGCTTGAGAAACTCTCAAAGAAACAAGATGAGTTCCGCTCCATTCTTCAAACATACAACAAATTGAACGCCGCTGATAAAGAGGCTCTCGTTAAAGGTGTGGCTGAAACTGCCAATGTAAATACAATGCGAAAGATGGCAGATGATCTCGTTAAGAAACGAATAGAGGAAAAGAAGAGTGTGACAGCGCAAAATCTTCTCTCATTCTTAACACCCCTTCAAATTAATCAAACCAAAAAGAATGATTTTTTGCGTCGTTTCAGAAATGAAGACGTTAATATAAACTCAATCAAGGCAGAAGCTCTCAAGCTCCAAGAAAATGTTGGTTCTACCAAAAATGAAGCCCTTCGTATTAAGCTTAAGAAAAGCCTCGGGGAAATAGGTCTTAATCAAATTGAACAGAACTCCATTATGAAAAAGTTTACAAATGGTAATCGTAATATCGATAAGCTGATTCAAGAAGCCAAAACCCTAAAGGCGCAAAAGGGTGCTTCGAAGCTTGCGGAGGCTAAGAAAGAGTACCGGGAGTTCATAAACAGGTTACCAGGTCTCACCAATGCCGATATAACCGAGCTTACACAAAACAACAGTATGAACCGCAATAGAGCCAAGAAGATGTCTAATAAGCGCATTGAACAGACCAAAATTGATAACAAGCAGGAGTTTATCAAATTTATGACGGAATTGGGTATCACAAACAAGTATCGCGACGATCTACTTGATAACTTTAACTCCAACCAAATGAGTGCGAATGCTCTTAAGAATAAGGCAACCAAAATTGCCCGACAGATCAAGAGTGAAAAGGATTCCAAATTGAAGTCCGCATTAAATACGCGTCTTGATGAGCTTGGTCTCAGCCAAGTAAACAAGAATTCAATTATGAGAAAGTTTACAAATGGTAATCGTAATATCAATGGATTAATCCAAGAAGCTAAAAGTCTTAAATCCACTCGAAATGCGGAAAATATGAGCGCGAAACGCAAGGAGTTTTCCGAATTCCTCAATACTCTCCCAGGCCTCACAATCAATGATAAACGCAATCTCTTGAGTACAAATAACAGAAACCGTAACAAGGCAAAAGCACTCTCAAACCAGAGAATTGCGAAGCAGAAGGGAGATAAGAAGGCGCAATTTGAAAAGTTCCTCGTCAATCTTGGCCTCAATAATGGAGATAAAAAGAAGATGATGGAAAAGTACAACAGTGACACACTCACTGTGAACGCACTCCAAAAGGTTGCACAACAGTTGAAGAAAGAGAGGGTTCAACAACAAAAGTCCTTGAACAAGAATACCCTTATGAAATATTTGGAAACTGCTGATATTTCAAGAAACGCTAAGATCAATATTGAAAGGCGATTCAACACAAATCAGGGTAATCTTAGAACGCTTCAACTTGAAGTTAATAAGATGGTTAAGGATACCCGAAATGCTAAGATCACCGATAACAAGGCGAAATTAGTTTCAAAAGTGAAGGGGTCAATTCTATCAAATACGAATAAGAACGCGTTCATTCGTAGATTGAATGATGAAAATGCTAATATAACAGCCCTTCGTAGCGAGTTAAATGCGATGGTGGTAAAAATAATTGAAACTCAACGTGGCAAGGATCGTGATGAACTTGAGGAATATATGAAGACACAGGGGTTGTCATCAGAAAATCAAAGGGTGATTATCAGTAAGTTTAATGTGAATAATAAGATTGCATTGGACAACCTCAAACAAGAAGCGAATGCTATTTTGACAGCGCGCATCCAAGAAAAGAGAAAGGCTAACACCAATGTACTCGCAGATCATGGAAGAAAACTTGGTCTCACCAACCAGGAAATAAAGAACTTGACTAATAAATTGAACCGTGAAAAGTTGGAGCCATTGATGAATGAAGCGGTCGCCATATCTAAGAAGAAGGCTCAAAATGAGAAGAACGCTCTGAATCGTAAGAAATCTGACTACATAAACAAAATTGGTCTAAACGCCGATAACAAACGAAACATTTTGTCTCAAAATCTCAATTTTAACTCCACAAAATCATTGGCGAACAAAATGCTTCAAAATAAGATTATCGAAAAACGGTCTAAAAACCTGAAAAAATTGGAATTACATCTCAATACATTGAATCTCACCAACGATGAGAGACGGAAATTCTTTAACAATTTTAACAAGAATGTCAACTTGACTTCCATTATGAAAACTGCCACAGTCTATGAAACCCAAAAGAAGGCTAGTATTAAGGCTGGGCAACTCGCAAATCTTAAAAAGTTCTTGAATGAACAGGGTCTCAATAATGGTGAACAAAGACCATTCCTCAATAAGTTCAGTAAAAATCAAGATGATATGAATGCTCTCAAGGTGGATGCCAAAAAAGTTGCTAATAAAAAGTTCGCAGACTTGAAGGCCAAAAAGAGAGAGTCACTTGTGAATAATCTTAAAAAAATGACTAATCTCTCCCAAAGTGACATAAATGGTATTCTTAAAAACTTTGATACTACCGACGTCAATACCAGTATATTGGCAAACAGAGCTAAAAAAATAAACAAGTCGAGGAAGAATCAAAAATATGCTCAAAGTGAAGAAGAGTTTTATAGCTACCTCGATACTCTTCAGAATCTCACACCCTCGAACAGAACCGAGATTACTTCAAAAATGAATGGCTATTTTACAAATTGGAACTCCATTAAACAATTGGCAACCAATACAGCCGTTCGCCGCGCTCAAGAGAGACGCGCCAATGAAAAGACCGATCTCGACAGGTATATGACAAACTTGGGCTTCAATAACAATTCAAAGAGAATATTCTTCAAAAATCTTGCTGATGGTAAGAATTTGAAGGTAGTTAAAAGTAATGCCAAGGCGTATAAAGTGGATTTGGATGCTAAGCGCAAATCTGTGGCTCGTAAGGAATTTTCAAGTCTGTTAAATACCCTCTATCTCGATAAGTCTGATCGAGATGCGTTATTGGAGAAGTTCAATGATGAGACAACCGGTCTCAACCAACTTCAAAATAATGCCCGCGAGAAAGAGGCAAAGACAATTGATAGAAATAGGGGTAAATTGACTTTGTACCTCAGTGACGATTTGAAGCTTGGGTCTTCAGATGTGAATCTATTGGTGAGGAACTATAACCAAGATCCAAAAAGTCTCAACTCTATTCGAAATAGAGGGAGACAGTTGAAGAATGCGAGAAATGAAGAAGAGCGCAAGGAGATTCGCAAACAAATTAGAGAATACCTCAACGGTCTCAATTTGTTGAATAATAAGAACAAACAGAATATTATAAGCAAAAATCTATCATATAACAATGCTAAGAATCAAGCTAATAAGATCCAGGAGTTCAAGAAAGTTGCGAAAAGGGGTTATGAACGCAACACACTCACGAATGCTATAAAGAATCTTTCCAATAAAGACCAAAAGGATTTGTTAAATAAATTCAACACACGAAATGTCACTTTGAACTCTATGTTGAATGAAGCAAAGGATCTTAAGGTGAAAAGGATTAGAGAAAAGAGAGCCCGTGAGAGAAATGAATTATATGGAATAATAAATAGTCTCAATATGAATGTTGCGGACAGAAATACAATTATGAACAAGTTCGATAAGTCTAATATGACTGTAAATGTTCTCCGTAATGAAGCTGTAAAGCTGAAAAACAAGAGGTCTATTCAAAAGCGTTCTCAAAATCGAGGCGAACTTGAAGATATTCTGAATAAGACAAACTTAAATTCTTCAAATAAGACGAGTATTCTCAATATTTTTAATTCTAACAAGAATTCCACTTTGACATCTTTGAGGGCAACTATCGAAGAACTTTCAAAGAGGAGAGCCGTCGAAAAGCGTCTCGCAACCCGAGTGGAGGTTGAGAAGTATCTCAAGAAGGTTGGTCTCTCCAACGCCAATACCGAAATGATTCTCAACAAGTTTAATGCCGACAATGGTATTTCATTGAAAGACGCCAGTAATGAAGCGAATACAATCTTCATTCAGAGGGTAGCGGAAAAGACGGCAAAAAATAGAGAGAATCTTGTACAGCATATAAATGGTCTCAACATTAGCAACGCTAACCGAGCCGCCATTCTAAAAAATTTCGATAGTGAAGCTGCGAGTTTGAACAAACTCAAAAATCGCGCGACTCAGATAAACACTGCCACCAAGGCTAAGACTGCGCAACGCAATGAACTATCCGATTACTTTAAGAGTTTGAATATCAACGGAACAGACTTACTTCAAAAGTATGACAATGGCATTTCAAATCCCGACAGACTCAAGAAGGAGGCTGATAATATTCGGAGAGAAATGAACGCTGTAATTGTCAATAAGAGAAAAGAGAATCTCACCGAGTACATGAACGATACATTCATTCCAAGTAAAAACCGGAAGGCGTTCCTCAATCGTGTTAAAGTAAATACGAATATGAACTCATTAAAGAGCAATATCAAAAACATGGATAATAGTATTCGCTCCCAAAAAGAGAAAGAAGCGAAGAATAGAGATGAGTTCTCTGTGTTCCTCAACGGACTTGAACTCACGAGTAAGGATAAAAATAACCTTCTCAAGAATTACAACGCGGGTAGGACTAATAAGAATGTTATTAGAAACCGAGCTCTTTCTATAAATGCTGGCGTCAAGAAGGAGGCTGCACAGCGCCGGGAACTATCCAATTATATCAATGGTACGGGTATCAATGGTAAGGCCATCCTCAATAAGTTCAACAGTGGTAGGTCAACCCTTAATAAACTCAAAAAGGAGGTTGATAAAGAGAAGTCACTTGCGAATGCCAGGGTTGTTAGTCAAAAGAAGGAGGATCTCGATAAATATATGAAGGGAATGAGACTAACAAACGCGAATAAAAAATCATTCATAAATCGAATTAAAGCTAATACGAATATGAATGCTATTAAAAGTGAAGTGAAAAAACTTAATACTTTTGCAAAGACTCGCAATGAAGATATTGCGCGTAAGAAGTCCGAACTTAAGGTTTACCTAAACACCCTCAATGATTTGACTAATACACAAAGAAACTCCTTTTTGAAGTTGATTGTCAATGAGACTTCTAATGTTAATAAAATCAAACTCAATGCTAACGCATTAAATAAAAGTGTCAAGGAAAAACGTGCGGTTCGGGAAGCTGCGGAAGAGGAAAAGAAGCGCAAAGAAGCTGAAGCCAAGAAGATTGCGACTGAAAATAAACTTCAGGATCATCTCATTAGTCTCAAACACCTGACAAGTAAAGAGATGGCGGAATATATGCTCAGTCTCAAAAATGGTAAAGCCGGTATTAACGATTTAATCACGGCGTCAAAGGCCAAGAATGCCGATAACGAAAAGGATAAGGATGTTATACGAAACTATGTGAGAAAAGCTTCCATTCCCCAATCCAGGAAGAATGTGTACCTCAAGCAGCTCAATGCACCTCACGTGGATATAACCCCCTTTAAGGGTCTTGTGAATGCGAATGTTGCGACAGAAAAAGCTGCTGTTGAGAAAATCGTTAAAAATGTTCAAGCTAAAATCAAGAAGTTGACAGATATTACCGCCAACGAACGAGTCGTATTAAGGAATAGACTGAAGACGGAACCGGCTGGCGATATCCTCAAAGAAGCTGAAAAAATAGATATGAACAGAAAGACCGCGAGAAGGGCGAAGGACAAACTGAAGAAGAACACCGCCGAATCGTTGCGAACCCTGACAAGTATCACACGCAATAACCGGAAGATGTTCATGAACCGCCTCAATAAGAATGGACAGCAAAAGGTTGTGGCTAATGCTACGGCTCTCAACAAGGAGAGAAAGGATGAGCAGGCTAGACAGAAGAAGAAGGAGGAGATGGAAAAGAAAATGATTGAAGATAAGAAGAAAGCCGAAGAAGCCAAAAAGAAGTTTGAAGAGGCTAAACGGAAAAGCCGGAACCGCGAAACAAAGCGAGTTGCCACTAGACTTCAAGGTCTCACTTCACTCGAGCGCGAGAACCGAAAGAAGTTTATGAACCGTTTGGCCACCAATGGAAGTGCTTCAAGGGTTTTAGCCGACGCCGAAGCCCTTAACAAGGACAGGAAAGATTCGGCTAAAAGGATACGAAACGGTGTTAAATGGAAACTCGAGAAGATTGGTGCACAGGGTTCCAATCTCAGGGCTCTAATGAAGAGATGGAATAATTCAAAGAACCAGACCATCTTTAACGAAGCTCGTAAGAAAGCGTCGGATAAGCAACCTCTACTCGACAAGATTATTCGTGAAATCCCCGGTAGATTTGGTCAATGGAGAAGGGGATGGGAAGACACCGTGCGTAAGGCGGATACACCACAAGAACTCCGAAGACTTGACAGTCTTCTTGACGAAAAATCAAAACTCCGCGCCGAAATTGAAAAAGCACCGATAGCGGAAGATAAGCGACGGGGTCAGCTTCGCTTTGTGATGAAGATGGCGAACGATGTCGGTAAAAGGCGGGCGGAACTTGCGAAAGACATCAAGGATAAGAGAGATGCGAAAGACGGGGAAACCAGGGATACCGCCACAAAGCTCCAATCTATGAATAAAGTGGGACGCGACAACAGAAAGCGTTTCATGAACAGAATTGCGGGTGGCGAAAGTAGTAAGATGGTATTGAAAAATGCCGACAAGTTACAGCGTAATCGCACAGCCAAACAGCGCCTTGAATCTGAGCGTAAAGAGAGAGAACGACAGCAGTCTCAACAGCGTAAGGAACAGGCGCAGAAGATCCGTGATTATGAAAAACAAAAGCAAGCTAAATTGAGAGGAAATACAGCAAAAATGCTACAAGGTATGAATGGACTTGAAAGAAAAAATAGACAGGACTTTATACGGAGATTGGAAAGGGGTGAGGAACCTTCGAGGGTCATCTCCAATGCTCAGAAAAGATCAAAGAGTGCGGTTCGATATACCGAGAAAACGGCAGTTGGTGCCCGTACATCGCCACGAGCCACGCAACCACAAGGTCGGGTCGCTCCACGCACTAAAAAGTTGAGGTCTAAGAACCGAACTCGGTTACAGGTTGCCAAACAACGACAGAGTACAAGAAAATAATATATGTAGATATAAATGTCATCCCTATATGCGTATCTAGTGGGAAGACGTATGGAATACCTGGCCGAGGGAGACGTGGGCGTGAGCGAACCGGAACCAGAACCAGAACCGGAACTGGAAAATAGAGGTAAGTTTGGTTATATACTCATGGGTATTATGGGGTTAATATTGTCAAAGTTAAAGACTTAAAACAATTCTCAATTAATGGAGAATTGTGATGTATGTTGTGAAAAATTCAACAAAATAAATCACAAAAAGGTCAAATGTCCCTTCTGTGATTTACAAAGTTGTCGCGCTTGTTCGCAGAGGTATCTTCTCTCTATTTCAGACGACCCCCACTGTATGGGGTGTAAGAATATGTGGAATCGGGAGTTTGTAGATTCCTGGTGTACTCGTTACTTTAGAAACACGGAACTTCGTCGTCATCGAGAGACAATTCTATTTGAGAGAGAAAAGGTGCAAATGCCAGACACTCAGCCCGAAGTTGAGAGGATTTTGGCTATGCGTAGAATACATGCGATCATTAACCAACAAAGGTCAAGATTAATAGAATTACATCATAAACATGGTATATTCGTACCGCTCACAATATCTACACCAATACCCCAAGATATATTGGATCTCCGAGAAGATATGGAAGAAAGTTACAGGGAATTGGAGAGATTGAGGCATGGTGGTGAACTTGTCGTGGGCGAGCCACCAAAGAAATTTGTTCGTAAATGCCCTATGGAAGACTGTAAGGGTTTTATAAATGAGGATTGGTTTTGTGGGCTATGCGACAGACACTTTTGTGAACACTGTAACGAGGAGATAACCGAGGGTCATAAATGCGACCCCGGTGCCGTGGAAACTATGAAACTCATAAAGAAGGATACGAAACCATGCCCCAAATGTGGTACAATGATACAGAAGTTATCTGGGTGTGCACAAATGTGGTGTCCAGATTGTCACACAGCTTTTGATTGGAGAACTGGACAGATTGAGACGGGGAGAATTCACAATCCACATTACATGGAATTTAAAAGAGAAGGAATCTCTGGGAGAGAGCATGCCGATATCCCCTGTGGCGGAGTCCCCACATTCAGGGAACTGCGCGAAAGCAACGCACCAACTAAAGTGTTGGATTTTGCTATGATACTATACCACATAGACCGGGATCTCATATATAGGTATGGTGATGTATATGATGATGATAATCAATACCTCCGAGTCGCCTATATGCTCAACGAACTCGATGAGGTATTATTCAAAAAGGAACTTCAAAGGAGGGATAAACAAAGGGAGAGACATCGCGACATTACGAATATCTACAGGATGGTTTTGGATACCGGTGGCGATCTTCTCAGGCAATATGTTATTGATCCGAACAAAATGAAAGAAATTATGGATATAGCTAAAAAGTTGATCGAATATACAAATGGTATTATCAAAACCATTCAGAAGAGATATAATTGTGTGACGCCACCCATTATTAATATGTTTTAATAGTAGATGAAGGCTCGTGATACTATCTTACTAATTATGTCTGTCACAATATTATTATGTATTAATAATGGGATGAAGGCTACCAATAAGGTATTATTGACTATGTCTCTTATATTACTGTGTTTATACTTGATACCAAGTTATACAGAACCCAAAGTTGTAAAGGGTCTTGTGACATCTGATGAGATAAAGCACATCAAAGACTCGGCTAGAGTTCTTTTTCAGCAGTCAAGTGTAGGTGGTGGACAGAAGATAGACAAAACCGTTCGAGACAGTCAAACCGCATGG
>Ga0233396_1001141_pt1 | contig 11836 bp, 6 predicted proteins | sample 32DmetaG_FD_183169 | JGI IMG/M metagenome (GOLD analysis project Ga0233396, IMG submission 183169) | Seawater microbial communities from Monterey Bay, California, United States - 32D | ecosystem: Environmental > Aquatic > Marine > Coastal | place: USA: California | collected 2016-10-19 | reverse complement strand
CCTCCAGTTTCGTGATCAGCAGTGACTATAACTAAAGTCTCTCCATCTTGCTCTGCCCAATCTAGTACTGCTCCTATAGTATTATCAAAATCAATCATTTCTGTAATGATATAATCAGCATCATTTGAGTGACCACCCCAATCAATTTGAGATCCCTCAATCATGATGAAGAAGCCATTGTCTCTTTTATCAAGTGCTTCGATTGCCATTATAGAAGCTTTCTGAAGATAGTCTCTTCCCTGTGCTGCAGGTATAGGATCAGCTAAAGAAGTGAGATAAGCAAAATTCTCGTTCTCCTTGATTTGCATAGTATCTAGCTCATTATTAAAATAATCACCTACTTGATATCCTTTATTTCTCAACTCTTGCAATAGGTCTCTACCATCTTCTCTATTGTTAAAATATTTAGCTCCTCCACCAATGAAGCAGTCAATATCAGTCTTTAGAAAATCAGCTGCAATCTCCTCATAGTTCTTTCTATGTCCATTATGTGCTATAAAACTAGCAGGAGTAGCGTGCACTATGGTCGATGTAGATACTAATCCAGTAGCAAGTTTTTTTATTTCTGCTTCTTCCAGAATCGTAGGTATAGCTATCGTATCCAAATTTACAGCTATGGCGCCGTTATAAGTTTTTTGTCCACAAGCGAATGCTGTTGCACCAGCTGCACTATCCGTTACTAGACTAAACGCAGCATGAGACTTGTGTAAGCCAATAGTCTTCATTCGTTCTAGATTGAGCTTATCTCCATTTGAGTACATACCTGCTGTAATTTGAGACAATCCCATTCCGTCACCCACCATAAAAATGATATTCTTAGGCTTTTTGACCTCTGATCGCTCGGATGTAGTTGTAGCTGTAGTATTAGACTTTATTTGTGACTCAATTTTCTTGGGTGTGTTACAAGTAGAAAAAGTGAGGAGTACAATGACGGAAAACAGTATGGGCTTCATAGATAAATAATTTGATCGCAAAAGTAGTGCTTTTAGTTGGTGATGAAAATGACGAATTTGATCATGCCCAATCTCAATTAATGCCGTATTGGATATTTCTGTTTTTCTTTGACAAAGCCAGAAATTCTATCCGTTTTCGGAACGTTGAAATGAAGCGTTTCGGTATTCCCATTTTTCTTTTGAAAATCTATAAACTAATCGCTCCTAAGTTGAGTCTCTATTCTTGCAGCCTTACGAGCTGGAAAAATACTTGCGATATATGATATACCTAGTACAGTAGCTATTACTACTGCAAAGTCAATCAATTTTAACTCTATAGGGTATGATCGCACCATAAATCCATCTGGAATAGATACTAGTCCAAATTGTTTTTGAAGGAAATACATAAAGAGAGCTAAGGCTGTTCCTATTAAAACACCTACCATACCGATTAGCATTCCTTCCGCAATAAATATCTCTTTAATTTGTCGAACCGTCATACCCATAGACTTAAGTATACTGATATCCTTACGCTTATCTAAAACGATCATCCATAGACAGCCTACCATATTGAATGCTATCATGACCATCGTCAATGAAGCGATCAGGTAACTTACCCATTTCTCTATATTCATGATCTTTAGATAAGCTTCATTTTGCTGATAGCTATTCTTAATAACATAACCTGGACCCATGAGTGCTTTAATACTTGATCGGATTTCATCTTCGTCGCAGTCCTCTTGTAATCTTAGTTCTAATGCTGATGTTTTATTTTCGTAACTAAGTAACTTATTGATAAATTCGTAATTAGAAATGATGTATTGAAGATCTGCTTCACTTTGTACAGAGAATACTCCAGATGGATACACTTCCAAAGTCTTGAACGGGTTGGATATTAGGCCTATTTTTTTTCTTAGCGGCATATGGATCGAAATAGGTGTAATTACATCATTGAAGTTTACACCTAGTTTGGTACGCATACCCGCTCCGATTACAGCATAGTTGATATTACCTTCCTTCAGTATATAGTCTCCACGTTTTACTGTAGTGTATATATCAGTTGCATTATGATATTCGCTATCTACACCTTTAATAGTTCCTACCTCTTGAGCGTCCTTGTATTCAAATAATGCAGTCTCTTCTATCGTTTTAGACACTGCCATTACTCCATCAATAGCTTTTATTTGTTTGACGGTCTCATCGTCTATATAAAATGATTTTCCCTCATCAAGGACAATTTTCATATCTGGATTAAATGAATCAAAGAGACTGGATAATAAAGATTCAAAGCCGTTGAATACCGAGAGAATCAATATCAAAGCAGCAGTACCTATCGTAATGCCAAGTATAGAGATCCACGTTATAATATTGATGGCATTATTAGACTTTTTGCCCAGTAGATATCTACGTGCTATTTCGAAGGTAAGCTTCATGGGGGAAAGATAATAATAATGATCAAGTTCAGTATCAAGCGAAAATCAAACAAAGTAAGTCGAAAACTAAGAATGTTTACTCTATATCCCCACTCTTTAACTCTGCCATTGGTAGCAAAGGTTTAATTGGATCCTTTTTGATTGCATTATATATTGCTGATTGTATCTTAGGGCGGTAATCATATTTACCCAAATTATTGTTTTTCATTGTAGGATAAGTACGATTGGAGATAAATACATATACTATATTTTTTTCTGGATCCGCCCAAGCTGCACAGCCTGTAAATCCAAGGTGCCCAAAAGTAGATTCACTAGCTAGTTCCGACATATTAGTATTAAGGTTTTCGTCTAGCTGTTTCATATCAAAGCCAATACCTCTTCGCTTGCTTTTGGGAAATCGTGTAGTAAATTTATCAATCGTATTTGAATCGATATATCGCCGTCCCCCGTATACGCCTCTATTAAGAAGCATCTGCATCATGACACCTATCTCTTTTGAAGTAGAAAATAATCCTGCATGACCACTCACTCCACCAAGCATTGCTGCGCCCATATCATGGACTATGCCTTGCAATGTAGTATGACGGAAATAATTGTCTATTTCTGAGGGGACGATTTCAGTTCTAGCATATCTATCTAGAGGAAGAAAACCTGTTCTACGCAGGCCTAGTGGCTTATAAAAATTGCGCTGAACGAATGTATCTAATCTAGTTCCCGATTGATTTTTGATTGTGCGATGCATGAAATAGAATCCCAAGTCGCTGTATCTATAATCATCATTATCTCTCAAATCACTGGTATAGATTCTAGACCAAATACTGTCTACATATTCATCCCACATAAACATGTCATCTGTAATTTTAATACTAAAACTATCTTGTGGTAGATTTCTATAATATTTGTTAATAGGCTGAGGATACTTTGTCTCGGTCATTGTTTTTTTATAAAAAGGAATCCAACCTACGAGCTTGCCTTGATGTGCTAACATATCGTTCACACAGATTTCTCCTTTGTTGCAAGTATCAGCCTCTGGCAAGTAAGTCCTGAGTTTATTTGATGGGTCAAAAAGGCCTTCATCATAAAGCTTCATAAGTGACAATGTACTTGCCATTATCTTAGTGACGGACGCAACATCATAGATGTCACTATTTCTAACTTTTCTTTTCTTTGATTGTGTAAAGTGTCCATAAGATTTGTCAAAAATTACTTTTCCATCTTTAGCTACAAATACTTGACAACCAGGCGCTGCATTGCGTTTAATAAGTTCTGCCACCAGTTTGTCTATATGAATTAAACTATCACTTATCATTCCTACTCTCTCTGGCGTACTGTACCCAAGTGACCCATTGGATTCTCTATATACTCCCATACCGAATGGAAATGAATTCGATCCAGAAACTGGCAACTTACCACTAATACGGTTAGCACCAAACAATGCTTGAGCAGCAAGATCTTGTGTCATCTCATCTTCGTTATACGCTACTAATATCGGATCCATATCTTCGAAATACCTAAGAGCATAAGGACTACCGAATAAAGTGACAATTACTCTTTTTCTCTTGGCCAAACCTCGTACATATTGCACTGCCGATTGGTCAATACCAAAATTCTTATTAGCATACTTACTCATATCATGAAAGCTAACTATAATATGGCTAGCACTTTCAAAATTAGCATCCAAGGCTTTAGCTTTTACTTCGTCCACTTGCTTACTAGAGAAGTAATGCTTAGCATTAGAGTAACTATTGATCCGACTTTGGAATGGTGTCTGTGTAGTAGAACCAATCGTCAATGTCATGATGATTTTTTGCGCTGGCGTCGTGATCGGAATTTGCGTTTCACGATCATTCACTAATGTTAGTGCTTCTTCGATCAGCCTCGATTTAAGCGCTAATGATTCTTTTGAATTAAGATCTTCAGATATATTCTCAAGGCTTAATTTTTCTGGCTTTTGATAAAGGCCGAGTCTGTACTTTTCTAATAGTATACGTTTTACACTTGCTTCTACTTGAGTCATTTCTATCCTACCATCAGAGATGTATTCTTTGATCGATTTGATCGATTTTGATAAATCTTCTGATAGGACGATCATATCATTTCCTGCCTGTAGTGCTTCCGCTTCTGCTTGTCCAGTTTTAAAATGCTTCGTCACACCTTTCATCTCCATCGCATCCGTAAATATGATACCATCGAACCCTATATCTTTTCTAAGAATATCTGTCAATGCAGTTTTGCTGAGAGATGTAGGACGGTTGGTACGGTTGTCAATAGATGGTACATGCAAATGAGCGGCCATCATACTCTTGATACCATACTTAGATAAAGCTCTGAAAGGCATCAACTCTAGACTATCCAACCGCTGCATATCATGAGCGATAATAGGAAGATCTACATGAGAATCTACATCAGTATCTCCATGTCCAGGAAAGTGCTTAGCACAAGCTAAGATTCCTTGATCTTGCATCCCTCGCATATAGCTATAGGATTTAGCAGCTACATTGTACATATCTTCTCCATAAGATCTATCGTTGATCACAGGATTATCTGGATTATTATTGACATCAGCAACAGGAGCGAAATTGACATGCAATCCGATTCGTTGGCAATGACGAGCTACTTCCTTACCCATCTCGTAAATCAGATTATTATCTTGTATCGCACCAAGCATTAACTGCCTTGGAAAGCTGATTGTCTGATCTTTAAATCTCATACCTAAGCCCCACTCCCCATCAATAGCAGTCATGAGGGGAATTTTACTTTCGTCTTGATACATATTTGTAATACGCGCTTCTTCTCTAGGGCTGCCTTGAAAGAAACAGATACCACCGATATGATGCTCTCTAATTTGTCCAAGGATCTTGGCCGTTTCCTTTCTATCCTTTTTACTAAATGCCCTCACCATAAATAGCTGTCCAATACGCTCATCATCACTCATAGCATTGTAGAGACTATCTGCCCAAGCACGTTCAGTGAGCAGCGTCTGTGATTTCACATCTATCCGGACCAAGATCAAAAACACAAATGCTATTATATATTTATGGTTTATTTTATTCATATATCTACTTTGTAAAAGCCTCTGGATTTAGCTTGAGGGCCTTTTCATAATTTAACCTTGCCTTTTCATCATCTCCGTAAGCACCATAGGCGTTATATAGATTAACGTAGGACAAAGCATTATTAGGTTGCAAATCAGCTACCTTTTTGAAATATTTAATTGCTTCTTTATGATTTCCTTTTATTCCATTAGTAACACCGAGGAGTCTATTTGTCTCAACATCCTTTGGCCTAATCGCTAAAGATCTACGCAAATATTTCTCTGCTTTCAAAAGATCTTGCTTTTGCTCACCGAAATATTTTCCTGTATCTCGTAGTGCTACTGCCAGATTAGATTCACCATCTGCGTCACCAGGATATAAACTCAATATTCTTTCGTAACTTCTAACTGCATTTTCAAATTCTTTTTTATAAAAAAAAGAATTACCCTGAATCATCATTGCGTTTTTATAATTAGGATGCACCTCTAAAGCTTGAGTGGTGTGCTGAATCGCCTCTTGGAGTAACTTGGTCTTTCTTGGACCGTCTTCCATCCTTGACGCCTTATTAGATTTAGTACCACCTGCTGCATTGAGAATCTTAGCACTGCGAGTAGATGTATGTACATCAGTAGTGAAAAGTGTATAATTATCTTTCCACACCATATTACGTGTCATTGTTTTTCCGATCATACCGATCATTACCAATGCAAATATTCCTTTGATCACCGCTGGATACTTTTCATTTCCTTTCCAACATAGATAAGCAACTATCAAAGAGAAACCGACAGACGGCATAAATAAAAATCGCTCTGACATGTTAGTACCTATAGGAAAAACGATATTAGATACTATAGATATTGTAGCTAAGAAATATAAGATGCAAAAAGAAAGCACGCTTCTCTTTTTGAGATTAAGCAATGCATATAAAATTAAAAAGAAATATATAAAAATAGATGCTATTACGCTGATATCACTCCAAGACATAATTTCTATATGGCGTGGATAATAATCGTGTGTAAGTGGATGTGGAAATACTAATAAGCCTAGATATTTACCAAGACAATATAGCATAGTAGGTAAACTTTCCATTTTAGATAAGGCCACATATCCGTTATTGGTCCATTTTAAAAATGGATTGTTCATCAACTCCATAGGAGTACCTCCCATATACCATCCAATCACTGATGATCTTATCGCTAGAAAAACTATTGTGCCCACAACAGCTGGTAAAACTGATTTTAAACTCACAGTAATTGACGCTTTTCTAAAAATATATAGTGCCAATGGAATAACTACCAAAAATGTAATTGTGTTTTCTTTAGACATGAGTGCAAGGAAGAATAACATTCCTGAGAATATCATAAATTTGTTATTACGCTCATCGTACCAGCGTACGGCGCAGTAAAGTGAGGCTAAACTGCCTAATAAGCATATTATTTCATCACGACCTTTGATATTAGCCACAGCCTCCGTGTGTATTGGATGGACGGCAAAAAGGATACACGCCGCGAATATCATATATCTCCATTTAGAAGAGGTATCATACTTAAGAAATAATCTTTCTAAGGTAAGGTATAGTACTAGTACTAGTAGAGCAAACCACAAGATATTCAGCAAGTGGCCTATCACAGGATTGTATCCAAATAACTGATACTCAATAGCAAACATCACTAGTGTCAATGGTCTGTAACGACCACCAGAAACCAACTTCTCTTTTCCATCTACCTTGAAAAAACCTCTAAAAGTATCATACTTTAATAAAGCAGGAATACCCGCGAAACCTTGAGTAGTAAACTCATTGTCATTGATGACTATCGCATCATCTTGTGTATAATCATGGGTGATAGTATTGGCATACAGAACAATAGAAAGCACAGCTAATATTATCAACTGGAGTTTACGGCTTTCCCATTTACTTACGTCGGGTGCAGTATCTCCGACTACTTCTAGCGTTGTTTGTATTGACTTTTGCTTTGCCATGTCGACAAAGTTAACAAATTAGATGTTTTTATAATATGTAATTGGTCAAAAATGAGATGGACGTTATTGGTCTTTGGTTGATTATAACTGAATCTTTTTCTCAATAAATGAAAACAGAGTTTGACCAAAATTATTTATCTAACGACAGTTCAACTTTCTCAATTCAAAAAAAATGGAACAAAATGCTAGCCAAACCTAATCGCATTCTTAAAAAATATAACCTTCCGAAATTAAAAAATAAAGTTTGTCTATCACAAGTAGTCCATACTAAATTGACTTCGACTCATTAACCACTATATAATATAAAAAGGGTCAATTCGAATAAAGCGAATTACCCCTTTTTATATTATGTAGAAAATATTGCTTATTTATCTAGCAGAAAGCTTAATACAACAATAACCCTATGTATTACTGTTAGCTGCCCCAAACTTACCAAGTCTGTATGCCGCTCCCATTATTTGTTCTCTTCTTGCAACAGATGGCTTAGTGTAAGTCTTTCTTTTTCTTACTTCTTTAATGATACCTGTTGAGAAAATTTTTCTCTTATATCTCTTAAGTGCTCTGTCTATTGACTCCTCGTCTTTTACATTGATGATAAGCATGTATCTTCGTGTATTTGTTGTTTAAATAATATACCCTTATTTTAAGAGTTTGCAAAAGTAATTAATCTCAAGCAATTAAACAACTAGTAATTCATCATAAATTATGTAAACCAAAAACTCTAAAAGTAACATACTATTTTTTTAAATACATACTTGTCTTACTATCAGTACTAAGTGATAGCACTAGATATTATAATTATACTAAAAGTTAATTATAAATAAATTCATAAAATACATAAAATCAATTAGTTATAAATTAATTTTAGATTATTTTTTTTACTTAAAGTAAGTTATTTAACTTTAAGTATAATTATTGAATAATCAATCATTAAATACCTTAAAAATATCCATTATATCCGCAGAAAATAGATCGCTAAAGGGAGGAGAATTCCTCATCAAGTCTATGAATACCTCAGAGGGATTTTTTCCAGAAGACTTTACTGAAGAGCACAATATGATCATCGAGACCGTAAGGGACTTCATATCTAAGGAGATCATACCTAATATAGCTAAGATGGAAAAACAGGAGGAATGAGATTAAAACCTTGAGTAAAGTAATAAAAGTGGGCAAGCTAGTTAGGCTTGCCCTTTTCATTATCAGGTTCGAGAGCCACGTTATGCTCTACAGAGTAGTATGCGTATTTACTGTTCCTGAGTGCTATACCAATTCGTCTGCATAAATGCTTTGATGTTTTGGTATAGCTATGATAAGTGAAATATAGTAGGTGCTAAGGACCGGTTCAGAGTCTGTTAGCGGCAAGATGAGTTGAGTTTGAGATTTTTGGGAAATGTCTTACTCTTCCACATCTTCCTTACATAGGTTTTCACCCCTTTTGGTTACATGTATTTTGTTAATTTCAGTTATATATTGTATATTTTGCTTAACTTGATAAGTAAACTTTTATCAAAGTTTACTCTTCTCCGTCCACCAATGATCAAACTCTTCAACTGAAAAGAATAGTACATCTCTAGGCTTGGAGCCTTTTGCTGGACCAACGATACCCATTTGTTCCATTTGATCCATGATACGACCTGCACGGTTGTACCCTAATTGTAACTTACGTTGTATACTTGATGTAGATCCATGTTGACTACCGATGATCAACATCGCAGCATCTTTGAACATACTATCTAAATCTGAGAACTTGAGGCTGGATCCATCTTTACTAAGATCCTCCTCACCAACAAACTCTGGTAAATAGAATGGCTCTGCGTATCCTTGTTGATCTGCGATATGATCTATCACTTTCTCTACTTCTGGAGTATCGACAAAGGCACATTGCAGACGTACTATATTACTGCCAATATTAAGCAGCATATCTCCTTTACCGATAAGCTGATCTGCACCACCTGCATCCAGTATAGTACGACTATCTATCTTACTAGTCACCTTAAATGCCAATCTCGCAGGGAAGTTCGCTTTGATCATTCCTGTAATGATATTTACAGATGGTCTCTGAGTTGCAATAATCAAGTGAATACCAATCGCTCTTGCTAGCTGAGCGAGCCTTGCGATAGGTAATTCTATCTCTTTACCAGCTGTCATGATTAGATCGGCAAACTCATCTATTACTAATACTATATATGGTAAAAACTTGTGCCCGTCATTTGGATTAAGTCGACGTGCACAGAACTTATCATTGTATTCTTTTAAGTTACGCGCTCTAGCTTTTTTGAGTAAATCGTACCTTGCATCCATCTCCATACATAGAGAGTTAAGCGTATGTATCGCTTTAGTCGTATCAGTTACGATAGGTTCCTCTTGATCCGGCAAGAAAGCTAAGAAATGCTTATTTAAACTAGCATATGGAAATAACTCTACCTTCTTAGGATCTATCAACACTAACTTCACTTGTGAGGGATGCTTCTTGTATAACAGAGACATCAATATGGTATTGATACCTACTGACTTACCCTGACCTGTAGCTCCTGCCACTAGAAGGTGAGGCATTTTCGCTAGATCAGCTACAAATACTTCGTTGGATATCGTCTTCCCAAGTGCAATCGGCAACGCCATCTTACTCGCCTGGAACTTATCCGTTGTCACTACCTCATGGAAACTTACTATCTGCGGATTCTTATTAGGTACTTCTATACCTATAGTCCCTTTTCCTGGTATCGGTGCTATGATACGTATTCCGAGTGCTGCAAGAGATAATGCTATATCATCTTCAAGATTTTTGATCTTACTAATCTTTACACCAGGCGCAGGTACTATTTCATAAAGTGTCACTGTAGGTCCTATAGTTGCACGGATCTTAATAATTTCTATTTTATAATTGAGTAAGGTCTCAATAATTTGATCCTTATTAGACTCTAGTTCTGCTCTATCAATTTCTACTTTTCGATCCGCGTACTCTTCTAAAAATTCGATCTTAGGAGGTACATAATTAGAAAGATCAAGTTTCTCATCGTATGGCTGACTAGTATCTTCTTCTTTGTTGATTTCTAGCTTATCCGCAGCCCCTGACTCAACCGTCTTTCTATCCATAGGATCACCAATAGATTCTTCTTGGAAATCCAAACTAGATAAAGCTTTTGGTTCCTCTGATATATCCGTTACCTCCATCTCTAAAGCAGAAGGGTCATACTTAGGTTTACGCATGCGATTACTAGCAGATGGCGCAGGCAACTCAAAATCTAAAGCAGATCCTGGAGTTTCCTGTCCATCAGTACTAATAGTGGTTTTTGGAACGGCACCATCTAGGGCCTCGTCCTCTTGGGAAGGACGCAATGCAGTATAGCCTTTAGAGTCATCTTTAGAAGAAGTAGCTGAAGCGGTCGACTGAGCTACTTTCTCTTCAGACCCTATAGTAGGCATACTACTAAGGAATCGATTTATCGTTTCGGCGAAAGGAATCGTGTCAAGACTTATCTTCTCTCCACCTGGTAACATTGCTTGTATTTGACTCAACTGTGGATTGAACTGCCAGATGACAAAACCCACAAGGCTGAATAGTAAAAGGAAAAAAAGACCTACTGAACCGACAAAATTAATCAGCCAAAGGCAGGCACTTTCTCCAAAGGCTCCACCCCATGTGAAGTCACTTCCTCTAAATAAAAACTCAAGTACTAATGATAGGAATGCAATCCATAGTAATGCATCTTTAGCCTTATAAAAGAAAAGCTGAAGTGATCTCTTCTTTATAAAATCTGAACCTAATTTAAAAAATAGGAACACAAATGCTATTGATGGTAATCCAAAGCCCCAATAGAAAAATGCATTGGAAACGAATGCTCCTAGTCTACCTAACCAGTTAGATACAGTAAGGTCACCTTGCATCATAATTTCCCAACTAAATTGGAGAACTTTATCTTGGTCTGTCTTCCAAGTGTACATATAAGATATAAATGCTACCGCTAGATATATTGCCAACAAGTAGCATACTATACCAAAGATCTTGCGCAGTCTATCATCCTGTATCTTACCTTTTTTTGCTTTACTTGTTTTTTTCTTAGTGGTAGATTTCACAGCCATATTTCTCTGTTTCGTTTGGGTAGTACGAATTTTTCTTTTCTTTAAAACTTGATCTATGTCTAGTAAATAGAAATGAGGTTTCCTATAAATAAAGAGTTGTATCAACTGGTTAGATCGATACTTCAAGTTCTTTTAATCTAGGAGTATAAATAAGACCTTCTTGGGAAAGATACTCATTGAGATACTCTCTTCATATACTACTGCTAGGAGATGTAAACATAATGATAATAATTACATATTACGAAAATATGTTATATGTTTTTATATTAGTAACCAAAGAGTTATGTCTAATGTTGTTTTTATAGATGTATAAAGTCAGTGATAGTGTGAGGGTTATCTACCGAAGATTGGAACACATATAATTTTAAAAATTTGT
>Ga0233396_1001138_pt1 | contig 11859 bp, 9 predicted proteins | sample 32DmetaG_FD_183169 | JGI IMG/M metagenome (GOLD analysis project Ga0233396, IMG submission 183169) | Seawater microbial communities from Monterey Bay, California, United States - 32D | ecosystem: Environmental > Aquatic > Marine > Coastal | place: USA: California | collected 2016-10-19 | reverse complement strand
CCCAGTTATCCGTGTCTCCACCAAATTTTCCAACGGCCGACGGAGGCGCGCCAACGAGTCGCACGTCGTTGTAGGTAATCGTGGTGATCAAGTAATGGCTGTTGCCAAAATCAAATGCGACCACCTTGCCTTCTAATCCGTTTCCATTTGTGGCCCCTAGAACTAAATCCTTTTTCGTTTGCTCCGGATCGTCTGACTTTTCAATCGCCTCTGTCACATCCTCAATCTTGTGAATGAATCGTGCAAATAGATCTGGATTCGGCAATTCCTCTTCTCGTGACATCGCCCAAAACCCATCCTTCAGATAATCATTCTCAACGGTGCTGTGGTATGCAATCTGACCAAAACCACAGTGGTGATTGGTAAGCAGAAGCCCCTCCGAACTGATCATTTCTGCGGTACAGCCTCCATTGAAATGCACGACGGCATCTTTGAGCGATCCTGCGTTCACACTGTAAATATCTTCTGCACTCAAATGCATCCCCATCGCTTGCATATCCCCTTCCACGGCGTTGAGGAGTGTTGGAATCCACATGCCTTCCTTGGCCTGTACGTCGCGAACAGTCCCGAGGCTTGCGCCCAGAACCAAGAATAGAAGTGGCCATTTCAAGCGCAAAAACGCGCCGTGTGTTTGAGAAATATTCATGGGTTTTGAATCAAATGTTTTGGAAACAGGAGCCGAATATAGTTCGCATCAAATGGAGAGGCCAAGCCCAGTCCTTGTTAGTTTTACAGCCTTGACTTACTCCAATCATTCCCATCATGAACGAACCAACCATCGATTTAAGGTCTGACACCATCACAAGGCCCACAGCGGAGATGCTCAAGGCCATGTACGATGCTCAGACGGGTGACGATGTTTTCGCTGAAGATCCAGCCGCAGTTGAGTTACAGGAGCGATGCGCTGCAATGTTCGGCCATGAAGCTGCCTTGTACTGTCCCTCGGGAACCATGACGAACCAAATCGCAATCAACGTGCATGTGCGTCCAGGTGATGAAGTTGTATGCGACCGTAAATCCCACATCTACAATTACGAAGGTGGTGGCATTGCCCGCAACTCTGGTGCTTCCGTGCGACTCATTGAAGGCGACAACGGCCGATTTCTCTGGTCCGATGTGCTTTCTGAAATCAATCCCTCGGACAGTCACTACGCGCGAACTTCGCTCGTATCCGTCGAGGACACTTGCAACCGAGGAGGAGGTGCAGTGTGGGAAGTGAAAAACCTGAAATCGATTCAGAAAGGATGCAAAGAAGCCAATTTACCCTTGCATTTGGATGGTGCAAGGGTTTGGAACGCACTCATCGCACGAAACCAAAATGCGGTCCCCACTGAGCGCACGTTGCAGGACTATGGTCGAATCTTCGATTCCATTTCAGTCTGCTTCTCAAAAGGACTTGGGGCACCTGTGGGCTCGGTCTTGATCGGGAGCAAAAGCTTCATTGCGGAATCGCACAGAACCCGCAAAGTCCTGGGCGGTGGAATGCGACAAATCGGAGGATTGGCTGGCGCGTGCATTCATGCGTTAGATCATGAATTGCCCCGTATGAATCAAGACCATTTTCATGCACAAGAATTGGCTCTTGCACTCAAACAGGTTGAATCTGTTGCATCCATCGAACCGGTAGAAACCAATATTGTCATCTTCAGCTTGAAGAAACACGTTTCTGCTGATCAATTTGTTGGATGGGCTGAGGAACAAGGGATCGCATGCTTTCCCTTCGGAGGTCAAAAGGTGCGATTTGTCACGCACCGCGACGTCACAGAGGAACAGATCAAACGCGCCTGTGCACTATTGAAGCGAGCTCCGTTCTGAGAACATCAGCGCGATCAATGCGTCACATTCAATGCGTGCACGATGGATCGCTCTTCGTCTTTGAATTGAATCGTATAACGACCAATCGGCCAAGAACTGACGTCGAATACAGGCTCTCCGGCTCCGAACCATAGACGCTCTGCCACTTTTCTACCTGTTGCGTCGAAGGCCAATGCGGTCCAGCCATTTTGGCCAGGTTCAAGATTCATGAAAATCTGGTCGCTGGCAGGATTTGGAAATATCATCCGATCTGTGAGCCCCAATTCATCCATTCCAAGCGAGCAATCATAGACCGTAAGCAACATCGCATCAATGAACGAGCAGCCTGTTTCCGTTGAAGCTTCCAAGATGACGCTATAGGTTCCGGCTTCAAATTCTCCGGGAGCGACATAAAAAAATTGGTTTGCAGAACCGTCTTGCCATTCGTAGTTGTATCCAAGCGGACCGTAGATGAGCAGTGGTTCGTCTTCGCAGATAATCGTATCGCTTCCGATGGAGAAATCTCCAGCGCCTACCTCTGGGATGTACGCGGTTATAGAATTCGAACAGCCGTTGGCGTCGCTCAACGACAGTTGGTAGGTGCCAGGCAAAAGGTCGTAGAGGTTTTGCTCTTCCGAAGTGAAATCGTTGGGACCAGACCAATTGAAGGTGTAATCCGCCGTTGCCCCGCCAACTGCAACTTCGACGGAACCATCAGCAGCTTCTGAACAGGAAGCCTCGACAATGGTTGTCTCAGTGCTCCACGGTTCAGGTGTGGTAATCGTGCGACTAAGCGTAAACTCAGCCCCGCAAGTAGTCGCAATTGTTGCTGTGTAAGTTCCAGAACTCAGATTGTAAATCCAGGCATCTTCAGAAGTATAATCATTGGGGCCAGTCCAAGAACAATTAAAATCAGCCCCCCCCAAATTGATGTAAGGCAACAAAAGGCCATTCGGCTCAAAATCCTTATCCAAGGGACAAGTAACATTGCTCTGCATCGCATCCGCGCTGATGTCACTTTCCTCAAGAGTCGAAACCGTCACGTATGCATCCCCAGTTTGACCGCCCCACCCTTCGATTTGTATGAAATAATCCGCTCCTGCCTCAAGGCAACTCGTATTCATGATTGAACGGTAATTACTACACTGATCATCACCAGATGAAATCAGTTCATACGTGGACCAGTCTGCACAGTCTTCTGCTTTGTAAAGCGCAATCTGAGTGTCGAAACTTGCACTGTCAGTGCACGTTGAAATCACCAACGGCGCTTCTGTCTGAGGAGAGAATGAAACCCAACCCGAATTTGTGACAGCTCCGTCTGAACCGCACCATGATCCAGGCAAACCGCACGATCCGTTTGGAGCAGCGGGGGGAGATGGCTCACCAGCCTGAGCGGTGGCGCCAGCAGTAGAAATCATTACGGTGGCTCCGTCGACCTCCACTGATGCGGCATCGCAGGGCACATCATTTTCAACGAAAAGGCTCTCACCCGCCGTAAAGGTCCAAACATTTCCTGCACCCGAGCCGTTGAAAATACCCGAGAGAATCCCGTTCATATGTAAATCAAAACGCGATCCCCCATCTCCATAGCTATCGACATGAATCAAATCGTAGGTTTCACCAGTAGTGGCGCAAAATGGTCCTTCCACGTAAATCGCATTGTTGTCGTAAGCAGTTCCTCCCGATCCACCGTCTCCTGCTCCATCGCATCCAACACCGTCCGAATTGCCTCCGCTGGCCAAAAAATCCAGACTACCACACCCCGATCCGGCTGGCGTCAATTCCCAATACATTTCATAACCCCACGCATCTGTATCGATCACGAAATCAAGAGCTGTTTCTCCTTCATCACACTGGGCAAAAAGTTCGGCTGAAGCCATCAAAACGCCACAGAGGACTGCAAATAGGTTGAGCAATTTCATATTCATGTTTCGAATATAACCCAATTGGAATCAGTGACAATAAACCGTACTTTTGAAGCCGCAATGCTCATCCTCCTTTCTCCTTCAAAAACCATGGCTTCGGATTCCCCTTCGGTCAATTTCCAGCCTGGAGAGCCTGAGTTTATGGAAGAAGCGGAACTCCTAATGTCAGGACTCCAAAAACTCGATGTGCCCGCGATTGAAACCCTCATGAAAGTGAGCACCGCTGTAGCAGAAGAAGCGCATGACAGATGCTCAAAATGGAACGTTCCGTTCACCGTTAACAATTCAAAGCCCGCGGCATATGGATTCAAGGGAGCCGTGTACACCGGACTGGACAGTCGTTCATGGTCTGCTGAGGATATGGATTTTGCACAAAAACACATTCGTATTTTAAGCGGTCTCTATGGCGTTCTCGGTCCCAAAGACCTGATGCAACCTTACCGTTTGGAAATGGGGCTCAAATGGCCCAACACGGCAGAGACTAAAAACCTCTACACCTTTTGGGGGGACAAACTTCAGCAGGCTCTTGATACAAGGGCAAATGGACTCATCGTGAACCTCGCCAGCAATGAGTACAGCAAAGCTGCTCTCCTGAAAACAATGAACAATCGCATCATCACGCCGGTGTTCAAAGACTTGGTCAAAGGAGAATACAAGGCATTGATGGCCTATGCCAAAGAAGCACGCGGGACGATGGCGAAATACATCGTTCAAAACCGAATCACCGACCCCGCAGAAATGAAGGGGTTTAATGGCATGGGCTACCGCTGGGATGCATCCATGTCCAGTGGCGACACGTGGCTCTTTACCCGAGATAAAAATTCTATTGCATCATGAAATCATACGTATCTATCCGCCGAAAGATTAAAAAAGCCTTCGGTATCATCATCATCTCAGCGCTTGTCACCAATGCACAAGCCCAAAACCAAACTCCATCCATGGAAGACATCAGTTATGCGCTTGGCGTATTGTTCGCGAAAAACCTTCAAGACCAAGGGCTTGAAACCATCTCCACTGCCGAAATGTCGGAGGGCCTTGCCAGTCAAATGAAAGGTGATGCCCGACTTACGCCAGAACAAGCCAATCAGATGGTTGGCGAATTCATGCAAGCCAAACAAGCTGAAGCCTCTGCAGGATATGACGCAGAATGCCAAGCCTTTCTCGCCGAAAACGCCAAGAAAGACGGCATTCAAACCACTGAAACTGGCCTCCAGTATCGCCATGAAACTGTTGGCGAAGGAGATGCTCCTACGGCAGCCTCTACAGTGACTGTTCACTACCGCGGTACGCTGATCGACGGAACGGAATTCGACTCGTCGTACTCCCGTGGTGAACCGATTTCGTTCCCGTTGGGAAATGTAATCCCGGGTTGGACTGAGGGCCTTCAGTTGATGAAGCCCGGTGGAAAGACTTTCTTTTACATTCCGCAAAATTTAGCGTACGGAGCCAATCCAAACCCCAACGGTCCAATTCCGCCCTTGGCTGCGCTCATCTTTGAAGTTGAGCTGATCTCAGTTCAATAATAAAGACAAGAACTCAACCGAAAAACCTCAGGGCTCTGCTCTGGGGTTTTTTATTGCTCCTTTCAGAGTAAAATTAGCATGAATGCGTCGATGCTTCGGTCGAGATTCAGCCGCTGTTCATTAGTTTGCGGTCCATGAATGCACTCATCACCAATGATGCCACCGTACTGGGGCTACTCATCGCCACTTTGGCACTTGTTTTCCACTGTAGCTCGCTGCCACGATTCAAAGGATTTTTCAAAATAATCCCTTCGTTGCTCCTCTGCTACTTCTTGCCCGCCGCGTACAACTCGTTGGGTCTTGTTGACGGTGAAGCGTCCAATTTATACTTCGTTGCCTCCCGTTACTTGCTACCTGCAAGTCTCGTTTTGCTCTGTTTGAGTATCGACCTCAAGGGCATTTGGAATCTGGGGCCCAAGGCACTCATCATGTTCTTCACAGCGACCATAGGCATCGTCATTGGCGGTCCCATCGCCTTGTGGGCGGTCAGCTTCATCGAACCGGCAGTTCTGGGCGGTGATTCACCCGAAGCATTTTGGCGTGGTTTATCTACTGTAGCGGGAAGTTGGATTGGAGGAGGCGCCAACCAAGCGGCCCTGAAAGAAATCTCTCAAACGCTCGATGATCAGTTCAGCGCAATGCTCATCGTCGATGTGTTTGTAGCCAATCTCTGGATGCCTTTCCTTTTGGTTGGAGCGGGAATGAGCGCAGTATTGGATCGAAAACTCAAGGCAGACTCCTCTGCGGTGGATGCTTTGAAAGAGAAGGTTGAGAAATTTCAACTGGGAATCGCTCGCATCCCGACGTTCCAGGACTTGATGATCATTGGAGGAATCGCCTTCGGTGCTGTAGGCCTCGCACACATCTCTGCCGATACGCTCGGACCTGCTTTTAAAAGTTGGTTCAGCTCTATCCTTTCAAACAATCCAGACAGTTTCGTTCAGTTCCTGAGTAGTCTGGAGCAAGGCTTCTTTTGGATCGTCGTTGCTGCAACAGCCATCGGAATCGGATTGAGCTTCACAAAACTGCGCAATTACGAAGGCGCAGGTGCGAGCAAAATAGGAAGCGCCTTTCTCTATGTTCTCGTGGCGACAATTGGGATGAAAATGGACGTCGTTGAGCTTTACCACAATTGGGATGTGTATTGGTCAGTAATCCTCATCGGTCTCCTGTGGATGGCCATCCACATCATCACGCTATTGACCGTGGCCAAAATCATCAAAGCACCCTTCTTTTTTGTCGCTGTTGGATCTCAAGCAAATGTTGGCGGTGCGGCTTCTGCCCCTATTGTCGCCAGTGCGTTTTCCCCTGCTTTGGCCCCCGTGGGCGTGTTGCTCGCAGTGCTCGGTTACGCTGTCGGCACCGTGGGAGCCATTGTCTGCATGGAACTCATGCACGCCATTTCGATGTGATCTTTGGGACTTTCCGATTGTTCAGCCTAGGTAATGTCCCATGACTGCACGTTTGACCTCCAAATAACCTGCGTTTTCAGGTCGTGCTTCGATGACCAAGGGAATCCGCTCTTTGACGGTGATACCCAAAGCCTCGAGGGCTTCTACTTTCAGAGGATTGTTAGTCATCAATCGAATGACCGGAATCTCCAAGTCCTTTAAGATTCTCGCAGCAACCTCATAGGAACGCGAATCTGATTGATGTCCCAAAGCCTCATTCGCTTCGATCGTATTCAGGCCTTCATCTTGAAGGTTGTACGCTTTGAGCTTTTCAACAAGCCCTATGCCTCTGCCCTCTTGCCTCAGGTAAATCAACACCCCTCCCTTTTTGCCAATTTCCTCCAATGAACAGTCGAGCTGTTCCCCGCACTCACACCGTGTGGAATGAAACACATCACCCGTCATACACTCGCTGTGTATCCGAGTCAGCGGCACGGTACCCTGCGGCACCGGTACGTGCAGAACGATATGAGGAAAAAGATCTTTCTCATCGCCATAAGCGGACATTGAGAATTCTCCGAGTGAAGTTGGCAATCGGGATGTTACTAGCTTTTTCACTTGTCAAAGATAATTCAAGTGCGCAGTGATGGAATTCACTTCGATGAATAATTGTGTATCCCGGCTCGTCAAAAAAGAAAAAGCCGGTTCCTTTCCAGGAACCGGCCATTTCTATGATTGTTCTTTTCAGTGGCTTATTCGCCGCAAGTTGTTCCAAATACAGAGAGGAACGACAACAAGTCAGGTGTAGCTACCAAGCCATCACCATCCAAGTCACCCGGGCAATCGTTTTCTGCAAAAATGCATGTTCCGTTGTCCGTGTTCGCTTCAGCATCGTAGTTGTCTGCAGCTTCATAAATGCAACCGTAAGCAACTGGAGTAACACACGATCCGTCATCCTCCGTAGCTGCCAGAGCAAATTCCGCGTATGCTGGGTCCGTGCAACCCGAGATTGGGCAAACCGCTACACATGCACCGGCACAAAGCTCGATCACACCTTCCTGGGCGAATCCTCCATAATTGAGGTTTTCCGTTGGACCACCTGGGATCCAATTTGGTGAACACTGGTATGGGGCGTGGATGGTATAACCCCATCCAGACCAGCCATCAGCTTCACCCGTGGCGGCGATAACATACTCAAAAATAGTTCCTTGTGGGAGTGTCAATGTGCCCTCGAAGCGTCCATTGTTCCAGTTGTACACCAATTCAACTCCCCAACCGTTCCAACCGTTCCAAGAACCGTTGATCACGACTGCAGAATAATCGGTATCCAACAAATAGGCGTAATTGGACATGTCGATGGAAAACAGCATGTCTACCGCTGGTGTGCAAGAACCGTCTGTTGAGCATTCTGAGAAACAAGTATTCACTACGTGATCCTCTGTGATGTTCGTGAGCACACGATCATTCCATGTTCCGTCTGCACAATCCTGTCCTGCAATGTTTTCTTTGCAGCTCCAGTCTCCACAAGCTCCGTTCGTAAAGGTGTAGTTTCCGTTGTACGGTGTAGGTAGTTCAAGCGTGATTGAATAAACACCGTCGCCATCTTCATCGGTCATTGGGTTATCACCTGGAGCACCGAAATCAACACCACCTGCCAAGAAGACACCCTGCGGTGAAACCTCTTCGTTTTGCATGTTTACATTCCAAGTGACCAGAGCCGTTCCTGCTGCAGAGCAAGATTCACTGCATTCTCCGAAGCAGAACGATATGGTCGTGTCTTCCGTGATGTCGGTCAATAGGCGGTCATTCCAAGTACCTTCCGCGCATTCTTGTCCAGAAAGGTTTTCCTTGCACGAGTAATCTCCGCATTCACCATTGGTGAAGATGTAAAAATCGGTAAATGGCGTTGGCAATTCGAGTACCGTTGTATAGACACCGTCACCGTCCTCGTCCGTCATTGGGTAGTTACCTGGAGCACCGAAATAGGCGCCACCAGCGATGAATACACCGCTTTCTGCAACTTCTTCATTTGACATATCTACGTTGAAAGTAACCATCGCGGTCTCGGGCTCAATACCCAAGCAAGCAGCGCAAGAGTTGTAGCATACCAAGGCGAGTGATTCATCCTCTGTGCCGGTTGTCATAGACCGGTTGGTGAATCCGTCAATTGTGACCGTGCATTCTGTGCCTTCCTCAAAGTCCTCTTGGTTCGCCCATCCGTCCAAGGTGAACTTGTACTCGTAAGACGATTCAGGGTTCAGATCAATTGTGATGTCGTAAATGCCGTCGGCATCATCGTCTAACATTTCATTGCAACCTCCACACCAGCCGTTGAAGCTTCCGTTCAAATTGACCACTGCATATGCACCGAGGTATTCATTCATATCAACTTGGAATGTAACGGCAACAGTTTCAGTCGCACTGCCACATGCCTCGCATGAGTTGAAGCATACCGCATCTAGTACCTCATCACCCGAAACTTCAAGTGCACGGTTGGTGAATCCACCAGCAGTCACGGTGCAAGACTCACCTCCTGCAAATTGCTCTTGATTTGTCCAGCCATCCAAGGTGAATTTGTACTCAATGGACGCACCGAGGTCAAGCTCCAACGTCGTTGTGTAAACTCCATCTTCGTCTTCATCGGTCATCGGGTTGCATTCACCGCACCATCCGTTGAATGTGCCGTTGAGATTAACCATGCCAAACTCGCCTGTGTATTCGTTCATGTCCACGTTGAAAGTGACCATGGCTCCTTCCGCACCTGCCTCACAAGTTCCATCTGTGGAGCATTGGCCAAAACAAGTCGAAATCGTTGTCGGACCGGTAACGGCCGGTAAAAATCGGTCATTGTATGCAGCAGCGTCGCCACACGGAAGATCAGCAAGGTTTTCCTTACAACTCCAATCTCCGCAATTTCCATTGAGGAAAGTGTAGTGGCTTTGAAGCCCTTCGTCCAACATCAAGCTGATGCTGTAGGTACCATCTCCGTCTTCGTCCAACATTTCGTTGTCACCAGCAACACCGAAGCTCGCGCCTCCGGCAAGGAAAACTCCAGTCTCAGCGACTGTTTCATTTGACATGTTGACATTGAACGTGACGACGTAAGCATTTTCGGCTACAAAGCAAGAACCGTCCGTTGTGCACTGCGCAAAGCACGTGTTGATGACTGTATCCTCCGTGATGTTCGACAGAAGACGGTCGTTCCAAGTACCATCCGCGCAATCTTGACCCGCAATGTTCTCTTTGCACGACCAGTCCGGGCAGTTGCCGTTGGTGAAGGTATAGTTGCCAGTATATGGCGTGTTTACCTCTATTGTGACGGAGTAAACCCCATCGCCATCTTCGTCGGTCATAGGATTGTCGCCTGGAGCTCCGAAGTCGGCTCCTCCGGCAAGGTAAACGCCTCCATCAGAAACCTCTTCTAGTTCCATGTTCAGGTTGAACGTTACCGACGCTGTTTGAGAAAATGACGCAAGGCTGATAGCCAGCATCATGAAGAGAAAATTAATATTTTTCATTTGGTTGATTTTGCGACGAAAGTCCTTATACTACCATTGAGTATGTTATTTCTATCGGCCGGTAATATACGAAGAAAAGCTGACACTTCAAGATTAGCGTGTATGATTGACACATTTAGAGGTGTGAAATCCCAGTACGAGCCGGCCTCACATTAACCCACTGCCTTCTTTACACCGAAGACAGCCATTGAAGCAACGAAGCAACTCCAACCCGCAACGCGAAGGCTTCCGACGACTTCTCCATTGAAAAAGATATCATTGATCCAATTGATTCCTCCTAGCGCGGCCACAATTTGAGGAATGACGATAAACATATTGAACACCCCCATGTAGACGCCCATCTTTTTAGCCGGCACCGAACTCGAAAGCATCGCATAAGGCATCGACAAAATGCTACCCCACGCAATACCAACACACGCAAAACACCAACCCAACATGGATGCAGAATCAGCGTCAAGTTGAAGCATTGCGGTAAAACCAACTCCGCCTATGGCAAGGGCGCCGGCATGAATCAACCTCCGATTGATTTGGTAGCGGCTCGTGTAAAATGCCAGCAATAGGGCAAAAGCCATTGAACTAAGTCCATACACCCCCATCGCACTTGAGACTGCATTTGCAGCATCATTGAAGCGCGCCGAAGCTTCCGCAAAGTCAACGGCCCCAGCATCAGGATTTGGCGCTCCGAAAACTGCTTCAGTCAAGGCTGGCGTGGCAAAAGTCCACATGGTGAAAAAGGCGAACCAACTGAAAAATTGAACCACGCCCAATTGTAGCATCACCTTTGGCATGCGCAAAATGGAGTCGAAAATCTCAGACATACCTGACGACAATCCTGAGCCGCGCTCACGATCTCGCCGAAACTGATCAAGATCTTCAGGCGGATCTTCACGGGTTGTAAAGACTGTGATCAAAATGGTAATCATAAACACTGCGGCGCCTATTGCGAACGAATAAAAGACCGACTCTGGTATTTCCCCGGCCGGCGCTTCGTTCTCAGCTCCTAAACGGGTCACAAACCAGGGCAGATTGGAGGCTATCCATGTCCCAATTCCAATGATGAGGGTTTGAATCACAAATCCATAATTGCGTTGATCTTCTGGCAGCTTATCAGCCACCAATGCGCGAAACGGCTCCATGCTAATGTTGATGGATGCATCCAAGATCCAAAGGAAGCCAGCAGCCATCCACAGCGCTGAACTGAATGGCATGAAAAATAAAGCTAGGGAACTCAGCACAGCTCCAATTAGAAAGAATGGGCGACGCCTGCCCCACCGTGGGTGCCATGTCCGATCACTCATGTATCCGATGATGGGTTGTACGAGAAGACCTGTGAGCGGGGCAGCAATCCAGAGTCCCGGCAATTCGTCTGGCGTGGCGCCTAGGGTTTGAAATATCCGCGACATATTGCCGCCTTGAAGTGCAAAACCAAACTGGATACCGAGAAATCCAAAACTCATGTTCCAGATTTGCCAGAAAGACATTCGTTCAGTGCTGTGCTTCATCATTTGACGGAATTTCAAAACGTGCGTTCGTGTCAAATCTACACTTAAATAATGAAGCGCAAAAAAGCCGCACTGATTGCAGCGCGGCTTTTTCAAACATTCTATTCAAATCAAGGGCATGGATAACTGTATGCCGCTAGAAATTCCAGCAAGTCTGCTGAGCCAACAAGACCGTTTCCATCCGTATCAAACGGACAATCCACTTC
>Ga0233396_1001118_pt1 | contig 11948 bp, 9 predicted proteins | sample 32DmetaG_FD_183169 | JGI IMG/M metagenome (GOLD analysis project Ga0233396, IMG submission 183169) | Seawater microbial communities from Monterey Bay, California, United States - 32D | ecosystem: Environmental > Aquatic > Marine > Coastal | place: USA: California | collected 2016-10-19 | reverse complement strand
GGGAACACTGAAATGACTGAGACCCTAGTATACCTATCTGCAAGAAAAGATTTACCAATAGTAAGGGCATTTTTAAAAGCAGCTCAAAATTCATGAGTGCCCTTTAGATCTTATGACACAGTATTTATTTTTTAGCCAACTCGCGCTGCCACCATTTAAAACTGTCTTTCATGGTTCTTTTTTGCGTTTCATAGTCGACGTGCACCAAACCAAAACGTTTATCATATCCCAAAGCCCACTCAAAATTATCTAGAAGTGACCAAGCAAAATATCCATTTACTGGCAAAGTTTCGGCAGCTTTTGCGACCTCATTTAAATGCTGCTTATAATATTCAATACGATCAATATCAGCGGTGGCATTTTTAGATGCCATACCGTTTTCAGTTATGTACAGGGGCAAATTCGGTGCATAATCCGATACCAAGTTTATAGCCTCCGTTAGACCTGCCGGCTCAACATCCCAGCCCATATCAGTTTTTGGCAAGTCGCGCTCAATAATCTCTACAAAAGGAAATTTGTCTCCTCCCGATTTCAGTAGAACTGTTGTGTAATAATTTATCCCAATAAAATCAATTGGTTCTTTGATATTTTGTAGATCACTTTTCCAACTATTTGGAAGATATCCCTCAAGTTCCTGAAGTGCCACATCAGGATAATTACCCTTTATTATAGCAGATAAGTACCAGGTGTTGGTTACTGCTTCATACCGCTCTAAAGCTTCAGTGTTTATCTTAGTTTTTGTCTCTAAACGCCCAGGTGTAAAGTTAAGTACGACACCAATAGGTTTTTCCGTTTCTGCCCTCGCCGCCTGAACCCCAAGTCCATGCCCTAGACAAACATAGTGACTGGCTTTGACGGCACTACTTAAATCGCGCAAGCCTGGCGCATGCTCACCTAAGTAATGTGATAACCAAGCGACACACCAGGGTTCATTGATAGAAACTAGGTTTTCAAGATCGTCACCAAAATTTCTCGCTATAAAACCCATATATTCTCCAAAGCGCTCTGCGTTATCTCGAATAGTCCAGCCACCTAAAGCACCGAGCGCCTGAGGCATATCCCAATGATATGCAGTACCATAGGGACGAAGGCCCCGAGAATTAATTGCATCTAGCAACTGTTTGTAGAAATCTAGCCCTTTAGTATTTAAGTTCTTTCCATCCGGGAAAAGGCGTGACCAAGAAAATGAAAAACGGTAAGCATCAAATCCTGCATCAACTAAAAGATCGAGGTCCTCTTCAAAGCGATGAAAATGATCACAGGCAAGTGACCCATTATCGCCGTTAGCGGTACCACCATTTTTAGCAAAATGATCCCAGATGCTCTCACCACACCCTCCAAATTTACTGCCTTCAATTTGGTAAGCGGCTGTGGCTACCCCAAAAACAAAATCGTCGCTAAACTTAGAACTGATATCGAACATAAACTACTTTGTCTCACCAATTTATTAAAAAATAAAGTACTATTAAATTTATAAAAATTTGCTTTTAAGAACCGAAAAAAAATAACTAATGATCATTCAACAAAAATCACTTTACCCTCATCTGGACAAACGATGAGATGATCACCCGTTTTTACAATCTTTGTCACATCGCCGTCTTCAAATCGATCGACCATCGCCATCCCAGCCAAGGCTGCTCCTTGAGCAAGAATTGTGTTTACACTGTTAAATAAAATACCTTTGGGAGCTATTTTTCGTGAAGTCATTTCATATAGCATCCAAGCCGTCGCCACACCGCCCTTTGCGGTATTCAATACAAGAATGACATCTTTATAACTTGAACCGTATAACTTATGTTGAGGCCTGCTAAATACGCCGTTTATTCTATCCAAATCATATCGGGCCGAAAAATTATCAGCCGCAACGAGTGCAATCCCTTCAACTTTAGGTCCTATCCCGACATGACACTTCAATTCCTTTTTCATTGTACAATTATACCTTTTTCAGCTGACTCAATACAGGCCTCCATACTCGCCAAAGACGGCTGATAACCATACCCACCGAGAATATTTACAATCTTAGCTGAATTACTCAAAAGGCTTGTCCATCCGTTGGCTTCACCAATTTCCCGGGCGTACTGTTGGTAAAAACATGTGCCTACCAAAACTCTCCCACCAAAAGCTTCAATTTCATTCACATACCCCATTGAAACAGCATCAGCATAAACCTGTGCAGAGGTGCATACAATAACATCTGTCGTTGGGGAACGTTGCCTACCACTGCAAAGTTTAGAAAGTTCTGACATTTCAATGATGCTTAATTGAGGAGCGGCAAAAACCACCACATCAACTTGAGAACCTACTGCTGAAAAAGGTGCTCTCAAATCACGAATAGTTTCCTTGGTAACCTTTGTAGCTTCTAGAGCCTGACCATCTACATCTTCTATTTTCTGACATTCGGGCGTTATGCCAACGATATGAAATAGTGGAACGGACCCATAGCTCGCCATCGCTGCACCAAAATGCTTTAGTTGATCTGAATTAGGAATTTTTTCAATGCCTTCTATAACGGGAACTTCCCAATAACTACCGGCCATTCTTCCAATAGTTGCGCCCAAAACTCCCCAATCCATAAGATCTTTAGGCTCTTCTGCAACCTGATATCTTTTTGTCGAACTTCGATTATCATTTAGATGTAGACCGTATCTTGGAGTTCGGCCAGTTAACCCAGCCGCTAAAGCTGAAGGTCCTCCCTCAAAATTAGAACGCGCTCCACAAACAGAATTTGAGTAAATTACCACACCCGTATCACCGAACGCGACATGATCACCAAAAACAGGCGGCATGATCGTTTGATAATTTATACAGGTATTCGTCATCGTTATACCCATTCTTTTACAGGCAGCGATGAACCGACGCTCTAACTCTGCCATACTTTCCGTTTGGCCAATAGGCTCATAACATTCCAGGTCAACGCCTCTGGGGTCGGTAATCGTGGGTATGCGAACGCTTATGTCAGTTTCAGCTAATTTCTCTGTAAAAGCGACGCCAGCCTCTCCAAGTGACTCTGGGTCTGCCATCATATGGGCCTGACTGACATCTACCATATCTTCAGCGTCAAACATTCGGCCAACTTGTAGTTGATGCTCCATTGCCCATTTAACTGCGGGTCCAAAATCACCAGCCAGCATGGCCTGCTCTTCATTATTCAATTTCATCGTAAGAAGGACTTTTAAGTTACGTTAATATCAAGAGTGATACTAACTGGGCTCAAAAAGCTGTCAATCCGAGTAAAAATGTAATGTAGAAAAAGTATTTCTAGGAAAGAAATTTAAAGCCACTGCAAAATAGACAAGTTATTTTACAAAGCCCATTCTCCAGCCCTGAAAACTGGGGTTATCCCACCATCCTCATCTAGACCATCAATATTTATGGTATCAGAACCAATCATCCAATCTACGTGGATCATACTACTATTACCACCATTCTTTATAACTTTATCTTTAGAGAGAGTATCGCCATCTTTGAAACATTTTGAGTAGCATTGTCCCAAAGCAATGTGACAGGCGGCATTTTCATCAAAAAGAGTATTATAAAACAGAAGGTTACTTTGAGATATTGGAGAGCTATGCGGTACAAGCGCCACCTCCCCTAGCCTGCGCGCTCCATCATCTGTGTCAATTAACTTTAAAAACACCTCTTCCCCTTTAGATGCTTTTGCTTCTGTAATCACTCCATTTTCAAAAACTACAGCAATATTCTCAATTAAAGTACCTTGGTGAGAAAGTGGCTTAGTAGATTTCACATATCCATCAACTTTTAAGGCATGTGGTGTCGTAAAAACCTCTTCAGAGGGTATATTGGGATTACAAATAACTCCGTTTCGGGCCTTTGACGCGCCACCCATCCATTCGTGTCCTTCTGCAAGGCCGACTTTAAGATCAGTTCCCTCTCCATAAAAATGGAGTGCAGAGAAATTCTTTGCGTTCAGCCAGTCTGTTTTCTTCCTGAGGTTTTTATTATGTACATTCCAGTTTTCTATTGGGTTTGTACCGTCTAATCTCGATGCTTGGAAGATTGCTCTCGCAAGTTGCTCCTGAGCTTCTGCTTCTTCTAAATTCGGGAAAACTCTTTTGGCCCATTGGGTTCCTGGCCAAGCTATAATGTTCCAGTTCACATCAAAGCGTGTAATTCTTTCTCGAACTGGCGAAGAAGCTTTCGAAACAGCCTGGTTTGCACGGCCAATATCATCTGCATTTTGCTCAGACAACAGCATTGGGTCTTCGCCAACCACAGCTAAACGTGCAGTATTTTTATCAAATGCGGCACCCATAGCCTCGAACAACCAGTCAGTAGCTTTATCAAAAGAATCTTTTTGAGCATTTTTGTACCTTAAAAGGGTCACCTCGGGATCTGTGTATAGAGGCGTGACAATTCCACAGCCTTGTTTGTAAGCGTGAAAGGTCAAGCGGCGAACCAGTGGCGCTGCTTCCAAAGGAGCTGTAATCAAAAGATCTTGACCCTGCTGAAGTGCTACTCCCGTTTTTATTGAAAGTTCTGCCAACTTGTCCAGTTCAGTCGATTCATCCCAATTATTGGTAACCATTTTTGCCTCATTATTTCTGTGAACCAAGACTGTGCAAGTTTTTCTGAGCAGGTTCAACCAAGTTTATTACATTAATCACTAGCTAGAAAGATCACTCATTCATTCACCAGGCATGCCAAAATTAATCGAGTAAAAAAAGTCATACACATATTACTCATAGTTATTAGAAAATATAGAAAAACAGACGAGTATTTTTATTGACTCGGGACAGTAAATAAGCCTCACTAGTATTTATTGAATTGAATAGGGAGGATAAAATAAATGAAACTGACTAAAATTTTGAAAGGGTTTTTAGCAGCCGCTTCCATCGCATCAGTTGGGAGCTTTGCACAAGCCCAACAAGCTGGTGGATCACTGGTTTTTCTAGTACAGCCCGAACCCCCAACGATGGCAGGATATGTCTCGACTTCGGGGCCAATTGGACTTTTAGGTCCAAAAATATACGACGGCTTAGTTGATTATGATAATGACGGCAAAATAGTGCCCATGCTGGCTGAAAGTGTAGATGTCAGCCCAGACGGCAAAACCATTACATTTAACTTACGCAAAGGTGTGACCTGGCATGATGGTGAACCGTTCACTTCTGAAGACGTACAGTTTACAATTATGGATGTTTTGAAGAAAGTTCACCCAAGAGGGCCAAACTCCTTCAAAGAAGTAACCAGCATCGACACTCCAGACGCACACACCGCAGTGTTTAATCTAGGCAACCCGGCGCCTTACATGTTGCGCGCGTTATCTTCTTATGAATCCCCAATGGTGCCAAAGCACCACTTAGAAGGACAGGACATCAAGAGCGCGAAGTTAGCAAATAATCCAGTGGGCACTGGTCCTTTTAAATTCGTTGAGTGGAAAAAAGGTCAGTACATGCGTTTGGATAAAAATGAGAACTACTGGAGAGAAGGTCGCCCATATCTTGACCGAATTGTTGGTCGTTTCGTACCCGATGCCTCAACCAGAGCTGCGGCAATGGAAAAAGGTGAAGTGCTTTATGCAGCCTATAATGCTGTATCAAATGTTGAAGCAGTACGTCTGAACAAAGAAAAAGACAATATTTCTGTAACGACTGATGGTTACTCTATGATTAACCCTATGGCCCTGCTTGAGTTCAATACGAAAGAAGGTCCTTTTACTGATGCAGCAGTACGTAGAGCTATTTCCACAGCAATCGACAGACAGTATATGATAGATACAATCTTCTTTGGATATGGAAAGCCTGCAACGAGTGCTCTTTCAAGTAATTTCAGCGCCACGGGTCTACATGCAGTTATGCCTAATTACCCCGCTAATGGTGACGTTGCAGCGGCAAACAAAATTCTGGATGATGCCGGTTATGCTAGAGATGGCAATGGCGTGCGAATGAAAGCTATGTTTGATCTGATCCCGTATGGTGAAGACTGGAAACGTGGTGGTCAGTATATCCAGCAAGTTCTGGGTGAAATTGGAATACAGGTAGAACTGCGTTATGAAGATGTGCCTACATGGTTAAAGCGTGTTTATCACAACTATGACTTCGAAATGAATCTCAACTACTTCTATCAGTTGTCAGACCCAGTTTTGGGTGTTCATCGTCACTATGGCACTAACATGATCCGTAAGGGTACACATTTTGTGAATTCATCGCGTTACAGTAATCCAGAGTTGGACGCGTTACTTTCTGCTGGAATGACAACGCCTGATGCCACAAAGCGTGCAGCAATATATCTTGATATTCAAAATATACTTGCCAACGATATGCCTGTTGTGAACCTTTTTGAACTTGAGTTTTTAGTTGTCTACAACACCAAGTTAAAAGGGGCTTACGGCTCCGCAATGGGTGCTTACGCATCTTTTGGGGATGCATATCTCGACTAACTCATAACTAATGCACTGAGCCGGGGGATCTTCGGCTCAGTGAATTCTAAATTTTTAAAGATGATCATAATATGAACAGATCTAGTAAGATTATCCGCTACGTTTCCCGTAGGCTCATTCAAGGAATTCCAATAATCCTTGCAATCGTAGTACTGAACTTCTTTCTTTTAAACTTAGCCGAAGGAGACGCCGTCGACGTTCTCGCTGGAGAAGCTGGATCAGCAACGCCTGAATATATGGAAGAAATGCGAAAAAAATTCGGCTTAGATAAGCCGCTTCCAGTACAGTTAGCAGTCTATTTGAAAAATGTTCTCCAGCTTGATCTTGGCTATTCATTTCGTCACGATATGCAAGTCACCGAGCTTATCATTGATCGGTTTTGGCCAACCTTAATATTAATGGTTAGTACAATTCTTTTGGCTGTTGGCTTTGGAGTTCTGCTTGGCCTTTTTGCCGCAATCAATCTCAACACCTGGAAGGATTCTATGGTTAGCGTATTTGCGCTTATAACCTATGCAACACCCCTTTTTTGGGTGGGGTTAATGATGATTATTTTATTCTCAATAAAAAACGATTGGTTCCCCACCAGTGGAATGGAAAACAGCGCCATGTTCTATGAAGGTTTTGAACGTGTAAAAGATATTGCGCATCATTTGGTGCTGCCAACAATTACTCTATCGCTGTTCTATCTCGCACTTTATACTCGAATGATGCGAGCCTCGATGCTTGAACAATACGGGCAAGATTACGTGATCACGGCAAGAGCAAAAGGCGTTTCAGAGCGACGGATTACGTTTGTACATGTTTTACGTAATGCCCTGCTTCCAGTTGTGACAATGGCGGGGGTTCAAGTTGGAGCCTTGATTGGGGGATCAGTAATAGTTGAGTCTGTCTTTGCCTGGCCAGGGTTAGGCATGTTGGCTTTTGAGTCACTGTTTGCTCGCGATCTTAACCTACTTTTAGGAATTTTTCTGTTATCATCTGGCCTGGTCGTTGCCGTAAACCTAGTAGTTGACGTGGTGTATTGTTTCCTAGACCCACGAATAGAAGTGAACTGAAATGGCAGATTTTTGGAAAAGGTTTTCACGTAACCGTCAAGCAGTATTGGGCTTAGTTATACTCTGCGTTGTTATTTTTGTCGCTGCGATTGCAAATTTTATTTTTCCTACGGATCCCTTTCTTTACTCAAAGTTTCCTTTATCCGCACCAGGAGAAAATGGTTTTCTTTTGGGAAGTGACTCAATTGGGCGTGATGTTGCCTCTGGCATTGCGCATGGAGCTAAAACGTCCTTATTAATAGGACTGATTGCCACGCTTGCAGCCGTTTTTATTGGCGTTATTTTTGGCGCATTCGCTGGATATTACGGTGGAATTGTTGATGATATTTTAATGCGCATCACCGAAGTTTTTCAAACGATCCCTTCATTTGTATTTGCGATCCTCCTTGTCGCTATAATGAAGCCCTCAATTGAAAGCGTCGTCATCGCTATTACAGTAGTGTCTTGGCCTGCTGTTGCCCGTTTGGTGCGAGGTGAATTTTTAGGACTTAAGAACCGAGAATTTGTGCAAGCCTGTCACACCTTGGGTATGAGCGACGTACGCATTATGCTGGCTGAAATACTGCCAAATTGCCTCAGCCCAATTATAGTAATAGGGTCCCTAATGGTGGCCACAGCAATTTTGATTGAAAGTGGATTAGCTTTCTTGGGGTTAGGCGATCCCAACGTTATGAGTTGGGGGTTCATAATAAGTGATGGACGCTCGATGCTCCGGGTAGCTTGGTGGATATGTACGTTTCCTGGTATTGCAATTTTAATAACAGTTCTTGCCATTAACTTAGTTGGCGAAGGTTTAAATGATGCGTTGAACCCTCGTTTGAGGGAAAGAAATTGACTGATAAACTCCTTCAAATTTCCAAACTTGATATTGCACTACCAGAGGGCTCTGAACGTGATCTGGCAGTTGAAGATCTTAATATCGAGCTCTCTCCGGGAGAAACGCTTTGTATCGTTGGCGAGAGCGGTTCCGGTAAATCATTGACAGCACGTGCTTTGATGGGGTTATTACCCGCTCCTCATGTGCGCGTGAAAAAGGGTACCATTTCGTTTTGTGGTGAAGATCTTACAAAGGCGACTGAGCCAAGAATGCGTCAAATTCGCGGTAGTGAAATTTCTATGATTTTTCAAGAACCGATGACTGCACTCAATCCAGTAATGACCATTGGTGTTCAGATCGATGAAGTCTTCCGATACCATGCAGAAATGTCACAAAGTGAACGACGCAAGCGCGCCATTGAACTCCTTGAAGATGTCCAATTACCTGATCCTAAACAAATTATGGCAGCATATCCTCATGAGCTATCAGGAGGACAACGTCAACGAGCAATGATCGCAATGGCTTTGGCCTTGGAACCTAAAATTTTGATTGCTGATGAACCAACAACTGCTTTGGATGTTACAACGCAGGCGCAAATCTTAAAGCTCATAAGTGACATGCAAACCGTTCATAAATCAGGTGTTTTGTTCATTACACATGACTTTGGTGTGGTGGCTGACATAGCTGATCGAGTTGTTGTCATGCAATATGGCCAGGTTGTAGAGACAGGGACAGTCGACAAGGTGTTAAATGAACCAGAGCACCCCTATACAAAGGCTTTGATCGCATCTGTGCCTAGTTTGATGCCGCGAGCACCGCGTCCCCGCTCTGAGCAAATTGTCTTGTCCGCTGATAAAATTCAGAAAATATTTGGAGGTGGTAAAAGTTTTTTTGGTTTAGGCAAACCAAATCGTTTAGTTCATGCTGTAAAAGATGTTACCCTAGATCTGCGAAGTGGTGAGACCTTAGGTGTCGTTGGTGAGAGTGGCTCTGGCAAATCCACATTAGCACGCTGCATTATTCGGCTACTTGATAGTGATAGCGGTAATATCATGCTTGATGATGTTGATATTCGCGCTTTAAACCGGGCAGAAATGCGCCCATTACGTACTAAAATTCAGATGGTTTTCCAGGATCCATTTGCCTCTCTAAATCCACGTATCAAAGTTGGTCAAATCATATCACAAGGGCCAATCATCCAAGGTGAGTCAAAACAAAATGCAGAAGCGAGAGCTCGTGAATTATTAGAAATCGTGGGGCTTGATGATCGCGCATTCAACCGTTATCCCCATGAGTTTTCAGGTGGCCAGCGCCAGAGAATTGGGATAGCGAGAGCTTTGGCTTTAGACCCAGAAATCTTAGTGGCGGATGAACCTGTATCTGCTTTGGATGTTTCGATTCAAGCACAGATACTAGAACTTTTGGATGAAATCCGTGAAAATATGAACCTGTCGATGCTATTCATTACGCATGATCTAAGAGTTGCGGCGCAAGTTTGTGATCGTTTAGCCGTTATGCGTTATGGAGAAATTGTAGAAACCGGGGCAACGAGTGAAATCTTTAAGAACCCTCAGCACAGTTACACGCAAGATCTACTGGCAGCGGTACCTGGAAAAAAATGGGACCGGACAGTAGCCAGATAAATAAAATTAACTGCTGAAAATAACCCAAGGAAATATTGATATGAGCGACTTGGCCAGCGATCCTTTCGCCTCGATAGTACAGATTTCTAAAGCCTTTCAAAAAAAATCAGTTTTACCAAGTGAGATCGTTGAAGCACAATTAACGCATATCGACGCAATTGATCCAAAACTGGGCAGCTATCAGACTGTTTACAGGGATGCAGCACTCTCCGCGGCAAAAGAAGCTGATACAGCCATTGCAAGTAACCAACGCATTGGGCCGTTCCACGGTATTCCATTTGCCCTCAAAGATATCTTTGAATTAGAAGGTCAGGTCACTACCTGCGGATCTCGCGAAATGCTTCAACGAATTTCACCAAAGACTGGAACAGTTGTACGGAGACTATTAGAGGCAGGTGGCATTGTTATTGGCAAAACAAAAACTGTTGAATGCGCTTTGGGTGGCTGGGGAACAAACGAACAAATGGGTACTCCATGGAACCCATGGGATTTGGAAGAAGCAAGAGTGCCCGGTGGATCGTCCTCAGGTTCTGGTGTAGCAGTAGCAAGCGGGCTGGCAAGCTGTGCAACAGGTAGCGACACAGGAGGATCTGTCCGTCTACCAGCTGCCTTTTGCGGGTTAACCGGTCTAAAAGTAAGTAAAGCCTGCCTTCCTACAGATGGGATAATGCCTTTATCTCAAACATTAGATACACCCGGCCCAATGACCCGTAATATGGCAGATCTGGCTTTAATGTTTTCAATCATGCAGGGAAAGAATACAAATAGTCTAGAAAAAGATATAATAAACGGCCATGGACTTTTTAGCATCCAAGAAAATATATTTAAAGGATTAAAACTTGGTATTCTGAGCCAAGAAGAACGTTCCCGTTGTACAGATAGTGTTCTTGAAAGCTATGATAAAACACTCGATCTATTATTAGAATTGGGTGCCGAATTAAAAATTTTTAAACCCCCAATACCCTATGATGAATTGGCCCAATTAAATGGGGCTATTTCAATGTATGAAGGATATCAGAACCACCGTAATTTTTATGATGATCCAAGAAAAAAAATGGATCAAAATGTCAAAAAACGCATGATGGGCGGACGCGATTTAACCTCAGAAGACCATGCAGAGCGACTACAAAAGCGACAAGATAATCAGCCAGTATTTAAAGCTTCAATGGCTGAATTTCATGCATTGCTAACACCAACTGTGCTCGAACCCGCGCCTCGGCTAGTCGATATTGATGAAGATTTCACGCCCGGCTATTTTACGCGCCCCTTCAATTATATTGATATGGCCGCCTTGGCCCTTCCAACTGCCTATTCCGAAAAAGGCCTACCAACTAGCATGCAAATCGTTGTTCCTGCTGGTCAGGAAAATTTTGTAATCCAAATGGGAACAACACTGGAAAAAGCTTTAGCATTGAGTAGGCGACCAAATTTCAGTCTACTTTAATTTTAGTTATCCAATACTGTGTAACTCTTAGGTTTTTTAGGAAAAATCTCCAAGCGTATGGGACAAAACATTAAATAATAATTTCGAAACCGTATTATCGAAATTATTCCAGGGTAGACTACCGCAAAACGTAATAGAACCAACAGAGAATACCCGTCCACCTGTGGGTGTTTCAAAATAGATCATATCTGCACGCTTTACTTCACTTTCTGGGCCTCCAGATAAATTTGTTAAATGCGTCAATTGCTCTTCAGGAACCAGAATAAAACGGTCATCCGTAGCAAAAGATTGTGCTAGAATGGTAATTTTATGTCCAGGATCCAACTTTTGATCAGTGCGGTCTAACTCAAATCCTGCCGCTCCATTTCCACTAAAGCCAAAGTCACCAATAATTTCGTTATCAATACCATCAAATACCCAATCAAATTCAGGAGCAAAACAAACACGCTTGTAGGGCATACCATTAAATGTACCCTGTGCCGTAAAGCCAACTCCAACTAGTTGCTGCGGGGGCCTTCCATTTCTTCGCCATAAACCTCCATAAGCCCCATCAAATCCATTATAATATTCACCTGGCTCTGATGCC
>Ga0233396_1001111_pt1 | contig 11977 bp, 11 predicted proteins | sample 32DmetaG_FD_183169 | JGI IMG/M metagenome (GOLD analysis project Ga0233396, IMG submission 183169) | Seawater microbial communities from Monterey Bay, California, United States - 32D | ecosystem: Environmental > Aquatic > Marine > Coastal | place: USA: California | collected 2016-10-19 | reverse complement strand
TGGCACAGCAAAATGTGGATATTTATGTACCCACGGCCCAACTATTCCTTTAACGGGGCAAGACAGGTTTTCAACGAGGTGAGATACGGTATTTTTATATGCATCACCCCATCCACCAATTGCTAAAGTAGCTGCCTTGATTTTTGAGTAATCCTCACAAACGGACCCATGTTTCCAGTACTCATCTCTTCTTTGATGTTTTAGCCATTCGATAGTTAGGAATGGTTCAGACTCTAATCTTTCTTGCCACATTTCCCTCCAAGTTTCTCCCACCAATGCAGGGTCTGGTGGCCGTGAAGAGTAAGCCCACATAGTTGAACCCCAACCTAGATTTTCATTAAGTAAACAACCACCTTTATAATGAATATCATCTGCATAACGGTCAACAGTTGAGCATAAAGTGATAATAGCTTTAAGAGGCTTTGGTTGAAGAGTTGCCACTTGGAGGGCATTGAAGCCACCCCAGCTTATACCCATCATTCCCACCGTTCCTGAGCACCATGGCTGTTTGGCGAGCCAGTTGATGACTTCAACTGCATCACTTAATTCTTGGGCTGTATATTCATCTTCCATTATACCCTGGCTATCGCCATTCCCCCTAATATCCACCCGAATAGATGCATAACCTCTTTTGGCAAAATACGGGTGCGTTAACTCATCTCGAGCAACTGTTCCATCACGCTTCCGATACGGCAGATATTCTAGTATAGCCGGCACTGGAAATTTATAGGCATTTTCTGGCATCCAAGTACGCGCAGATAGTCTACACCCATCAGATAAAATAATCCCCAAATCGTCATCTACTTTTATTTTTCTAAGGTTTTCTTTCATTACTGATGCTCTAAATTCTCTAATGAAGTACATTTCTACAGTAACGAAAGTTTTACAAATACCTATATTTAAGTTGAGGATTTTTTGAAAATAATTGCTATCAATACTACCGCTATAATTTTAATGTTGGCGTTTTGGGTAATAACCTCTGCAAAAACACCAGAGTTTTTGTCTGTTGAGAATTATTCAGGTAGCTTAAAAAAGGGCGAATATGTTTTTAATGCATCTGGCTGTGCCAGTTGTCATTCTAACCCAGATGCAACACAGGCCGAAAAGTTAGTACTGACAGGTGGTCGCTCCTTTCCGTCTCCATTTGGTACATTCTACGCGCCAAACATCTCAATGGATAAAGTAAATGGTATAGGGGCTTGGTCTGAGGAAGATTTTGCAAATGCAGTGCTTCATGGAGTTTCGCCGGAAGGAACACATTACTACCCATCTTTTCCGTATACCGCATATGCTAACATGACGGATCAAGATATAGCAGATTTATGGGTTTATTTTAGATCTATTCCGAAAAGTTCTACACCATCAATTGATCATGATCTTCCAATTTACGTCCGTTGGAGGAGGCCCTTAGCATTTTGGAAATTATTAAACAAACGTCAACCAATCATAGATTTAGCGTCTTCAGACGCAACGATACAGAGGGGTGCATACTTAGTAGAAACGCTCGGTCATTGTGGCGAGTGCCACACATCAAGAAATTTTATTGGTGGTTTAAAATATGGATATTGGCTAGGTGGCGCAAAGAACCCTACCGGAAGAGGAATGATCCCAAGCCTTACGCCTGCAAAGTTCACCTGGAATACTGAAGAAATAGTCGAATATTTAGCAAGTGGGTTCACGCCAGATTTTGATGTAGCAGGCGGGCATATGGTAGATGTTATCGAAAATACCTCAAAGCTTACAGAACAAGATAGGCTGGCGATAGCTGAATATCTGAAAGCTATTCCTGGAGTACAAAAATAAATTTTATTTTACCTTTGAACTTGTCTGTTTAAAGCATTAGAGAGACCTTGTGGCTCCTTAGCTCAACTGGATAGAGCAGCCGACTTCTAATCGGCAGGTTGAGGGTTCGAGTCCTTCAGGGGCCGCCATTTATATATCACTTTTTATTGTTTGAGTTGCTAAACTTAAATCTTGTATGATGTTTATACTTTTCATGTGGGCTCAGATAAGGATTAGGGAAGCCAACCTGATTTGGTGAGTCTGGCCAAATTTGCGGTTCTAGCGCAATTCCGGCGAATTCCCTATATGGAAATTCCCCCCAACCTTCATCACTTCCGCTATTGAGCCCTTTGCCGGTATATATTTGAAGGCCCGGTTCGGTTGAGAGTAACTCTAGTGAAATATTTTGTGCCAACACGATAGCATTTGTTCTTAGATTTTGCCGAGTATTAGAAATACAAAAATTATGATCAATTTCAATTGGCTTACCATTGTTGTTTAACTTTCGACTATTTTTAAAGTCTAAAGTTAGTTCTTTAGCGGAAACTGGTTCGGATATGGGTATTCCATTTTTATTCACTGGCAGCACTTTTCCACAATTAACAATCAGATTGTGGTTTGCTATATTTTTTGTACCATCTAAATTGAAGTAACTGTGATTGGTAAAGTTACACAGTGTCGTTTTGTCGGTACTTGCTTCTATAAAAATATCAATTGTTGATTTATTCACCTTATAGGTAGTTTTGACTTTTAGGTTTCCTGGAAAACCCATATGCCCATCTGGGAGTTCATCAAACAATTTTACTTTGGATTTATCATATTCAATGATTTTCCAATTTCGTGAAGCTGATCCGTCAGTACCGCCATGAAGTGTATGGGTTTTGTTTTGATTTTTGTTGAAGGAATAAGTTTTTCCATCAATTTCTGCTTTTCCATGAGAAATTCTATTGGCGTATCTACCGACTATAGCACCCAATTTTCCTGAATTGATAAAATAAGGTTCTAATCTTGGATATCCTAGTACAAGAGAATGTTTTACACCTCTCATCCTGACATCTTGAATGATGGCACCTAAGCTCAATACTTTCAGCTTTAGATCATCACTTTCAATAGTAACTTGGAATACATTATCCCCATTGGGCATACGTCCATATACTTGCATAAGCCAGACCTAATTCTGTAAATATTCTTTTATTACTTTTTATTAGTATGCCAATTATCATAAGCTAATACGAATTTTTTTGCTGCAGACTGAATATCATCATCACTCATATATGAATGAAATAGGTTTGACCCAATCCCAAAACCGGTTACGCCGGCGTCTAACCAATCACTGAAATGTGTTTCATCGATACCTCCAACGGCATAAGTTTTTAGATTGTTTGGCAGTACAGCTTTGAGAGCTTTAAAACCTTTAACTCCAAGTTTAAAGGCCGGAAAAATTTTTAGGCCATCTGCAGCTGAATTAATTGCTGAATAACATTCAGATGGTGTGAAGGCACCTGGGAACGAAAGCATACCTCCGTTTTTTGTTGCTTTAATTACTTCCGTATCGGTATTTGGGGATACGATCATCTGACAACCTATCTTAGATAGTTGACTGACTTCACTGACATTTGTAACTGTTCCAGCGCCAATGGTAACGGAATTGCCGAAACTATTTTGCATCTTTGAAATGGTCTCCATTGGATTAGGAGAGTTTAGTGGGACTTCTAACTTAGAAAATCCTTCAGCGATCAAGATTTCGCTCACCTTGACACACCTATCAAGAGTTAGCCCTCTTAAAATTGCTATCAATTCACGATTTTTACTCATTGACCATACCTACCACGACATGCTTGTTGAAGGCCGTAAAGTGTTACGTTTTGTGTATTTTCAATAGTTGCATTTAATCCTAACTTTTTAAGTGCTTTTTGGTATAAAATACACAAATCATCGTTTCCTATCATAACTATATTCTGACCTAACCAGTAACTTTTTGCGCCGGCTAATTCAGAACCTATTAGATATCCTGAAAGCTTAGACTTAAGAAGTTTAGAAGAGGTATTTTCCAGAAGATCTGCAGCACGTAACCCAAATAGCTTAGAAGAAAGCAAAGCAGGGTTGGAGTAGGTATCCTCGAAAGCTTCCAAAAAAGAAGTCAAATCTAAACCGTCGCTTTGCACAGAACTTTTTAATATAGAATGCTCAGACAGCGATAGAAAAATTTCACCTGTCATAAATGTTTTAAAACTTACTATTTCGCCCGCGCTTATGTGCACCCACTTAGTATGTGTTCCAGGAAGGCAGATAATACCGTCAAAATCTGGGTTTTTTGACAAATATCCAGCGATTTGAGTTTCCTCACCCCGCATTACGTCCGGCGGTGACTTTTGCATTATACCGGGTATTATACTTACTGAAATTCGCTGATCTTCTGTCTCGACTTGGATTATTTTTTCTTCGTTTATGGGCGGGCAGGGAGCTTTTAAGTATGCGGCCTCTTTCCAACCAGATTTTGCTCCAGCCATTCCACAAATTACTACATGGCATCTGGCGTTTTCTTCTCTGGGTAGCCAATTTTTGATTTGGCTTATCAAATATGGTTCAAACTCACTCGGCTCTAGGGAAGACATACCTTTATCACTATTGGCTGTATGAACGATGTTTCCCTGATGATCCATGCCCCAGATGCGTAAATTTGATGTACCCCAGTCAGCAACAATCAAAGAAATATCCTCGAGCTTATTCATCCGGTGACTACCACACCACCGTCGATAACTAAGGCTTGGGAAGTCATCATTTTTGAGGTGCCAGAGGCTAGAAATAATGTGCCGCCCACAATATCAGAACCTGATAAATATTCTTTAAGGCACTGCCTGTCTAAATGCTTTGAAAGCCCTTCTTCCGTGGCCCATAGATCCATCTGCCTTTTGGTTAAAACCCATCCTGGCATGATTGCATTTACGCGAATATTATAAGGGCCTAACTCTCTTGCTAAAGAGCGGGTCAGGCCCGTAATAGCGGATTTAGCAGTTGCGTATGCTGGATATCCTTCATTGCCCATCATGTACGAAATTGACGAAAAGTTGATGATAGACCCGCCACCACTTTTTTTCATTCCCTCTACCACCTCTTGAGCAGCAAAAAAATGTGGTTTCAAATTCACATTCATAGTCTTGTCCCACTGTTCAGATGTCAATTCACCTAATGTGTGGCGCGTATCATTAGCAGCGTTATTGACTAAAACGGAGATGGCTCCCTGGTTTTTCTCTGTTGTTTGCAATGCAGATTTCAATTCTTTCGTATTGGTAACATCGCATTCAATAAAGCTTGGTTCATGCTTATATTTACCTTTACAATCAATCAAAAATTTTTCTGGGTTGGATCTTTGTATGAAAGTTACCTGAGCACCTTGCGACAAAAAACCCTTAGTTAAGTCTGCACCAATGCCTGATCCGCCGCCAGTTATAAAAATACTTTGATCCTCTAAATCGTGGAATGTGGCAAATTGCATTTTCTATATTTCCTAGCTTTTAAATTCAAATTCAACTCAGCAATATGAACATCAAAATCTATAGGGTTAGATTGGTTGTGTAAAAATATTAATAAAGAACCGTACATTTCTTTTATCGAGTGAATTTTTTGTGTTTTATCCTTTTTGGTTCTAAAGAGTCTGGACCTAACCTTCTTTTCTTGTCTTCTTCATAATCTTCAAAGTTTCCTTCAAACCATTCTACGTGAGCTTCACCTTCAAAAGCCATAATATGTGTGCAAATCCTATCAAGAAAGAAGCGATCGTGGGATATAACGACAGCACATCCGGCAAAATCTACTAAAGCATCTTCTAACGCGCGCAAGGTTTCGACATCTAAATCATTGGTAGGTTCGTCTAACAATAGAACATTGCCGCCTGACTTTAAGAGACGGGCCATATGGACTCGGTTGCGCTCACCTCCGGATAATAACGAAACTTTCTTTTGTTGATCCCCACCTTTAAAATTAAATGATGAACAATAGGCGCGCGAATTTACTTGAGCATCACCTAATTCAATGACTTCAGCTCCTCCTGAAATTGCCTCCCACACAGTTTCACCGTCTTTTAAGTCGTCTCTGGATTGGTCCACATAGGATAGTTGAACTGTATCACCATAGCTAACTGAACCTGAGTCCTCATTTTCTTGTCCAGTGAGAACTTTAAACAATGTTGATTTACCTGCGCCATTTGGCCCAATTACGCCAACTATACCTCCTGGTGGCAGACTAAAATTGAGGCCTTCAATCAGGAGTTTATCTCCCATTGCTTTATTTAAATTTTCAACTTCGATTACTTTTCCACCCAATCTTGGTCCATTTGGAATAACAATTTGGGCTCTTGATATTTTTTCACGTTCCGATTGCGTTGCTAAGTCATTGTAAGCATTGATCCGAGCCTTTTGTTTAGCTTGGCGTGCTTTTTGGCCCTGACGCATCCATTCCAACTCACGTTCTAATGTTTTTTGGCGTGTTTTGTCCTCTCGCGACTCTTGTGCCAATCTTTTAGCTTTTTGTTCTAACCAGTTTGAATAATTTCCCTCATAAGGAATTCCGCTACCGCGATCTAACTCCAAGATCCAACCAGTGATGTCATCCAGGAAATATCTGTCATGTGTTACAATTAAGATTGTCCCTTTATAGTTTATCAAGTGTTGCTGTAACCAAGCTATAGTCTCCGCATCTAAATGATTTGTCGGTTCGTCAAGTAACAGCATCTCTGGTGCTTCAAGCAGAAGTTTGCACAGTGCAACTCGGCGTTTTTCACCGCCAGAGAGAGTTGTTACATCGGCATCGTCGGGAGGGCAGCGTAGAGCCTCCATACTAACGTCAATTTGGCTATCCAAATCCCATAAATTTTCAGCATCTATTTGATCCTGAAGTTTTGCCATTTCATCCGCTGTTTCATCAGAATAATTCATAGCTAAATCGTTATAACGATCGAGAATTTCTTTTTTTGCGGTTACGCCTAACATTACGTTTTCACGGACATTTTTTGATGAGTCTAATTCAGGTTCCTGGGGCAAATAGCCTACTTTTGCACCCTCAGCCGACCACGCTTCACCAGAAAAATCTGTATCTAAGCCAGCCATTATTTTCATCAATGTTGATTTACCGGCTCCGTTAACTCCAACTACGCCTATCTTAACGCCAGGTAAAAAACTTAAGTGTACATTTTCAAAACATTTTTTTCCACCTGGATAAGTTTTTGAAACACCTTGCATATGATAAACGTATTGATAAGCCGCCATTATTTACTCCACTTTAAACAACCTCATAAGAGAATACGCTTTCATTAGTTGATGAGCAATCGTTTAGTCTTAGAATAAAAATGAATGATTTGCTTTGGTAAGAAAACTATTGAAGAACCAAACGTGTAGAAAACTGTTAATAATCTAAATATAGAGAATACTATTAAAGGAATTTTTGATTTAATGTTTTTGGATGGAAGAAAAATAGGATTATTTGGCGGATCATTTGATCCGCCGCATTTGGGTCATGTCCATTTTTCGCTTCAAGCTATAAGACAATTTAATTTGGACAAAGTGATTTGGCTTATCAGCCCCAGAAACCCTCTGAAGAACATGGCTCCTGCGCCAATACAAATTAGATTGCGGCATGCTCAAAAAATTAGCCATAATCCCAATATTATAATATCTAAGGTCGAAACTGAAATTGGTGCACAATATTCTTGGGAAACATTAGATTTCTTCTCCTTGAAGTACCCTAAAACTAAATTTGTCTGGCTAATGGGCTCTGACAACTTGGCGCAATTTCATTTGTGGAAAAACTGGAGGTGGATTATTGAACATTTTCCAATTGGTGTTCTTGCTCGACCGCAATTTCGTCAAACAGGCTTAAATTCAAAAGTTGCAAGAATTTATAAAAGTTACAAACTACCAGCAAATGAAGGGAGGCTTCTTCCTTACTGCGCTTCTCCCAGGTGGTGCTTCTCAAATATGCCTCTGATGAAGGTTTCGAGCTCAGAAATTCGAAAAAAATCTACTTCTTGAAATAAATTTACTTGCTGATTGTCATGTGTCTAGCTCTTGAGCCTCTTTCGATCGCGGCTGCATGAAGTCGGTCTATGCTAAGTTCATACCTTATTTCTTCAAGTAATCTTAATTCGGGTTCAAAGATTAATCCGTCTGCTGCTGCTACATCACAACACAAAGCATAAACTGTCTCGTTTAGTTCAGATGGTAGATGATTTCTCACCAGACCAAACAAAGCATCCAAGCCATCCTCTTGTTCAAAGAGATCAAAAACGGTTTGAGAAATTATATTTAGTCTATCTATATCGTATTCGGCAAAAATAGGTAGATTGTTTACAGCAGATTGAATTTTAACCAATTCCGCAGTTCTAATGTTGTTGTCCGATATAGCTATTGCCATCATCATTGCCACTATGCAATCTTGTGCTGTTAAAATTGGTGTTACTTCTCTGGACATTTTGCGTCTCCTTTGAAACAGCTTAATTCGAGAATATTGACCTATTTGATTTGTAGCAATAGTAAGCATGGGTTTTCGTAAAACAAATAGAAAACGATTCCTTGGAGATTTAAATGTCAGAAATGCGCGAAACAGGTATGGTTTCAAAGGCTTGGCCATTTGATGAGGCGCGTCGTATTCTAAAGCGTTACGAAAAAACTCCACCAGAAAAAGGCTATGTATTATTTGAAACTGGCTATGGTCCTTCAGGATTACCGCACATTGGAACATTCGGGGAAGTGGCGCGAACAACTATGATAATGAGGGCTTTTCGAGAGATCAGCGATATTCCTGCTAAATTAATTTGTTTCTCAGATGATTTGGATGGAATGAGAAAAATTCCTAATAACGTTCCAAATCAGGAAGCTTTAAGTGAACACATTCAAAAACCCCTAACTTCTGTTCCTGATCCTTTTGGTAAATTTGAAAGTTTTGGTGGTCACAATAATGCGATGTTAAGAAGGTTTCTTGATACCTTTGGATTTGAATATGAGTTTTACTCAGCAACCGAGTTTTACAAATCTGGAAAGTTTGATCAAATACTGAAGCGTGCTGTCGAACAGTATGATGAAATAATGCAGGTAATGTTAAAATCTTTGCGCGAAGAAAGAAAAAAAACATATTCTATTTTTCTGCCAATTCATCCTGAAACAGGCCGCGTTTTGTACGTTCCTGTAAAAAATGTTGATGTAAAAAACTATACTATCTCCTTCGATGATGAAGATGGAAAACCTTGGACCCTGCCGGTGACTGGCGGTAATGTCAAATTTCAGTGGAAGCCAGATTTTGGTGCGCGTTGGGCTGCTCTGGGGGTGGATTTCGAGATGTATGGAAAAGACCACTCTACCAATACGCCGATTTATGACCGGATTTGCAAAATACTAGGACAAAAACCACCTGAACATTTTACGTATGAATTATTTTTAGACGATCAAGGGCAAAAGATTTCAAAGTCCTCTGGGAATGGGATTTCGATAGACCAATGGTTAACTTACGCAAGTCCCGAAAGTTTGAGCTACTTTATGTATCAGAAACCAAAAACGGCTAAGAGATTGCACTTTGACGTTATTCCTAAAGCTGTTGACGAATATCACCAGCAATTAAGGGCATACGAGAAACAAGATTTGAAGTCTAAGGCGACAAACCCAATTTTTCATATCCACGGGATTAACGCACCTAAGTCTGATATGGTTGTTCCATTTAGTATGTTATTAAATCTTGCTGCTGTAGCTAATGCTGAAGATAAGGAGCAGCTTTGGGGATTTATTAAAAGATATGCACAAGATGCTTCTCCTGAGAACAACCCTCAGCTCGACCAAGCCGTTTCTTCTGCAATTAGTTACTACAATGACTTTGTGAAGCCAGAGAAAGTGTACAGATTACCCAATTCTATTGAGCGGGAAGCTCTAACAGATTTGCGAGATATGTTGGTTGATTTTAATGGTAATAGGGATGCCGAAGAACTCCAATCCATTGTCTTTTCCTGTGGGCGTGAGAAATTTGATCCACTAAGAGATTGGTTTAAAGCTTTATATGAGGTACTTTTAGGTGCGAGCCAAGGCCCTAGGTTTGGCGGTTTTATAGCACTTTATGGTATTGAAGAAACAGTGCGGCTTATTGATAACGCTTTAGATGGTATGTTCGTAAAAGATTGACGAATTAAATTTTGGACCTAATTTTTTTTTAAGCTGGAGGGAATTATGTTCAAATTAATAGCCGTTATTTTTATTTTTATTTCCACAACATTAGCTGCAGATGAGAAATCTGACATTCAAGATACTATTTCTAATCAACTTAAAGCATTTGCTGTGGATGATTTTTCCGAAGCTTTCACACACGCTAGCCCAGGAATTAAGGATATTTTTGGTTCGGTTGAAAACTTCTCTACCATGGTAAAAAAAGGTTATCCAATGGTGTGGCGTTATGATAATTTTCAATTTTTAAAATTGGAGGAAACGCCCCAAGGGTTCTCTCAAACTGTGCGTATTACGGATAAAAAAGCTGAATTGTTTTTGTTAAAGTATTTTATGACAAATATATCCGGAATATGGAAAATATCCGGCGTAAGTATTGTTGAGGCAAGTGACTTTTCTGCATAAAATATTTAAATATTACCAGTTCTAAGGGCATTTTAAAAAAAATAGTTTGGTAAATTTTAATTAATTTTAGGTTTGCTTTTTCCTCTATATGCGCGTGTTCCTCCTCGTCCAGCAGTTGATCTTGAGGTGTTTGTCTTTGAAATCGCCTCTATAGCGCTTTGCCTGGCCAAAGGATCATCGGCCACAGCCAAGTCTACTGCCTCTAATCTTTGGATTTCATCTCTCAGCTTTGCGGCCTCCTCAAACTCCAAATTCTCAGCAGCTTTCCGCATGTCCGTACGCATACCTTCAAGAACGGTTTGGAGATTGGCCCCAGCAATTTGTTTTTCTACTGTCGCTGTTACCCTGGACTGATCTGTGTCACCTTTATAAAGACCGGACAGAATGTCATCGACATTTTTCTTAATGGTTTCAGGGGTAATGCCGTTTTCTTCGTTGTACTTAGCTTGTTTTATACGCCGTCTGTCGGTTTCCGCTATTGCTCGCTCCATCGAGCCAGTAATACGATCGGCGTACATTATTACTCTGCCCTTTTCATTTCGTGCGGCTCTGCCAATTGTTTGAATAAGCGAAGTCTCGGATCGTAGAAACCCTTCTTTATCAGCATCCAAAATGGCCACTAATCCACATTCCGGTATATCTAGGCCTTCCCTTAAGAGGTTGATGCCGACCAATACATCAAAAGCGCCTAATCTTAAATCTCTGAGTATTTCGATCCGTTCAATAGTATCGATATCGGAGTGCATATAGCGAACTCTTACACCTTGCTCATTCAAATACTCGGTAAGATCTTCTGCCATTCTTTTTGTTAGAGTTGTAACCAGTGTTCTAAAACCGTTTTGGGCCATTTTTTTGACCTCATCTAGTAGGTCGTCCACTTGCATTTCTACGGGTCGAATTTCGATTTCTGGGTCTAAAAGCCCAGTAGGCCTTATTACTTGTTCAGTAAACACACCACCCGTTTGCTCTAATTCCCAGCCACTAGGGGTGGCTGAGACATAAACTGATTGGGGACGCATAGCATCCCATTCTTCAAATTTCAGTGGTCGGTTATCCATACAAGAAGGTAGGCGGAACCCATGTTCTGCTAACGTAAATTTTCTGCGGTAATCCCCTCGGTACATTCCACCAATCTGAGGTATACTAACATGACTTTCATCGGCGAAAACAATTGCGTTGTCTGGTATAAATTCAAATAGCGTGGGTGGTGGTTCTCCTGGGGCCCTGCCAGTGAGATATCTAGAATAATTCTCAATTCCGTTACAGACTCCCGTAGCTTCTAGCATTTCAATATCAAAATTTGTTCGTTGTTCGAGCCTTTGTGCCTCAAGCAATTTTCCTTCTAAAACTAAATTGTCTAATCTTTGACGAAGCTCTTTTTTTATGCCAATTATTGCCTGTTTCATTGTGGGTTTTGGGGTCACGTAGTGCGAATTAGCATAAACGCGAATTCGTTCTAAATTGTCAGTTTTTTCTCCAGTGAGTGGATCAAATTCAAATATATCTTCTAGTTCTTCTCCAAAAAAAGAAAGCCTCCAGGCGCGATCTTCGAGGTGTGCTGGGAAAATTTCTAAAACATCGCCTCTAACTCT
>Ga0233396_1001088_pt1 | contig 12071 bp, 8 predicted proteins | sample 32DmetaG_FD_183169 | JGI IMG/M metagenome (GOLD analysis project Ga0233396, IMG submission 183169) | Seawater microbial communities from Monterey Bay, California, United States - 32D | ecosystem: Environmental > Aquatic > Marine > Coastal | place: USA: California | collected 2016-10-19 | reverse complement strand
TGAGGTTTTAACTTTTGCTTATGCGCTTGATATTGAGAGACATCCGGAGCTTGCTGTTATTGACCTTCCTCTATCCTCACAGACACCGGAAGGTGTGTATAAGTTTTTTGTTGTGGCAACGCGAGCAGGGCAAGCGCTTGCTGATACTACAAAATGGCTCGGGAGCTCTGAGGCCAGTTTTTCATTTAAAAGAGAGTGAAACGTACGAGATATTTTAACTAAAATAATAAATAGAGTATCTGGAGATGGTTTATGAATAATAATTCAATTACAAGGCGGAGTTTCATGAAGGCAGGCGGTGCCGCTGCGATCTGGATACCGGCTGCGGCTCGAGGCTACACTGCTTCAGAGATGAAGGATTTTTATTCTACCGGAGAGATGTCAATCGATGTCTCAAAATGGGAGCTTGATACACCGGCGCTTTGTGTTGATCTTGATCTATTGGAAGCTAATCTGGATAAGATGGCGGAGACGATGTCCAAAAATGGGATCCATAGTCGGCCCCATGCAAAGACTCACAAGTGCCCGACTATCGCGCACATGCAAATGGACCGGGGATCTGTGGGCATCTGCACTGCGAAGGTCAGTGAAGCTGAGGTAATGTTTCGTAATGGTATTGATCAAATTTTGTGTACTACAGGTAATGTCACCCCGACTAAGATAGCGCGTGCGATGAGATTGCGACAGCAGTGTCAGGGTTTTATTCAGGCGACCGATTCGCAAAAAAATGCGCGGTTGCTGTCAGAGGCCGCGGTCGCTTTTGGGGTTATTGCCGATGTCGTCGTTGATGTTGATCCTGGCATTAAGAGAACTGGAACTCCGTTTGGCAAGCCCGCCCTTGAATTGGCTCAGCTGGTAGATCAATTGCCCGGGCTTCGATTTAAAGGCATGTTATGTTACGACGCTGCAGCACAGCACGTTGTTGGTTTTGAAACTCGCAGAGATCAGACATTAGAACGAATGGTCGCGGCATCAGAGACTTTTGATTCTATGCGCAGCGCCGGACTAGATACTGAAATCTTCAGTGGGGGCGGCACTGGGACCTATAATATTGATCATGAAATAGAACATCTGACCGACGTTCAGGTGGGCAGTTATGTATTTATGGACGCGCAATATATCGCGATAGGCGGTGAAAACGATTCTGATGTGTACTCGGATTTTTCGACTTCGCTTACCATTATGACAACGGTATTAAATGACCAGTATGCTGGGAAAGTGACTTCAGATGCTGGTGCAAAGGCCTGCTCTATTAATCAGCCGTGGCCGATCATTAAAGGCGAAAGCGGAATGACGTACCGATCAGGTTCCGATGAATTTGGAACTATCACTTACGGTGAATCTCCGTCAAAAGCTTATCGTGTTGGAGATAAGCTTGAGGTGATTGTTTCGCACTGTGACCCTGTAGTGAATCTTTATGATCAAGTTTACGCGATTCGTAATGATAAGGTTGAAGCTGTATGGCCAATCTCTGCAAGAGGGATGTCAGCCTAAACGGTAGCTCATTTTTTGAGTTTGTAAGCGAGCAAAACTTCAGTTGCTGCGATCACCACGTACTGGTTGTTGTCCTGACCTTGATATGTCATTGGGTTGGCATTCCCGCGATAACCAAGGTCAGAGGACCAAAGTTGTTCGCCGGTCGAGGATCTGAGTGCACGCAATTGGTTATCATCAGTTGACGCAATAAACAACAAGTCGCTAGCAGTCACTATCGCTGCTGCTCGACCGGGTCGGCCGGTTTGTTGTTTTCCTTCAGGGAGCTCGGTTGTAAGACCAATCGGTCTTCTCCACGCTATGGTGCCTGTCAATGCGTCGACAGCTGTTAAGTGTCCCCATGGTGGTTTTTGACAGGGCATTCGCTGTCCATTCAACGTCACCTCAAAATTCCGTGGGTTTGGGTTCTTGAGCACATATGGGATGGTCGATCCAGGTACTGACTCTTCCATCCATCCGAGCGATCCGAGGTTCGTGGCATAGACAAAGATAAGGCCGGATTTTTTGTCGTAAGCTGAACCGCCCCAGTTTGGGCCACCTGTCAAACCAGGAAACAAAAGAGTGGTCTCCCCGCTCGCTCCATTTTGACGATATGACCAGGGAGTAAAAGGACCCTCGTTATTAATCTCACCAATTTCTTCCAATAATTTGGAGCATGCGGAGGCGTGAGCCGAGGAGGTGTCGTCTGAACTAACAAGATCACTCAGGTTGAAACTAACCTTGGCCATTGGAGGCGTAATGATTGGGATAGGTTGGGTTGTCGATGTGCTCTCTCCGGGAACTTTGCTTTGCGGTACTGGTTTCTCCGAGACTTCGTGAATAGGCACGCCGGTTTCTCTATTCAATACATAGAGATAACCAGATTTTGTGGTAACAGCTAGAGCAGGAACAATTCCAGATGCAGACGTTAAATTGAATAAAACGGGCGGCGCAGGAGGGTCGTGATCCCAAAGGTCGTGATGGATGGTCTGAAAGTGCCACCTGTAAGCCCCTGTCGAAATGTCTACCGCGACTAAAGAGTTAGCGAACAGATTAGATCCGGAGCGGTCCCCGCCATAGGCAAAAGGAATGGGAGAGGCCAACGGTATAAATAGAAGGTCGCGGGCAGAGTCGACGGTAAAGTAAAATGGCCAGGCGTTGGCACCCAGGCGGCCTTTCCAGCTGTCTCCGGCCCAAGTTTCATTTCCTGAATTCCCGGGCGTCGGTACTGATTCAAATTCCCAAAGAGGTTTTCCATCTATTGCGCTGAATGCGCGTGCATTCCCGATCCCGCCTTCTGCTCCGCGGGGTGTGTTAGCGCCCACTACAATAATATTTTTGTAGACAAGAGGGACTGAGAGATACGGAGTAATTAGGTCAATCTCACCTTGTCTCCCAAAGTTACTATCAATTTCACCGGTATTTGCATCAAGAGCAATAAGTCGGCGGCGAGATGTGAAGAATATCCGTGGAGAATTGTTTTGGTCGCCCGCCCAAAAAGCAATCCCTCGCCGAGACGGTTTGCCATCCAGCAAATAGTGAGCCCACAGTTCTTCACCGGTTATCGGGTTCAATGCGACAACGCGGTCCGCAGCAGGGATATACAAAATATCATTTACAAAGATTGGCGTTGCTTGGGAATTGGCTGGGGCCGAGCCTTCCTTTTCGGGGCCTGACAGCGGGTAACGCCAAGATAGAGAAAGTTGATCTATATTGCTCTGATTAATTTGTGTCAGCGGCGAGTAACCAGTGCCCTCCAAGTTTCCCCGATAACTCGTCCAATTTATTTCTTCGGCATCAAGAGTTGAAAAAGTAACGGTAAAAGCGCAAAGGAAAGGGAGGCAACGAGAAATAATCCCAAGTTGTTTAATAAGTTCTAGTTTTTTCATAAAACTTCAAGTTTGAAAGTGCTCTGAAAAAAAAGGATTTTCTCAGAAAGTAAAACGTATAAGAGTATTAAAGTAAAAAACCAACGATGGGGTTTTATTCGAACCCTTGTGATGACCTCACCGGTTGGTACCGATTATTTTTGCGTTTTAGCATATTGGTCTGTCAGCTTAATACCTTCTTAAATACTTTAATCGCCTGTGTCATCTCCTCGCGACTTCCTAGCGAAATTCGGCAATGTGTATTCTCCATGGGCGGGAAATCCCTCCCCACTGCAATTTTCTCACGTAAACAGGCCTCGCGAAACTCACGAGCAGGTCTCTTAAGGTTAACGAAAAGGTGATTGGTGTGGGACCTTGGTACGTCGTATCCCAAATCTTCAAACGTCTTGGTGACCATCGCTTTAATTTCGGCGTTCTCCTTCCGTTCCCACTCTATATGGGCTTTGTCCTTAAATGAGGTTAGGGCGCCGACTGCACCTAGCATGGTGACATCACCCATGCCCCACGCGCTATCGATCGCTGATAGGGTGTCCGAGTGCCCAAGCGCATATCCAATCCTAAGTCCGGCCATCGCGTGTGCTTTTGAAAAAGATCGAGTAATAAACACGTTCTTAAATTCGTTAACGAGTGGCAAAGCAGTCTTCATTGCGCCAGGGTCCGCGTAGTCTATGTAAGCTTCATCAATGTGAATAATTGTATCGGGAGAGGTTCGCATTACCTGACGGACGAATTTTTCAATTGCGGCGGGGCCGTTTACAGTCCCTGAGGGATTATTCGGATTGCAAAGGTAGATCATCCCCGCCCCAGATGCTTGCTCGGCCATGCCTTCTAAATTAATGGTCATTGACGGGTCAAGTATGACTTCTCTTACCGGTGCGCCGATATTTCGAGCCATGCTTGAACTGGTTGAAAATGATGGAACAGCTGTCACTAGTGGACGAGTGCGAGAGCAAAAAGCTCTTACTGAGCCATCGAGAAGCGGAGTTGAACCAGAAGCTAGAAGTACATTATCCTTTGCCAACTCGAATTCATTCGCAATGGTTTCGTGAAGCTCGTTGACATAGTCTGATGGATATCCGCGGCCGATTCGTTTCGTTGCATGCTCCCGTATTGCCGCTAGGGTGTTTGGTCCGGGGCCCCGGCCACTCTCGTTTTGACTAAGTTGGATGATTCCGCCATCGAAAATTCCGGTGGCACTCGCCTTTAATGTTTGAGCTTCTACTCCTCGGCTAGATAAAACCGTTCCTGTTGTTGCACTGGCGGCTATACCGATACCAAGTGTCTTAAAGAAATTTCGGCGAGTCGTTTTCATGAGGCCTCCGTTGGTTTTATTCTGTCAATAAGCCCAAGTTAAAGTTGAGCGGCAACGTTGCGCGGGCTAAACTTTTCTGATGGCTGCCGCCATGGCGTCAAAAACTTCCTTAAGTACAGCCCTAGATGATGCAATGTTCAAGCGCATTCGCCCTTCTCCACCAGACCCATAGTTTGACCCTGGATTCAGATATGCCCCCGAATTGTAAACGAGCCAATCTTGGAAATTTTCTTCAGGGGTATTCCTTCCATGCAGATTCTTCAGTTCCTCGCTTCCAATCGAACCGATCGTTGAGCTAAAGTCTAAGAAGGTCATGTAGGTGCCTTCGTTCCGAGTATAAACCACGTTTGACATATTATTTTTGACGTATTCTTCTATGAATGTGTGATTATCATCCATATACGCATTCGCTTGGTCAAACCAATCTCCACCGCTTTGATACGCTGCTACGGTGGCGACGACACCGAGAGTATTTAGGTCCGCCCAATGGTACTGATTTACTCTACCGAGGAGCATCGGATTTTTTGAGTAAAAATAGGCGTTTTTCATCCCGGCCATATTAAATGTCTTGCTTATGGCAACAAACGAGAGGCTATTATTGACGACCTCTTGGTCCGGAATCGCGGCAAACGGGGTCAATTTATGCCCTTTCCTAACAATGTCTGCGTGAATTTCATCGGACAAGACGACAATGTTGTGGTCCAAAGCTAACCGCCCCATTCGATGAAGCTCATCTGACTTCCAAACATTTCCCGTTGGGTTCTGAGGATTACAGACTATCAAAAGTCTCACATCAGGGGTCATTTTCGCCTCTAAATCATCCCAGTCGACTTCGTAACGCCCATTTTTTATTACCATTTGACTATCGACAGTCCCTACATTTGCTGCCCTGGCCATAGTGTAAAAGCCGGAGTAGGCGGGAGTAATAATGAGGATTTTGCCGCCAGCGGGTACAAAAGCTCTCATCGCTGCGATCATGCCAGGGTACACGCCATCCGAAATTGTAAGCTCATCGGGATTGAGGTCGAGGTTGTTGCGGTTTCCGTTCCATTTAACGATTTCTTCCTTAAGATCGTCTGTTCCGCCCATATATCCCCAGTTGTGATGGTTGACCCGCTCAGCCAAGGCCTCGGTTATACAGGGCGCGCACTCAAAATCCTGAGAGGCAACACCCATCCCGTACTTAAAGACTCCCTCTGGATATCGGCGGGCCGCGCTGTCCCATCGGGCACAATTCGTACCGACTCGGTTGTAGACTGTGTCAAAGTCATATTTTCCGTTAGCTAGTTTAGGCATTGCAGACGGTGCTGCGTTGACAGCGGTTGAAGTCAAGGAGGCGGTTGCTCCGGCAACGGTAGCGAAACCTGCGGTTTTTAAAAAATTTCTTCGGTTTAGATCTGCAATGCTTGGCATGCCTTCTGGCTCCTTTTTATTATTTTTACAAAACTCGACTCGTCGGTGGTTTTATACTCAGGTTTGGAGTGGTTTCGCAAGCAGTTTTTAACAAAAAAACGGTCCTTTTACGCAGAGTGTTGTTTCGGGGGTATCTCAGTATTAAAAAATCTGGTTATGACCTCGGTGTTGAGTTCATTGCCCTTGACCTCCCTGAATACCATCCTTATACTCTCTAACCCTTAAGTTCCGAGCAGTATGAAAGTAGCGTAACTATTTTATGGAGCTTTATCGATTTGATGCGGGGTGGAGCAGTCTGGCAGCTCGTCGGGCTCATAACCCGAAGGTCGTAGGTTCAAATCCTGCCCCCGCTACCAATTTTGAAATGCCTACAAAGACGCCCTTATTAAGCAATTTACCCTCTTACAGCGCTAAAAAAGTGTGGTTATCCCCAGAATGTGATGGAAAAATAGCTTTTGGGCGCTTATACTGTTATTGGTTTTTGTTTGAGTTGAGTTGCATTCAGCTCAGATGCAGTTCGTAAATAATGGCAAATTTTGCAATGTTATGAATTTGCTTGGAGAGCTTTAGTGTTATCTGATGCAGCAGAGTCTTTTCAGTCATTGGAAAGACGCTCCTCACAGGAACGCAGAGGCACCGACGACACACTGATTTTTTATTGAGAATTTTTTGATAAAAAACGTTTCAAAGTGGGCCTTCGGGCCTTTTTTATTGCCTGAGATTTGGGATAAAAGTTTAAGGAATAGGATGAAATATCTAAAAGAGCTCGATAAATCAAGAGCCTTTGCGTGAAGGGCGCCTCCGCTGTAGTTGATGAATTAGTGGGTCCGATAGTTGCAGCGCTCGATTTGGATTTGTGGGGCTGCGAGTTAGTTCGACAGGGAAAGTATTCCTTGATAAGAATTTATATAGACAAGGAATCTGGTATTGATATATCGGACTGCGAGAGAGTAAGCAGGCAAGTCAGCGCGGTTTTTGATGTGGAAGAGCCGATCGCTGGTGAGTACACGCTTGAGGTTTCCTCGCCAGGGCTGGAGAGACCTCTCTTCAGACTCTCTCAGTTTCAACAGTATGTTGGCGATGAAATTCAGTTGCGTGTGAAAAGGCCGCAAGACGGAAGGAAAAATTTTAAGGGTGATCTTGTTCGAGTAGGTGACAACGGGATCTTTTTGTCGATAGATGGAAAAGAGTTTGAGTTCCAGCATTCTGATATCGATAAGGCAAATCTGATTTATTAGAGAAGATAGTTACAATATCTGGTTAGTGATTTATTTTTAAAGCAAGTAAAAAGAATGGTGACGCAATTATGATGAGCAAAGAGATTTTAATGGTCGCTGACGCGGTCTCGAATGAAAAAGGCGTGTCGCGAGAAGTTATTTTTGAGGCGATTGAATCTGCGCTAGCGATGGCTACTCGAAAGCGGGACGATGAGGAAGAGATCGATTGTCGTGTGGTTGTGGACAGAGAAACTGGGGAATACGAGACATTTCGCACTTGGGCTGTGGTGGCCGATGAAGAGTATCTCGTAGAGGAAACGCAGTTAATCATGGAGCAGGTGAATGAGAGGAAGTTGAACCTTTCTGTCGGAGACACCTATGAAGAAAAAATTGAGAATATTGAGTTTGGTCGTATTGCCGCGCAAACAGCGAAGCAGGTCATAGTTCAGAAAGTCAGGGATGCTGAGCGTGAAATTGTAATTGAGGAATATCAAGGAAGGGTAGGTGAGCTCATTGCTGGGGTCGTTAAAAAAGTTACGAGGGATAACATAGTTGTCGATCTTGGGGGTAATGCCGAGGCGCTTCTCACTCGAGACCAGATGATTCCGCGTGAGACATTTCGAATGGGGGATAGGCTTCGAGCACTTTTAATTGATGTTCGATCGGAACAGCGTGGGCCCCAGTTGTTTTTAAGCCGCACGTCGCCACAAATGCTAATCGAGTTATTTAAAATTGAAGTTCCAGAAATTGCGGAAGAAATTATATCTATCAGGGCTGCTGCCCGAGATCCCGGCTCGAGAGCAAAGATAGTTGTCAGCACAAATGACGGTCGGATTGATCCGGTTGGGGCGTGTGTGGGAATGCGCGGGTCACGAGTACAAGTCGTGTCAAATGAATTATCGAACGAGCGCATTGATATCATCCTCTGGGATGACAATCCTGCACAGCTGGTTATCAATTCTATGTCTCCCGCAGAGGTTGCCTCAATTATTGTGGAAGAAGACAGTCATACAATGGATGTTGCAGTAGAAGAGGACAATCTGGCGCAGGCAATTGGAAGAAATGGTCAAAATGTACGATTGTCGTCTGAGTTAACCGGGTGGTCCATAAATGTTATGAGCTTAGAACAAGCGCGAGAGAAGCAGGAGCAAGAATCCACCGGATTTATCGAGCTCTTTGTAAATCGCTTAGATGTGGACGAGGACGTGGCTGAGGTTTTGGTTCAAGAGGGGTTCTCTTCTCTGGAAGAAATAGCGTACGTGCCTTTGGACGAAATTTTGGGTATCGATGGATTCGATGAAGACATTGCTAACGAGCTTCGGAATAGAGCAAAAGACGCATTACTCACTCAGGCAATAGCTTCTCAAGAAGATTTGTCGAAAGCTAATGTTGCTGATGATCTGATTAATATGGACGGTATGGATGATGTGCTTGCCTTAGCGCTGTCTAAGATAGACATTACTTGTATGGAAGATTTGGCAGAGCAATCAATCGATGAGCTTCTAGTTATTGAGGGTATGAACGAGACTCGGGCGGGAGAGTTGATTATGACCGCCAGAGCACCTTGGTTTGAGGAAACAGAATAAACGGCATACACGAATCTGGGTCTGTTTTTTTGGATTGGTAAAAGAGTAATTTGAAGGGAGTACATTGAATGGCCAATGCGACGATAAGCGAACTTGCGAAAGTAGTAGGAGTCGCGGTTGAGAAGTTGTTGTCTCAAGTAAAAGAGGCAGGGCTTCCTCATACCGAAGCGGGCGATGTTATTTCTAACGAGGACAAGAATACTTTGCTTCAATTCCTTCGCAGCAGCCATGGGGAGCGAGACGAAGCTGTAGCACCTCGTAAAATAACTCTCAATCGAAAGACTGTTGGGACATTAAAAGCTGCGTCGGGTCACGGTCGCGGGAAAACCGTGAATGTTGAGGTGCGTAAAAAGCGGACATACGTCAAGCGCAGTGAGGTAGAGGAGGAGGTTCCTGAAGAAAAAGTTGAAGAAGATCCAAACGAAGAAGTTAAGAGTCAAGAGGCAGAGCCCGCAGATTTGGCCGACGCTGGCCGTAAAGCGGATGAAAAAGTCGCTGAAGATGGTGCTACACAAAGCAACAAAAAACAAAAATCGGAGTCGGACAAGGTGGTGCCTGAATCGACGCCCATCGAGGTGGCGGCTGACCGTGCGGACAAACCGGGTGCTAAGCGTGTCAAATCGCAAACGAAGAAAGAAAGTGATGGACAAGATGAAAAACGTAAGACGGCTGCTCGAAACGCTAAGGGTAAGCCTGCGAAGCGAGCTCAGAAGAACATTCATGTAAATGATGATTTTGTTCTCGAGGGTGGAGATATCGATGACAGTGGACGCGGTCGTCGTGGAGGTCGAAAGAATAAAACTCGTTTATCTGCGCCCACTCATACCTTTGAGAAGCCAACTGAATTTATCGCGAAGGATATTACTATTGGGGAGGCGAATTCGCTCTCTGCGCTCGCACAACAGATGTCACTAAAATCGGCAGAATTGATTAAGGTGCTCTTCAAAATGGGTGTGATGGCCAATATCAATCATGTTTTAGACGTGGATACTGCTACCCTGCTTATTGAAGAGCTTGGACATCGAGCCAAATTTGTTTCAGAAGATGCCTTGGAGGAGAATTTAGCAGAATCCTTGGCAGCAAAGGTTGGTGAGGAAGAGGTAGTTCGGGCACCTGTCGTTACAGTAATGGGCCACGTGGATCACGGTAAAACTTCCCTTTTGGACTACGTGAGGAAGTCGACTGTTGCTTCGCATGAGGCCGGAGGAATTACCCAACACATCGGAGCTTACAATGTACAGACAGATCAAGGCATCATTAGTTTTCTCGATACACCGGGTCATGCTGCTTTTTCTGCTATGCGAGCAAGAGGCGCCAAAGCAACAGACGTTATTGTGTTAGTAGTGGCGGGTGATGATGGAGTGAAGCCTCAAACCCAGGAAGCAGTAGAGCACGCGAAAGCTTCCGGTGTTCCTGTCGTAGTAGCGGTTAACAAGATGGATAAGGAAGGTGTTGATCCAGAGAGGGTTAAAAGTGAGTTGGCGGCTCTAGAGGTCGTGCCCGAGGATTGGGGAGGCGATACGCAATTTGTGCCAGTTTCAGCTATTACCGGTGATGGTATTGAGAAGCTTTTAGAAGCAATACTTTTGCAAGCAGAGCTTCTTGAGCTGAAAGCCTATACAGATGTCCCTGGTCAAGGTGTGGTTATTGAGTCTCGGCTTGATAAAGGTCGCGGGCCTGTGGCTTCCGTGCTCGTTCAAAATGGCACGTTAAATGCGGGAGATGTCGTTCTCGTCGGTCATGAGTACGGGCGAGTTAGAGCGTTGGTAGATGAGGTCGGCAAGAACATAAACTCGGCAGGGCCGTCGATTCCGGCGGAGATACTCGGTCTGACCGGGGTTCCGGAGGCCGGTAATGATTTCGTAGTGGTCGCTGATGAGAAAAAAGCGAGAGAAGTTGCAGAGTTCAGGAGAACTCGTTCAAAAGATTCTTTGCAATCGAAACAGCAGGCAACAATGCTCGAGTCAATGTTCTCTGGCATTGGTCGCGAAAATTACAGTGTGCTTAATGTAATTTTAAAAACTGATGTGCGCGGGTCTTTGGAAGCGTTAACAGGATCCTTGCAAAAGCTTAATACAGATGAGGTTGAAGTTAAGTTGATAACGGCCGGAGTGGGAGGTATCTCTGAGACTGACGTTCACCTTGCAGTAACGTCTAAGGCGATGATTATTGGTTTCAATGTGCGTGCTGAAAAATCGGCTAAAGCAATTATTGAAAATGAAGGGCTTCAACTCCGCTACTACAATGTAATTTACAATGTTATAGATGATGTAAAGGCAATTATGGGCGGAATGTTGTCTCCCGAAATCCGAGAAGAAATCGTTGGGATTGCGGAAGTGCGAGACGTTTTTAATTCTCCTAAGTTTGGCCAGATAGCGGGAAGTATGGTGATTGAAGGAACAGTCTATCGCAGTAAACCAATTCGGGTTTTGAGAGATGATGTTGTGATCTATGAAGGAGAACTTGAGTCTCTTAGGCGTTTTAAAGATGATGCAAATGAAGTTCGTAATGGGGTTGAATGCGGTATTGGAGTTAAAAATTATACGGACGTCCGGGTTGGGGATAAAATTGAGGTCTACGAGAAAACCGAAGTTGCCAGGAGCCTTTAAGCGGTGGTTGAGCTTTCTTCCAGAGGTCAAAGAGTTGCCGATCAAATCCAAAGGGAATTGGCTACTTTGATCCAATTAGAAGTGAGGGATCCGAGAGTAGGAATGGTTTCCATCACCGGCATTGATTTGAGTCGCGACCTTGCGCACGCCAAAGTTTTTGTCACTGTGCTTGATACTGTGACAAACAACGGTGCGATAGCTAACTTGGCGACGGCAGAGGAAGATGACTTGGATTCGCTTCAAGTCCGAGACAATGTTGAGGCTCTGAATAAAGCGGCAGGATTTCTCAGATCCCAATTGTCTAAACGGTTGGCACTTCGTGCTGTGCCCAAGCTTCGCTTTTTTTATGACGCGAGTATTGAGAATGGTCAGCGCTTATCCGGGCTCATTGACGATGCGTTGAATGCAGATAAAGATCAGAGGCCTGAATTAGACTTTGATAATCTCAGAATCGAGGATTGATTCTTGGGGAGACAAAAGAGGGGCCGGGATATCAGCGGAATTTTCTTGTTGGACAAGGAGCCCGGTGTAACTTCGAATCAAGCGCTACAGGCGGTGAAACGAGTTTTTGG
>Ga0233396_1001052_pt1 | contig 12311 bp, 10 predicted proteins | sample 32DmetaG_FD_183169 | JGI IMG/M metagenome (GOLD analysis project Ga0233396, IMG submission 183169) | Seawater microbial communities from Monterey Bay, California, United States - 32D | ecosystem: Environmental > Aquatic > Marine > Coastal | place: USA: California | collected 2016-10-19 | reverse complement strand
CCAGATTCAAAACCTTTTAACACAAGGTCTTCTGTTATTCCTGTTGAGGATCCTTCGCCAGCCCTACCACCACCAAAAGTTTTGTCGCCAATATGGATAAGACCATTTAAGAAAGTTCCTGCGGTAACAATAACGGACTTGGCTTTAATATGAAGACCTAGTGCTGTTTTAACCCCAACAATTTTAGAACCATCAAAAAGTAATCCATTAACAGAGTCTTGATAAAAATCAAGATTTTTAGTGTTTTCTAAAAGATTCCTCCATGTTTCAGCAAACATCATTCTATCAGACTGAGCTCGGGGACTCCACATCGCAGGACCCTTTGATTTATTAAGCATTTTAAACTGGATAGCTGTCTTATCAGTTACGATTCCACTGTATCCACCCAGTGCGTCAATTTCTCGAATAATTTGTCCTTTTGCAATTCCACCCATCGCTGGATTGCAACTCATTTGTGCAATGTTTTGAAGGTTCATTGTAATGAGCAGGGTTGAAGCGCCTATGTTTGCGCTTGCGGCGGCAGCTTCGCTTCCCGCATGGCCTCCACCAATTACAATTACGTCGTATATTGTATTAAATAAACTCATTATGGTTTCACGTGAAACTTTTTGTTAAATTACTCATAATCAATATATTAAGGACTTTAAGCAATGGTTTTCTTTGAGCCTCATTTTCTTTTTTTCCTCAGTTGTTTTGTCTTTATAGCCTAAATAATGCAATACACCATGAATCATAACCCTACTAAGTTCATTTTCAAATGAAACATGAAATGATTTAGCATTTTCTGTAACGCGTTCAATAGAAATGTATATTTCTCCATTCACTTGTTTGCCAAGAGAATAATCAAAACTTATAATATCGGTTAAAGAATCATGTTTTAGAAACTCTTTGTTAATATGATTAAGAAATGTGTCATTACAAAAAATGTAATTAACATCGCCAACTACAAAACCTTCTGAAACAACTGTATGCTCAATCCATGAGGCTATTTTAGCTTCGTCTTTAAGAGTAAAAGGTGTTTCGGAATTAAATGTGATCAATCTTTACTTTTTTTTAAAAAGTACTTTTGTACTTTCTTTTCAAAATCCTTGTGCAAAGGTAATGATTGTCTATTTAATATCTCCATTTGATTATAAAACCGCTTTTTGAATTGGATTTCTTTTAATTGATTTTCTTTGGTGGTTAAAGAGCTTGAATTGGATTTTCTTTTTTTATTTTTTCCTTGCTTGAGAAGAGCGTTATCAAGTTTTAATAGTTGATATTCTAATTGCTGCATTCTTTGAATAGTTTCTGAGTTAAACCCTTTTTCAAGAATATCATTTTCCAGTTGCTCCATGGTTTTTAAAACCTTGTTAATTTTATTATAATCTGAGCCCATTAGGCCAAGCGCTTCTTTGAGTTGTTGTTTTAACTCGTTTTGTTGTTGATAAAGTTTAAATAATTCTCCACTAGATTGCTCATCTTCCCCCCCTTGACCTTTACTACCTTCACTCCCTTTTTTATTGTTTTGAGAACCTTTCTTTCTTTTTAACCCTTCTTTTATTTTTTCTGAAAGTCCTTTCTGTTTTTCAATTAATGTTGGTAAACTAAATGATTTTCCTTTCCCTTTTTTACCCGAAGAGCCCATATTATTTTGCATATCGTTTAGAAGGCTACTTAATACATCTGCTAAATTATTTACCGAAGTCATAACATATTGTTGGTTTGAGCCAGCAAGGTCAAATTTATTTTCTGATAAGTTGTCTAACGATTCATCAAGGTTATAGTGAGCACCTGAAAGCTCTGTTTGAATTTTTGCTGTTAACTGAGGGAGCCTCATAGACAATACAAATAAGCTATCATCAATATGTTCAAAATAAGTTTTTAATTCGTTTTGGTTTTTGAGTTCATTTCCGAAATCAGGATGACCAATAGACATCGTGTTGAATTTAACAAGTAGATCTTCTTGTTTAAATGAAAAGGTAACAAGATTTTCTAATATTTTTCTCAAATCATCTATATTTTCATCTATAGAGTTTTGTTGAAAATCCGCAATTGATTTTTGCATCAACTGACTCATCTGTTGTAGTTGTTTTGAGACTTTCTTTTGAAGCTTCTTTGCGGTTTCTTTTTGATTGTTGGCTAGTTTTTCTTTGGCTTTCAACAAAGACACTTTTACCTCCTCTTTTTCCTCGATCATTTGGGGAATTTGCAAAGGCTGGGTTAGTTGTTTGTTGTCGTTAGCTAGATTTTTTAATTCTTCTGAAATTTTATCAAACCTATCAGCAATCTTTTGTTGTTCACTTAATGCTCTTGCGTTATTATTGTTAATAGAGTCTTGTCTATTTGATAGTGTTTTTAATTTATTTGCTAGTTGAAGTGTTTTTTCTTCGACATAAAAACGCTTAGTTAATTCTAGTATTCGCTCTAAACTTTTTTCCTGTTGTCTGTTTTTTTGGGCTAATGCTTTTGTTTTTTTAATCAACTCATCTTTATCAAATTTTTCAGCTATTTTTTGTAGCTCATCCAATAGTTTTTTTTGTTTGTTTAGCGCTAAAAGCTCTTCTATTCTATTTTGGAGCTGTTGTTTTTTATCCTGAAGTGTTTGTTTATCACCTTTGTTTTGTTCTAAAGATTGTTGAAGTTTTTCTGTTTGTCGTTCCATCATTTTCTGATGTTGTTTTTGCATACGAATAAACTCGTCAACTTTTTTCTTATCATTCCAATTAAAACCTTTTTTCTTTTTGATTTCTTCTTGAATTTTTGAAAAATTTTGACTTTGGTGGGTTTTATTTAGAATGGTAGTCTCTAAATTATTAATTGTCTCTTTTTGGTCATTTAGTTGGTCTTGAAGATACTCTTCGTTTGTTTTTTTACGATAACTATACGTATTGCTTTTAGTTGTTTTATTTCCATTATAAGCGTCATTGTCTTTTACCTGAAAATAGAGCTCATAATCAACACCTTTAATAAGTTGAACTTCTTTAGGAAATTGAAAAAAAAACGTTTGTGTTGTTGCTTTAGTGGTCTTTAATAAAAGGCTGTTTTTTTGGTTAGGAAAATCTTTCTTATAATAAATTATTTCTAGTGTGTTAATACCATAATCATCTGAAATCTGCCCCATAAATTGGGTGTTTTCAACACTCGTGCTATCTTTATTGGATTGAGTAATTATTGATGGATATTCATCTTTAATGACTTTTAAACGATATGAAATCTTTTCAAAATCTTTCAATTCTTTATTTGAAGAACTTATTTGATAATCAAAACTGTTAGTCGCTATCCTTTTGTGGTTGAAATTGTTTTTAGTAGTCTTAATAAAGTAATCTCTCTGGTTTTTAACTGTGAAAGCAACACTGTCTGATTGATGTGTGACAACATTCCACTTTATTTTTGTTCCTACAGGAATATTAAGATTTCCTGATTTGGTTATTTTTTCACTCTTTATTTTAGTGTAAGCGGGATAGTCTAGGTCAATATCTAGGTTTTGAATAAGGGGTGTTCTTATAGGGATAAGAGGGTATTGTTTTGAAAAAACACTACCTGAATAACACTGAAAAAAAAGAGGTTCTGTTACGTTTATAAATGTAAAAGAAAACACTCCTTGTGCTGTTTCTTGCATAAAATAAGACTCTTCACCATAAAGAATTTTAACTTCTTTAGGAGTAAAATCCCCTTTGGTAGATAGAGAAACAGTATGTGAGCCTCCCTCAATTACAGTTAAGTTTTTTGTTTCCATATGAAATGAAAATAACGCTGGGGGAATATATGTAGTTTTTGGGTTCGTAACCCGTTGTAAACTATTATATAGGCCCGTATCAATTCCTGTTAAAAAAAATATGAACCATAGCAGTATTGGAAATGATAAATATTTTAAATAAATAAAATTTTTCTTAAAATTTATTGCGTTGGAAAACTTAATGGGTTGAAGTTCTATGGATTTTTGTTGAATACTAGCAAGGATAAGATCTGTCTCTTTTTGCTCGTTTTTTAACTGTAGTACATTTAATAATTTATCCTGAACTTCTGGAAAATAGGCCCCAATAATCTTTGAAGATTCGATTTTATTAATTCCTTTTTTTAACTTTATTAGATGTGATATTGGACTAATAATAAATTTTAAAAACAAAAAAAACTCAATCATAATAAATGCCAATAGTAAGATAATTCTATACCTTGGTATTAACCAAAAAAAATATTCTATACATAAGGTTAAAATAAAATATAAAACACCAAAGAGACTAAACAAAATAAACCCTTTAATGAGTTCATTTGTATAGTACTTTTTGTAGAAATAGGATAGTTTTTGTTCTATGTTTAAAAAAGCATTCATCAACAAATAAAAATAAGATAATTAAAAGAGCTATAGAAGGATTTTGTGTTAAAGATTTTTTTAGCCTAAGTCTAAAACAATTTGCTTTTTTTATCTAATATTAGTAAGGTATATTTGTTCTTTAAATATAAATATTAATGATGTCTAATATTCGTGTTCGTTTTGCCCCTAGCCCAACAGGTCCGCTCCATATTGGTGGGCTGAGAACTGCTCTATATAATTATTTATTTGCGAAAAAACATAATGGTGTTTTTATTTTAAGAATAGAAGACACTGACCAATCAAGATATGTTGACAACGCAGAAGAATATATAACAAACTCCTTAGAATGGTGTGGTATTCCCTTTGATGAAGGCCCTGGTAAAAATGAAAAGTTTGGTCCTTATCGGCAATCTGAAAGAAAAAAATTATATAAAGAATATGTAGATATTTTAATTGAAAAAGAAAGAGCATATTATGCGTTTGACACTTCTGAAGAATTAAACGCCCATAGAAAACAACATGAAGCAGTTGGAAAAACCTTCATTTATAATTGGCATAATAGACAAAAAGGTAGATTAAAAAATTCCTTGGTTCTTACAAAAGAAGAAACAAGAAGAAAAATAGAAAAAGGCGATAATTATGTAATTCGTTTCAAAACCCCTCAAGACAAAACTTTGCTATTAAAAGATGAAATCAGAGGCTCTATTACCATAGATTCTAACACACTTGATGATAAGGTTCTTTTTAAGTCTGATGGAATGCCAACATACCATTTAGCAAATATTGTAGACGATCACCTTATGGAAATTAGTCATGTAATTCGAGGTGAAGAATGGTTGCCTTCTATGCCACTCCACGTTTTACTATACAATGCTTTTGAGTGGGAGACACCAAAGTTTGCTCACCTTCCTCTAATATTAAAGCCTGAAGGAAAAGGAAAGCTTAGTAAAAGAGACGGAGATAAATTAGGTTTTCCTGTATTTCCTTTGGAGTATACAAACGAAGAATCAGGTGAGGTTTCTCTTGGCTACAGAGAGAGTGGTTATTTTCCTGATGCTTTTATAAACATGCTTTCATTATTAGGATGGAATCCTGGAACAGAACAGGAACTTTTTGTATTAGAGGATCTAATAGTAGCTTTTGATCTTTCGAGGGTAAGTAAATCTGGTGCAAAATTTAGCCTAGATAAAACAAAGTGGTTTAATCAACAGTACCTTCAAAAAAAGACAAATGCACATTTAGCTCAACTATACCTAACCATATTAAAAAACAAAAAAATACAGCCTCTACCATCAAAAGACTTCATAAAAACCGTAGTTTCACTAATAAAAGAGAGGGCTGTATTTGTAAAAGATTTTTGGAACTTAAGCAGCTACTTCTTTGAACGCCCTATAGAATACAATGAAAAGGCAGTTAAAAAACAATGGAAAGAAGACTCTGGTATCTTATTAAATGAATTAATAACAGTGTTTGTATCAATAAATGACTTTTCATCTGAATCAATTGAGAAGACGACAAAAGAATGGATTTCTTCAAAAGAAATCGGTTTTGGTAAAGTTATGCAGCCACTTAGGCTGGCTATTGTTGGCGAAATGAAAGGACCTCATTTATTTGATATCATTCACATGATTGGAAAAGAGGAGGCTATTTTACGTATGAAAATAATTATAAAAAAACTATCATGATTAAAAATATTCTTTTAATTACAATTCTTTTATTTTCAATCACAGCAGAAGCACAATACGGTTCTCGCTATGGGTCTCAATACAACAGAAGACAAAGTATGCAACCAAGACAGCCAAGGGCGGCGCAGCAATCTAGAGTTCCTAAGATTGATGTTGAAAAGGCTGTTGGTTTAGTTTTTTACGATACAGAAAAAATAAGTAAAAAAATAGGGGTTAAAAAGTCGTCTGATGCTTTTTTAAAAATAATTTCTATTTTTAATGTATTTAATAAAGAATTGAAGCAAATTAAAAGGATTAATACCTTTTTGTTTTCTGAAGGAAAATCGAAGATGGAGGCAGCTCAAAAAGAAACAATTAAAAGTAGAGATTACAGTGCGCTTCAAAAAGCAAATAAAGAGGTTACAGAGTCTTTTAAACCTATTATAAAGGTGATTGAGGATAAAGAAAAAAAACTAGATGCAACACTAAAAGAAATCTTAACAGAGAAACAACAAAAAAAGTGGATAAAATATAAAGAAACTCTCAAGAGAAAGTAGGTTTTTGTAACATTTTATATGTTTTGCGTCTTATTAATATAAACTTAAATCAGTGTCCATATATACTATTAACTTTTAAAAAAAAATTATGAGCTTATTTCTACCAATCTTTTTAGGATTAATTTTTATTCTAATTTACGGAGCTATCTTTATTGTGAAACAACAAACAGCTGCTATTATTGAGACTTTTGGTCGATTTAGTAGTGTTAAACAGTCTGGGCTTCAAGTAAAAATACCTATCGTTCAAAGAATTTCGGGAAGGTTAAGTTTAAAAATTCAACAACTTGATGTTATTATTGAAACAAAAACTCTAGATAACGTTTTTGTGAAACTTAAAGTTTCTGTTCAGTTTAAGGTTATTAAAGATAAAGTAAGTGATGCTTTTTATAAATTAGATTACCCTCATGATCAGATAACATCTTATGTTTTTGATGTCGTTAGGGCTGAAGTTCCTAAAATGAAGTTAGACGATGTATTTGTAAAAAAAGATGACGTAGCTATTGCTGTAAAAGCAGAACTAAATGATGCAATGGTTGAATACGGATATGATATTATAAAAACACTGGTTACAGATATAGATCCTGACGCGCAAGTTAAAGCCGCTATGAATAGAATTAATGCTGCAGATAGGGAAAAAACAGCAGCACAATATGAAGGTGACGCTGCACGTATTTTAATTGTTGAAAAAGCAAAAGCAGAAGCCGAAAGTAAAAGACTTCAAGGTCAAGGAATCGCAGATCAAAGAAGAGAGATTGCTAGAGGGTTAGAAGAGTCTGTTGAAGTTTTAAATAAAGTAGGAATTAACTCTCAGGAGGCGTCAGCTTTAATTGTAGTAACTCAACATTATGACACGTTACAGTCTATTGGTCAAGAAACAAATAGTAATTTGATACTATTACCTAACTCTCCTCAAGCAGGAAGTCAAATGTTAAATGATATGGTTGCTAGTTTCACTGCTAGTAATCAAATCGGAGAAGCAATGAAAAACAACAAGAAAAAATTAGACAAATAAATGATAGTATCTACTACAAACAATATTGAAGGTAGACCCGTAAAAAACTATCTAGGAATTGTTACCGGTGAAACGATTATAGGTGCTAATATTTTAAAAGATTTTTTTGCAGGTATAAGAGATATTGTTGGAGGAAGATCTGGTTCTTATGAAAGGGTTCTTAGAGAAGCAAAAGACACTGCTTTAAAAGAGATGAAAGAAAATGCTACTAGATTAGGTGCAGATGCTGTACTAGGTATAGATTTAGATTATGAAACTGTTGGTAATAGAGGGGGAATGTTAATGGTAACAGCTTCTGGAACTGCAGTAAAGCTATAAAAAAACCTAAGTTATTCACTTAGGTTTTTTTATTTTATTTCTTATCTTCTATTTTTTCATCGTCCTTTTTATCGTCTTTTGAAGCTTTTTTAAACTCTTTAATACCACCTCCAATACCTTTCATTAATTCAGGTATTTTTTTTCCTCCAAATAAAAGTAATAATGCCCCAACAATAAGAGCCATGGAAAGAGGACTTGGCATTCCTAATAAAAAAATATTTAAAGTCATCATTTATTTAAATTTTGATATACAAATATACAAAAACGTTTCAATGAATTAATTCATTTGTTTTATAATTCCACCAGCCGTCTTTTTATTTTTTATAACCTCTGGCTTTCCTTTATATAAAACAGAGCCTCCAAAGCTAACTTTTGCGAATAAAGTTTCACCTGCATAAACCTCTGCTTTTGATCCTGTTCCTGCTTTTACAGTACTACTATTTGAAGTAAAGAGGTTGTATCCATGATACACTCCATATAAATCAAGCTCTATATCTTGGTTTTTTGATGTACCTGTAAGGTTTATAACACCACCTGTTGTTGATTTAACTTTTAGGTGTTTTGTTTTAATTTCTAACTTTATAGAGGCTCCCTCTTGAGCCTTTACCTCTAGGTGAGTTTGATGAATTCCTTTTCCTATTATTTTTGAACCTTCATTCCCATCTATAGTTTGAATCTCTTTATTATAAAATAACTTAACACTTACTTTATCTCCTGCTAATAACTCTGGAAAACGTAAACTAATTCTTAAAACACCCTCTGTGTTTTTAATTTTTATTTTATCTGACTTATATCCTGAAATTTCTAATTTATTTTCATCAGATTTATGGAGTTCAAGGCGTATTCCATTATATACTTTAATTTTATAAAAATCTTCTATTTTTTCTGTAGTGATTTTTTGAGAATATAAAGTGTTGCTTGTAATTAAAAGAAATATAATTATGACGTTTTTCATTTTTATTTACAATATATAAATTATTTCATTTTTATTTTTACTTATTTTAATAACTTTAAAAAAATAATTCTATTGCTCTATAAGCGTAAAATCTAAATGTTTTCTTTCTAAATCTGTGTGTTTTACTTTTACTGTAACAGAATCTCCTAGTTGATATATATGTTTAGTTGATTGACCAATGATTGCGAATTGTTTCTCATCGAAAATATAATAGTCGTTTTTTATATCTCTTATTCTTACCATACCCTCACATTTATTTGATGTTATTTCTACATAAATTCCCCATTCTGTGACACCAGATATTACACCAGAAAATTCTTCATCTTTATGATCTTGCATATATTTAACCTGCATATATTTAATAGACTGTCTTTCTGCTTTAGACGCTAATTCTTCTTGTTTAGAAGAATGTTTACACTTAGCTTCATAATCATCTTGATTTGGTGATTTTCCTCCTTCAAGGTAATGTTGTAATAAGCGGTGTGTCATAACATCAGGATAACGACGAATCGGTGAGGTAAAATGAGAGTAATAATCAAAAGCTAGACCATAATGACCTATATTATTAGTAGTATAAACAGCCTTACTCATTGTTCTAATTGCTAAGGTCTCTATCATGTTAGATTCTGGTTTACCATGAACATCATTTAATAGTTTATTTAAACTTTCTGTTGTGCTCTCTCTAGTAAGAGTATTCATTTTATAACCAAAATTGGAAACTATATTTTGTAAAGCAGCTAATTTTTCTATATCTGGCTCGTCATGAACTCTATATATAAAGGTTTTATTTGTGGGTTTATTTTTTTCTTTACCTATAAATTCAGCAACTTTTCTATTTGCTAACAACATAAACTCTTCAATTAATTTGTTGGCAGCTTTTGATTCTTTAAAGAATACTCCTGTTGGATTTGCATTTTCATCTAAATTAAATTTTACCTCAACTCTATCAAAAGATATTGCTCCTTCTTTCATCCTTTGCTTTCTAAGAATTTTTGCTAACTCATTTAATTTTAATGTAGCTTCGACTATAGCATCAGAAACATGATAAGATTCATTTGTTATAGAAATATTTTCAGGAATAAAATTTGAATTAGTTTCTATAATAACTTGTGCTTCTTCGTAAGCGAATCGTTTATCTGAGTAAGTAACTGTTCTTCCAAACCATTCTTTTATAATTTGTGCCTTTTCATTTATCTCAAATACAGCTGAAAAAGTTAGTTTTTCTTCATTTGGTCTCAAAGAACAAGCACCATTTGATAAAATTTCTGGTAACATTGGAACAACTCTATCTACTAAATATACCGATGTTGCTCGACTATATGCCTCTTTATCTATAATAGTATTTGGTTGAACATAATGAGATACATCTGCAATATGAATACCTATTTCGTAATTTCCATTGGTTAACTTTGTAAAAGATAAAGCGTCATCAAAATCTTTAGCGTCTTTAGGATCAATCGTAAACGTTAAATCCTGCCTCATATCTCTTCTTTTAGATATCTCTTCTTTTGTAATTTCTAATGATAAGCTACTGGCATCTTTTTCAACTTCATTCTCAAATTTATAAGGTAAACCATATTCTAATAAAATAGAGTGTATTTCAGTATTATGATCTCCTGGTTTACCAAGAACCTGTATTATTTTACCAAAAGGATTTTTTGAGTTTTCTGGCCAATCGGTTATTTTTACTTGAACTTTATCTCCATGCTCAGCACCGTTTACTCTTGCTTTAGAAATAAAAATATCTACATACATTTTTTGATTATCACATAAAACAAAACCAAAGTTTTTACTCATTTGAAGAACACCTACAAAAGTGGTTTTATCTCTTTCTATAATTTCTATTATATCTGCCTCTAATTTATTACTCCTATTTCTTTTATATACGTAGGCTTTTACAGTATCATTTTGTAACCCTTTACCTAAATTATTAGAAGGAATAAATATGTCTTTTTCAAAATCATCTGATACAAAATAACCATTACCATTAGACGTAATATCTAAAGTACCAATGTGATATTTTTTATCGATAACAATTTGATATTTTCCTCGATCAACTTCTTTTATTTTTTTTGTTTCTTTTAATTCGGCTAATTTTTTAAGTATTTGAGTTTTACCATCTGTGTTTGTAATTCCTAGTTTACCAGCAATCTGTTTATAGTTATAATATTTTGAACTATCATTATTAAGAATTTTAAAAATATCTCTAGTTAAATTTTTAATAACACTACCTTTCTTCTTGTAGATTTTTTTCTTTCTACTCATACTACTTTTTTTATTTTATTATATTTAGAAAAATACTTATTTTTTATTCATTTTAATAGTTAACTGTTTTAATTTAATTTTTATGTACAATTTAAACCATTGTGAAAATATAAATACATGGTTTTTAATCGTAAATCCAAACGCAGGTAATAAAAATTTTAAAAAGTCATGGAATAAAATTAAATATCTATTGAAATTGAAAAATATTCAATATTCTTTTGCTTTTACTCAATATACGAAACATGAAACTATACTTATTAAAGAAGTTATAAAAAAAGGATATAGAAATATTATTTCTGTTGGTGGTGACGGAACCTTACATCATGTTGTGAACGGAATAATGACACAAAGATATATAAAAACATCTGAAATAAAACTTGGTATAATTCCATTAGGAACCGGAAATGACTGGATAAAAACGTATAATATTCCTAATTCTATTGAAAAATCAATTGATATAATTAAAAAAAACTCTACAATATTTCAAGATATAGGTTGTATAACCCTACAAAATGGAAAAAAAGAATACTTTAATAATCTTGGAGGAATAGGATATGATGGATATGTGGTTAAAAATTTAAATTATTTAAAAAAGATTGGATCTTTAGCATTTTTATTAAGTGGTTTATATAGTTTGTTTTCTTATAAAAAAACTAAATATAGTATATCTATTAAAAATAAAACAATTCAAGAAAAGTGTTTGATGATAATATTCGGTATTTGTAAATATTCAGGAGGTGGTTTAAGAATTACAGAGAATCCAAATCCAACAGATGGTTTATTAGATATAACAATAGTAAAAGATATTTCTTTTTTTGATGTACTTATTAATCTACCAAAATTATATAATGGAACAATAGTACATCATAAAAAAGTAGATAACTATAAAGGAAAAGATGTTAAAATTATAAATAATTATAATTCTATTATAGAAGCAGATGGGGAAATAATAGGGAATGATTCTTTAAATGTGAGTATTCACGATAAAGCGGTTCAGTTTTTTACTAAGTGCTGATATAATTTATAAGGTTAAAAAAGGTAAATATTATTATGAAATAAAAAATTATAAAAAAAAAGAAAAATAAATATTTAAATACTTTCTTTTTAAACATATTAATAGGAGTTATATGAATTAATATTGTTTATATAATAATTTATAATATCTATAAGTAACCAGAAAAATAAAATAAATAAAAAAAATGTAATGAAAATTAACAACTTAGTATTTAATGATTTCATATATATT
>Ga0233396_1001050_pt1 | contig 12321 bp, 6 predicted proteins | sample 32DmetaG_FD_183169 | JGI IMG/M metagenome (GOLD analysis project Ga0233396, IMG submission 183169) | Seawater microbial communities from Monterey Bay, California, United States - 32D | ecosystem: Environmental > Aquatic > Marine > Coastal | place: USA: California | collected 2016-10-19 | reverse complement strand
TGTAGAAGATGTATCCTTTGTGCTTAGAATATGTAATGAAACTAAGACTTCGGTGGTAGTGCATGGAGGTCTAACTAATCTTGTTGGATCCACAGAAACGGTAGGAAATGAAGTAGTGATTACGCTAGAAAAATTAAATGAGATCATAGAAGTAGATCAGAGTAGCAGAACTATCACTGCTGAGTCAGGTGTGATACTTGAAGATTTGCAAATTGCTGCAAAAAATGCAGATCTTTTATTTCCTCTAAATTTTGGAGCAAAAGGGTCAGCTCAGATTGGTGGAGTGATATCGACGAATGCTGGCGGATTGAGAGTGTTTCGTTATGGTATGACTCGGGCACTTGTGCTTGGATTGGAGGCGGTACTTGCTGATGGTACTATTATTTCGTCGATGAAAAAGATTATTAAAGATAATTCTGGATATGACCTTAAGCAAATGTTTATAGGATCGGAAGGGACATTGGGTGTAATTACCAAGGCGGTACTCAAACTTGTAGAAAGTCCGAGTAGCAGAGTGACCGCTTTTGTAGCTTTCGATGAATATCAAGGAGTTGTTGATTTTTTGAAATATATGGATAAAGGAATGGCTGGTACTCTAAGTGGATACGAACTCATCTGGGGAGAAACTTATACATGTATGACAAGTCCTCCGGCAATAGTAAAACCACCATTAGCGCAGGAATATAAGTATTACGTTTTAGTCGAAGGCCTAGGAAGTGATCAAGAGGGAGATCAAAAAAGATTAGAATTTCTATTGGAGTATGCATTTGAAAATGAAATGATATTGGATGCTGCAATGGCACATACAGAATCTGACCTTGAATGGTTTTGGAATATCAGAGAAGATGTCCATGTCATCAAATCTCAATGTAATAATGATCAACACTTTGATATCAGTCTGCCTATTCCACTTATTGGAGATTTGATAGAGCAAATGAAAACAAGATTATTGTTGATAAAAGGGGTAGAGAAGGTATTCCCTTTTGGTCATGTAGCCGATGGGAATGTACACTTTATAATAGGGAAGGAAGATACGTCTGATTCTCTAAGAGAAGCTATCAATGATGTGATATATCTTCCGTTACAAGCTATTGGTGGATCTGTATCAGCAGAGCATGGAATAGGGTTGCATAAGAAAAAGTACTTATCTCTTTGTCGCACTGAGGCAGAGATAGATCTTATGCTTAGACTTAAAAAATGCTACGATCCTAGAGGAATATTGAATCCAGGGAAAGTGCTATAATAAGTATTAAGTATCAATTTGATCCACCAAATATTAGATTTGCTTAAAATTTATCTAGATTTTTTTATATTAGATAAGGTGCTAGTCATATTGCTAAAACATAGCCTTTATTGGAGATACTAGTTCCACAGATTTATTGCCAGTGAACCAGATGGACTCTAATTTTTCAGGTCCAAATGATTTACTTTGAAATGAGGTATATCTTTATTGTCCCCTACATTTATTTACTTTCTTTAGTCGATGATTTTATTTTCCAATTATGATTTTCTCAACTATTTTTTGACCTGATTTTATGTCTTTAATTTCAAGAAAGTAAGTTCCTATCGAAATGTTTTCTACGTTTATTTGATTTAAATTTGATTTGGTAATAATCAACTTTCCTTCTAGATTGTATAAGTTTGCTTGAAAATTTAATGGACCTTTTATTTCTATGTTGATTCTGTCAATCGTTGGATTTGGATAAATATTAATCTTTGATTTTAAAATTTCATGAGTAGATGTAACAGTATCCAAATCGTCACAATCTTCATCAATTCCGTTATTAGGAATTTCTTCTGCATCAGGATTAATACTTGGATTGTTGTCATCACAATCATTAGCAAGTAAAAATCCATCTTGGTCTAAGTCGTCATCAAGCGTTGTGGAATTACAATCATCATCCAATCCATTATAAGGCTCTTCTATTTGATCAGGATTGATATTGGGATTGAAATCATCGCAATCTTCGGAAGACAAGAATCCATCACCATCTACATCATCCGTATTTGGATTGTAAAACCCAAAATCAACAGTATTATTTCCAGCTGGATCTAGATCAAACAAGCCACCGTCAGGGTCTCCATCATTGAGTGGTTCACCATCAATAGTTAAAGTGACAATGCCAGAAAAAATATCTGAGAAAGCATTACCGAATCCGTTATTATCAAAATCAATATCATTATTGGCATCTTCAACATAGCCGTTCGTTGATACAAACTCTTCTAAGGGTTCGCCAGGTCCCCAATTATTTACTTGCCAAACGAAAGTGACATAATTTCCAGGAATCAGACCACTAAAGCGATAATATCCATTTTCATCGGTGATTTGAATGCCACCAAACCCTTGCCAATCAGGTATACTATCTCCATCACTATCACTCCAAAGTGCAACAGAAACACCAGCTATACCTGGTTCATTTGGATCGTTAATTCCATCTCTATCGTAGTCATTCCAAACCCTATTACCTATTGAAGTCAAATCAGGTTCTAATTGTTCTGCATCGCACCCTAACCCACAAAACGCCGAGGCATGAACTGTCTTAATCATTTCTTTTCCAATTGCCTTTCCAATATTCAAAAAGGTTTCTGCATTGTTATGAAAGTGGTGAATTGCATTCTGTGGCGATTCTTCTTCCTCTTTATAAAATAGTTTAGTATTTACAAAACCGACTTTACCTCCATAAATTGAATCATTACAACCTACATTCTCTTGCGCTACAGAAACAACTTCTTGCATACTTCTTACCCATCCATCATTGGATTGAGTAAAACCACCATGTCCAGAATTGGCTATTACAAATGGAAGGTCCGGAATGTCTAAATCAGACCTCACATCATTAATAAGTTGATTAAGATTACTTTCGTATTCATTCAAGAATTCCTCAGATGCTCCATCATTCCAACCCTGAAACCAAGCAAATCCGCTAATTTCAAATTCGTTTTCTCCAATATTAGGGAACTTGTCCTCGAGATTTTCGGTAACTTCATTAACTATACTGATCATGGAACTGTAGTAATTTCCTGTTGCTCCACTAGCCGACGGCGGACGAAAATCTTCAGCAAGTGATTTCCCGCCCCAGGCAGTTTTAATAATTAAGATTGGGTCATCATAGAATTCATCTAATTCGTATGCAAACATTAATTCTGGTCCGATCAGATTGGAGTTTGCTCCTTGACCAACTGAGACATTAGTCTGAATAGTATTTTGATCTCCTTCATAATAGAGATAGGCATCCTCCAAAGAGTTCCAATTGTCAATATTTCCTATTTCTGACCAATCTCCGTTAGTATCATTAAGAACTATATCATTTAAACTTCCTGGATCGTTTTCAGGATCATCGATTGTACCAAATCCTTGCATGTTTGATTGACCGGCTAACACAAAAACTCTAAGTTTACTTTTAGTTTTCTCTTGTCTTGTAACAATAGGAACAAAGCCAACTTCCATTCCTACTGGTGGTTGAACAATTGCTTTAGGATCTATAGTGGCTAACTTGCCTACAGATGGAGGTGCCATATATTCATCCGTATGGCTCCAATTGGCATGGATTAGCTCAGCTCTTTCTTGCATCTTTTCACGCATGCTTTCTGGAAGGTTAGCATGAACAATTGATGGTTGATCAACAAATCTATACCAGTAGTAGGTTACTGTACTGCCATCACCAAGATCTGCAGTGAACGGTCCGGCAGAAGGTCCAGGGCTATTCCACGGACCATTTGGATCCTGCCAAGCACAATCTGGTTCAATTGGTGTCAAATAAGTGATTTCTGAACGTGGTTTAATCGGAACTGGAGTATTGATCAAGTTAGTCGAAGCTGGTACCTCAGATTCTTCTAAAGCTCTCCATTTATTATCTTCATCAAGTCTGTAGTATTCTGGTAAGAGAAAATTATCTTCAGACTTTTGGACTGTATTAAGGTCATATTCATATCCCATTGTATTAGAGGATTGTTGAACTGGATCCATGAATGTCAAGTCTATTTGTAAATCTTCACCTGAATGTCCATTTGGTGTAATCTCTCCAATCATACCCCCTCCATTATTTACAAAGGATACTCCTTTAGAACCAAGGTCAGAAAATTCTGTGTTAGCAACGGCTCCTCCATTGAACCACGACTCCATCGCATTCCAGAGATTATTTGAAGAATACACCGCGACACCGTTCATTAAGACAGAATTATCATCACCACATGCCGGCAGTTGCATAACTGTAGTTTTCGCATACAATGTACCATCACTATCTTCAGAGGTAATTGCAGGAGAAACTGCATGTTCCAGTCCAAATCCTACATTAGGTTCTGAAGGTCTGCTATCTAGGAATAATCCTTCTAAAGATGGATCTGCTAAAACAGGTTTTGTCCAGAATGTTGGCAAAAAGAATGTTGCTGGACCTTTAAAATTAGTTGAATTAAGAAATAGCGTCCAACATTGATTTCCAGTTGAAATATCTATCCCAGCTGTTTGAGTCATAGGATCAGTTAATGGCAATGGATTATAGCCATAGCCAAACAACTCTCCATTCAGACCTTGAGCCATATTTAAGCCATCAGGAGCCCAAAGTAAGGCATTTGATAATTGGGCAACTCCATACTTACCTCCTGGAGTACTCCAATCTCTTTGGCCTGTTGGTAAATTATTACTTCTACCAGCACCAGGACCATTAGCCCACGCAAAGAAATTATGTGAAACACCTCCCATAATAAATTTTGGAGTTTTTTTACCAAATCGTGTATCGCCCCACCATCCTAAACCACCTTCTATAGTAGTGTAAAATTGATCTGGTTCATTACCTGTTTTCTGTGTCGTAAGCCAGCATCCAGCAAGTCCCATTTGAAAACCCGGAGTGCCAGGATATTTATCAAAAGTCGGCCATGCCGCACTGTATAAGGTATATCCTGCTCCAAATGATTTGTCAGAAATATTTTCAGTAGCTATCCAAGTAAATCCGCTTCTATCGGCATTATTAATTTGAGCATTGGTTTTCAAAGTAATACTTGAAAAAATCAACATCAGCAAAACTATGAATGGAAGATTATTTGTGTTTTTACGGTTTATTGATTGTATGAAATAATTATTTTTATTTGATTTCATTTAATTTCTCTTTTAAAAACGGCTCTATAATGACATAAAGAAACAAATTTCTAAATAATAAAGCCTTCCCGCCTAAACTTGAATGTCAATCACTTATTCTGTAGTTTATAATGGCTAAAATTGTGAGAATGGGAATAATTTATTTCATAGATTCACAGTAAATCTTTTCTTGATTTAGGCTGTTTTAATTCTAACTTGCGTACAAGGATTTAGACAAATTTAGTTTTCGCATTTATATTGACGTTTTGTCCTATTTTGTAAGCTGTTTTTTAAAATTTACTTACAATTTCAGCCTTATTCAATTATTATTTTTCGTTCTATTGTTCCATCCGAATATAAATATAGTAAAATTGTATTTTTTGTTTTCTTGATCTCTCGTCCCAGTATGTCAATGACCTTCAATAATTTTCGATCAGAATCTTGAGAAGGTGTTTGTATATTGACAGAAACATTACATAGTTGGTCAAAGAAATTCCAAATTTCCCTACTAGCAGAGATATCCATATTGCCAAAAGCTCCAGGCCAGTCATGCCCTCCGCCTTCAACAGTATATAACCAAACGGCACTGCAACTTTCATCTGAACTGTATTTTTCAGAAGAAACAGTGCTGCCATCATGCGGACTTATATCTGATAAATCTTCGTTTTCAATAATATTTAATCCAAAGAGGTTTGTCCAAAAATTGATAGTATTAGAAATACTAGGATAGGCTCCCCAGTTGTCGATGTTGTCAGGGTCACCATCAAAATAAGTTACATCATCTTCTGTACCGTGAATTTCAAAAATGGATACTTCATTTTCAGGGTTACAATCATCCATGATTTCTTGCAATATCATTCCGGCAACAGGTGCAACACCTTTGAATTGATTTGAAGATTGACATGCGAGCATATAGCAAAAGTCAGCACCATTTGAAAATCCTGTACTAAATACATTTTGGTCACTTACGGAGTATTTCGTTTGTAGGTGATCATTTAGGTTTTGAACAAAACTTATATCATCTATAGTTTCCCCATTTTGGAATTCATATCCTACATTGAAAAAAGTATTTCCAAAAGAGTCTTCAATTCCTTGAGGATAACATACCGCAAAACCAAACTCATCTGCTAATTGATTAAATTTAGAATATTCCATGATGCCTTGTGCAGTTCCAGTGTAACCATGAAAAACAAAGATTAGAGGACATTTTTCAGGTGCAGTTCCAGGATGATAATAAATATAATCTCGATTGAAACCATCATCTAATAATTGGCCGTATTCTACTGCTTGAATGTTCTGCACCCAATAATTATTCGAATCGTTTAGGTCATTCGGCATACCATTTACATTACTGATTGTAAGGCTAAGTTGAAAGCTTCCAGATTCTGTGACTTCCAATTTATCAGGATGCGAAAAGGAATAAATTCCTAAAGAAGGTATGGAGAGTCCGCTGAAAGTAGTGCTAAAATTTATTCCACCGATATTCCAGGAAATATCAAAGGAATTGATCTCATCCAAGCCATTATTAGTTACTATTCCAGTAATTGGTAAATTGATTGGTGCATTAATAATAGGAGGAACTTCAACCGATGATATTGCAAGATCCAGTCCTTCTAGCTCAAAAACCAAAACATCATCTATAGCCCATCCAAACAGCCAGTTATTATCATCAAAGTAATGAAATGCTAATAATACATTTCCATTTCCCGAGAGTGAACTCAAATCAATAATTTGTGAATTCCAGCTCTCATCATTTGTGCCTTCAATTTCTTCTAAAATGCTCCAATTAACTCCATTATCTAAAGAATATTCAATTGTTGCGACTTCTGTACCTCCGAGAAGAGAACCTCCATCAAAATAATTATTGAATTCTAGTACAACCATTGTTGAACTTGACAAATCTAAAGGTGGCAAAATAAGATAGTCCATACTTTTGTCACAATCACAAGCATCATCGTTTGTAGCGATAAAATTTCCATTAGGTGCTATAGACCAATATTGACTTTCTAGCTCTGTGTTAGTACCTAATATCCATCCACCATCGCTTGCATTTGTATTTTGAGACCAGCCAGAGGGGAAGGTTTGAGTTTCAAAGTCTTCAGATAGAAGAATGGTTTGTGCTGGTATAACTTGACTAAGAAAGAGAAATAAGAAAACAAATTGTAATTCAATTTTCATAACTTTAAGTTTGGCACCTAAATTTCTTCAATTTACAAAATGTTTTAATCAAAATAGAATTTGTACAATTTTTGACCTAGAATGCTTCTTAAGGGTATGCTTCTAATTTTCCTTTCTGATTTGTACTTCAAACAGGTGCGAAGTTGTTATTCAATGAATCAAACCTAATATACTTCTTTTTAAATTAATGTAATTAGAGTTTAGAATTATAAAAATCGTATTAAGGTTGTTGATTTCCTCGCTTTATTTATTCGATGACAAAAGCCCTTTCCACAGGCCACTCATCTTCAAATCCTTGTTTCCAATCTCTTATATTTAGTTCGTCTTCTGTGGCTATACAAGACTCTAGTTCTTTGGTGATAAGTGCTTCATTTAAATCTTGACCAATAATAACAATTTCGTTTTTACGATCTCCATATTGCGCATGCCATCCTTGTTCGATTAAGTCTTGATTTTCTATAAATGCCATATGATTTCTTCGTTTCTGTATCTATTACTCTAATTTCCCCAAATATCAGATATTAATCTCATTAACTGATTAACATAAATCAATGTTAATCAACAATTTAAGGATATATAACTAATAAAATACTTTATATGATAGTATTCCATATCAAATATACAAGAGACGTCTTTTAATTATTTGTAGTCAGATAGCCAAAGTAATTGCCATCCAATAAGCACACATTCTTTAAATTATTACTTTAACCCTCATATTCTCAAAATATCATAGACGAGTTGAGAATTACTAATTTAAGTTAATTCTTAATTTGCTTCACACTATTTTTTACCTTCCACAACATATTTAAAAAAATTAATTTGTTGTGCTGGGGCTATACTCGATAAGTATACACACAAATATTCTTATATTTGCTTTAATAAGTACGCTTTTAGAGTTGATTATGCTCAGACTTAAGGCTGAGAATAATTTTCATAAAACAATTTTATTGTACTTCTTTAAATGTTACACTTACAAGATAAAAATATATGAAAATAATAATTATGTTTTTCGTAGCTTATGTTTCTTTAACATCTGTTTACTGCCAGTCGGCGGTGGAATACTTTAATAAGGGTGTTTCAAATAATTATCTAAAAAACAATAAAGACGCAATAGCTGACTACACCAAATCAATTGCGATTGACTCTAATTATGCAAGGGTTTACTTTTTTAGAGGGATAGCAAAGTCAGATCTTGAAGATTATAGAGGTGCAATTTCAGACTATACCAAATCTATAGAAATTGATTCTAATTATGCGAGAGTTTATTACAGTAGAGCAAATGCAAATTATTATCTCAAAAACTATAGAGAAGCGATAGTTGATTATAACAAATCAATTAAGATTAATCCTAATTATGCAAAGGCCTATTTTAATAGGGGTTTATCAAATATAATTTTGGAAGAAAAAGATAGAGGCTGCTTAGACTTATCAAAAGCAGGAGAATTAGGGCTAGGAAAAGCTTTCGATTCAATAAAGGAATATTGTAACTAAACATATTACTTCATTTGAGTTGAAAAAGAGTAATTTATCTTAGTGTTTAGATTACCTAGACTACTGGCCTGAAGCCGTAAATGTTCAAATTTTTTAATCTGTCAAGGAAGTAAATCTTACTGAGTTACTTAATCAAATTTTGCAATTTATGATTGCCATTTGTAATACCTTGCGCCCAATCGCACACCCTCAGTACCGATCTTTTCAATAATAAATTCTTCACTCGGTTTTTGAATACTTTCAGTAATTTGTTTTCGATGTATTCTTTCATACTGATTATAATCTATTTCAAGTCCTTCTTCTAATTTTTGAAATACATTAAAGTTTGATACTACATTTTTCCAAGTGTCTTGCAATCGTCCTTCAAACACTTTCGACTTGGATCCACTGCCATATCCGAAGAAACCAAACTTAGCATTAGTTAAGTCAACTCCCTCATTCAGGTCTGATTCAAGAGTGCTCATCAAAGCCAAGAATATTGAGCAGGCATACATATTTCCCGTCAGTGTTGAGGCTCTTTGGGCTTTCTCTAATTTCTCATTAACAAAGGTCGTGTATTCTTCAGTTTTTGTAATTGATCTTAGAAACTTCACTCTGGTACTTTCATACAAAGTATCATCTTCGAAATTTTCTCTGATTGGTTCTTCCATTACCTTCGAAGAAAAATTTGCCCAAAGTCCTCTTTTTTTCATCGAAATCATGAAAAGCTCTGACGCTATTCGCTTGCCGTGAAATGCATAGGGTAGATGAAATATCAATCTATCCCAACTATCAAAGTAATCCATTTCTACTGAATGGTCAGTTTGTTCTTGTCTTTTGTCATAATAATTAAGGTAAGCCTCTTTGATTCTATTTTGATATGTCCAATTTGAGTATTGTCCATCAAAAATAGGAGTCTCTTTATAAATTTGAATAGTTTCCTCATTTGAGTCCAAGATTCCGTTTACCTCCAAAGAGTCAGGAAGATTTTTTAGTACATCATCTACAGATTTATTGTTGATTTCAGCTAAATCAAACATCTCATTTAGAAGTTCTTTTTTGCTATGAGTTCTTCTTGGTTTGAAAAAATCGTGTACGCCCTGTGTCGCTACGCCTATTATATCATCAATAACGATTAGTTTCGGATTGTGTTGGATTAGCATTGCAATTGCACCAGCTCCCTGAGTGTATTCACCTCCGGAATTCAATTCGTATTTAGCAAAATCTGAAGCTACGACTATTCCTTTTCTGTTTTTATTCCCACGTACCCAATCGAGAGTATTTTGCAAGGCATCTATTGCACCTATACAGGCAAAAGTTAAATCAACTACATCACAGTTATTGAAACAATTTGGACCGTATTTGGATTTAAATTTCCTTCTCAACATTTCCAAAACATAGGTGGCAGTTGGTTTTGCCCCATCTAATGCAGATTCAGTTCCTAGGTAAATGCGACCAATTTCTTGAGGTTTTAATTGATTTTTCTCCATCAACTCGTCAACTGCATTTGCTGCCATTGTTGCCGCATCTTCATGCTTATCTGGGATTCGCATCGATTCTAACCCCAACCCTTTATTTAGTTTGTCATATTCTAAATTTCTTTCAATTGCTAGGTTTTCAATATTCAAATAAAGTTTTGGAACGTAAAAAGCCATATCGCAAATTCCAACATCTGATCTAATCATAATAATCTTTAAAGACAAATAAGGCAGTAAATATACTAGTTGTTTAATGATTAGATTACAAAATTGTTTTTAGTTTAATCTAATTATTAATCATATTGTATTTAATGCTTAATAATATCGGTCCTATCTCTGAGTCTCGAGGATATATGATTTGATATTTATTATTAGATGTGTTATTTAATTTTCAGAAACTTTATTAATTGATTCTCAATTTTAATGAAGTATATGTTTGATGCCAATTCTGAGATGTCAATAATTTGTTTATTAGAACTAACAAATCCAGATAATAAAGTTTTTCCTAAAATTGAGATTACTTCGTATTCTAAGACTTCTTCTGTTTTGACTTCGAGTGTTAGTTGATTTATTGCAGGATTTGGATAAATAAGTAATTTCGCTTCTTTCTGAATTTGTTCGTTTGTTGTATTGGTCTGATAATCTTTTTTAAATATCCATGCCATATTGGTTGCGGTATTACTATTTGGATCAAAACCACCAAAATAGATCGCATTTTCATTCTCAAAGGGAGACTTTACATAACATCTATTTGCAACTAACGGCATATCATTTATTCCTATCACACCATTTATTTCTTCCAAAGAATACTCCATATTAGCATGCCTTCTTGCGTATATGGCTCCTTTATAATAACCATTCCATGTTGGGTAACCTCCTCCATTTATGTTGGCTTCAAATCCTATCAAATGAGAAGTCTCAGAAGATATAGGATCAGTGTACTCATAAAATTCATTATAAGCGCCTAGGAGATAACTGACATTTGATCCTGGCAAATAGTCCTCTACCAACAAGGAGATTTTAGATTCAAAAAAGCGATTAAAACCTTCATTTCCATCTGGTTCAAGTCGATAAATTAATCCTTGAGATTGTCCATTTGGACACCACATCAAAAGTAAAGCTTCATTGTTATCATTTGGGTTTGTTATGCTTGTCAATCCACGAATTCCTCCAACCGCAGAATTGATGTTTGTATTTAAATCACTAAAATCATGAGCTATAGTAAACGAAGAAGAAACTCCGTCGATGCGTCTGTATAATTCATATCCCGATGAAAAATATAATGTATTGTTTGCATTAGTTATTCCCAGAGGGCGAATACTTAAAGGTCCTATTTCAGGTGTAGGAACCCAACTTATTTTTCCGGGAGTTGCAGCGTTGTATTTACCAATAAAGATACCTTTAGTTCCGACAGAAATATAAATTCGTTCAATTCCAGTTATTTGATCAGAATAAATTTGAATATCTCGGATAGAGTAATTCTCACCGGCAGGTAAGCTACCTTGATAAATTTTATTTTCATCCCATGTACCATTTGCATCATTTCTTGTAAAGCTACTTGCTGATACCGTGCCTGTAATATAATTGGGAGAATATGCTGCTGCCAGTAGTAATGTATCAGGCGCGGGTAAAGGATTTCCTGAAGCATCTTTAGTAAATATTACCTGTTTTAATATTTCTGGTCTTAGAAAGTTATTGCCAAGGGTGAAATCTTCTTGCCATTGTCCATTTGATTTATCTAATCGAATAATCTGCCCCCAGCCAACACTAGAATCATTCCCGCCGTACCAAATATTATTTTCATCTTGCCAATAGCCAATTGAGGCAAATAGTTTGTTTTTATGGCCAATTAGTTGCAATACCTCAGAACCTCCTAATAATTTACCATTTAAATCAACGTTCCCAGCTGTAAAAGATTTGCTCCATACTTGTGCATTTGATGTTTTCTTCAATCCAATCAGTAAGGTCAATACAATGATTAATATCGAAAAATTTATTTTCATCTCATGTATTTTATTCATAGTTGAATTTAATTATCTACACTTCAAAAAATAAAAAAGTGGTGACAGAATCACCACTTCTATTATTTTACCTTGGATTTTTATTTATTCTTCAATCTTATCT